>WNFQ01001842.1_pt1 | contig 30075 bp, 27 predicted proteins | sample 5400171 | NCBI WGS metagenome assembly WNFQ01 (sample SAMN13153356, study PRJNA577476) | soil metagenome | isolation source: 20 cm soil under Madrone tree | place: USA:California | collected 2016-06-14
CGACTCTGAGCGAAACTTGAAATTCTATTGAAGGGAAGAAAACGTTTTGTCCACATCACCAGCCCGAATCATCATGTCAGAATTCACCAACCCAAATCTGGAAGTCCTGATCCCAACTGAAGAGATCACAAAACGGATCAGCGAGTTGGGCGCAGAGATAGCGCGCGATTATGCCGGACGCAATCCGCTGCTGATCGCTGTCCTGAAGGGCGCGTGCCTGTTTCTGAGCGATCTGATGCGGGCCGCGGACATTCCCTTGAACGTAGAGTTCATTGCAATTTCCAGCTACGGAGCTGAGATGCGCACGTCCGGAGAAGTCCGCATCCTGAAAGATCTGGACGTGGCCATCGAAGGCCGGCACATTCTGGTGGTGGAAGATATCGTCGACACCGGTCTGACGCTCTCCTATCTGTTGGCCAATCTGAAGTCACGCGGCGCAGAGAGTGTGAAACTCGCGGCCCTGCTCGACAAGTTCGAGCGGCGAGAGAAAGAAGTCCCGATCGATTATCTGGGCTTCAAAATTCCTGACAAGTTTGTGGTCGGTTATGGATTGGATTTCGCCGAGCGCTATCGCAACCTGCCATTCATTGCGGTGCTGAAGAATCCGGAAGAGGCGCAGTTGGGCTTGCCGATGAAAACCTCGGACATCCAGCACTTCGAGACGGGGCACTAGCCCGGCCGTAAGGGAGGGCTCGGTTCTGATAGTCTGCCCGGGCGGTTGATCAATAAGGAAATTTCTGAGAGACGTTGCTCTAGAACGTGATGCCGTAGTAGGTGAACAGTGCGTTGTTCCGGCGGCCTTCATTGCCGATGCTATAGCCGGTATAGAGCAGGCTGTGTTTCGTCGTCGCGAACGAGAAACCCGGCGTCACATACCCAAAGCGGTTTCTGCCGCTGAACCAATCCATGACGAAGCTGAGCCGGGGAACCAGTGGCTGCTCGTACGCGGCGATGACCCCACCACGCGCGCCGGTGCCTTGATTGCGGCCCACCAAAGCATAGCCTCCTCCGGTCAATCGCGGTCCAAACTGTCCGGCCACCTTCTTACTGATTACTGCGTAGAGCATCAGGAAAGTGTCAGTCCCGCGTCGATGCGTTAACGGTGTGTACAGCATGACGCCTCCGGCCGCGGCCACGCCGCTCTGCTCGTTCTGATAGAACTGCCATTTGATGCCGGGCTGGATCTCAATCGGTTGATTCACACCGAAACCGTCGGTGTAGACCAGATTTGCTCCGACCTCGATCTTGTGACCAACGCCAACCACCGCGCGTGGAACATAGGATTGAAAACCTGATTCGTGGTGATTCGCGTAGTGACTGATGTAATCAAATTCCACATAGATACTCTTGTCGACGGCCACGTCCGTTGAGGGAACCGTAGCAATCGTTGATTGGGCCGCCGCAGCCTGTTGGCCTGCCACGCCAAAGACCAGTGTTAGCAGAAACAGAGCAAATCCGGATCTATTCATCAGGATTCTCCTTAGTCGAGTTGCCGCGAACTATAGCGATAGTTACCGCGAAAATCTATCTCAGCACCCGATTTAACTTTCCGGTTGACACATCCCAAAGGACAACCGACGCATTGCCGGCGCCGCTAGCGAGCAAACTTCCATCGGGCGAAAAGGCCTGGGAAGTGACCGCCAGATCGTGACCCTTAAGCGTACGCCGGGACTTGCCGGTGGCGGTCTCCCAAATGATTACAGAGCGATCGTCGCCGCCGGTGGCCATTAAATTTCCGTCGGCTGAAAAAGCGATCGCATTCACGCCGCCGAAATGTTTCTTAAGTTGCAGACTGACAGCGCCGGTGGCCAGATCCCAGAGGCTAACGCTGCCATCTTCGCTGGCGCTGGCCAATGTCCGGCCGGCGGGGGCGAAGCTCAGTGCCGTAATCTCTCCGCCGCCTGTTAGGGTCCTCGTGATCTGTCCGCTGGCTAAATCCCAGGTTTGAATCGTGCCGTCTTCACTGGCTGTCGCCAGCGATCGGCCATTAGCGGCGAACACAAGATGCTTCACTCCTGTTCCATGGCCTGCGAGTATTTGGATCTGTTCGCGCGTAGCAGTGCTTAGCAGCGCGATCTGGTTGGCCCGCCCAATCGCCACAGTGCGGCCGTCAGGAGACAGTGCGACGGCCGCAATCGGTCCGCCGCTTGTGGAAACAATCTTCTTGTCACTGGTGCCTACGACCCAGAGACGGATCGATTTCTGATCCAGGACTTCAGCGGCTGTCGTTCCGTTTGCCGAGATATCGGCAATCGTTGCCAAGTCTTCGTGGGCCCCAAGCTGATTCTTCACTTCCCCGGTCCGCGGATCCCACACCTTGATTCCGCCTTCCTCGATCTCGGCGGCGATAGTCTTTCCGTTTGCAGAGAAGGCCAGGGACAGCACGCGCTTTACTGAAAGCAGGAATCGGCTGTAAGAATTTTGGTTGCCGTTCCTATCGCTGTTTTCTTCAAATGTATGTTTAATGGTCCACGTCTGAGTGTCGACCAGATTCACGGATGTAGCGTCAGTTTGGAAGGTTAGGTAGCGGCCATTCGGTGAAAGGGTCGTGACATTCACGCTGCCCTCGTCGCCGGTGCGAAGAGAACCCAGGCTGCCGTCCTGAATGTCAATGAGTTCCATGGTGGCGGCCGGACGATTTGGCGCATTCTGCCATCCGCCAATCATTATCTGTCTCTGATTTGCGTACGCCAGACAAGAGATCACCTGGATGCTGGCCGTCAAAGTTTGCTTCGCGGCTCCGGTACCTGAGTCATACAATCGAATCTCGCTCTTAACGGACGGGTGCTTCTTGTTGTTTGAGGACCTCGTGATCGCCACGGCCAACGTCTCTCCAACGGGCGCAAAGGCCACGGCCCTAAGGTCGTGCTTGAAGTCATTCAGCTTCAGCGTCTCTTCACCGGTCGCGGTATTCCAAAGCCGTACTTCTTTCGTGTTCCAGTAAGCGATCAACTGACCGTTGGGAGACAAAGCGATGCGCGGGCGGCGCAGATCGAGCAGGACGTAAGACGGATCGAAGCCTCGCCCGTAGAAATCGAAAATGGGGAGGTCGTGCTTCAATTTGAGTCTGAGCTCGCCGGTTTGCGCGTCAAGCAACCTCAGATCGGTCTTGTACGAAACGAAGTAGTGGTATTCGACGGTCGCCAATAACTTGCCATCCGGAGAGTGAAAGGCCATCAGGCTTGACGGGACCTCTCCCGGCATCGTGACCTTTTGTTTTAGGTCGCCAGTTTGCGAATCCCACCATTTTAGTTCGGCGGAACTGGTCCCTTCTTGTCGCTGGCCGACCTTTTGTCGAATCCTGCTGGCATGAAATTCAACACTGCCCGTGACTAGGGTCTTGCCGTCCGGCGCAAACGATACTGACCACACCCGCCCGTCAAAGCCGCTGATTACGTGCCGCAAGGATCCCGTTTCGACATCCCACAATTCAACTCGGCCCGCTAGATGTGTGCCACGAGCTATCGCCAGTGTCCTGCCGTCTGGAGAAAACCGCGTTGAGTACACCAGGTCTGTCGTGTACGTTAAAACACGCGGCGGCCGCCGGGGTTGCGCCTGTAGCCAAGGGCCAGTGCTGAGCAGGAGGCAGACAAAAAGAGCCGGTGCATACCAGACTCTGATTGACGAAAAGCGCTTCATCATCGTGACAAGTATTAGAGAAGGCCAGGTTTGATTTCAGCCAGGAAACTCTTGCCGGCAGGCAAACTCAAGCCGAAATTTTCAGCAATCGTTTTTCCGATGTCCGACAGAGAGCTGCGGGTACCAAGACTAACGCCGGCGCGCGCGCTTTTGCCGAAAGCGATGAGCGGAGCGTATTCGCGCGTGTGATCTGTTCCAGGATAAGTAGGGTCGTTGCCGTGATCGGCGGTGATGATAACCAGGTCGCCCTGGTTCATGGCGGACTCGATCTCAGGCCAGCGCGAATCAAAATGCTCCAGCGCGCGAGCATACCCTTCCGTGTCGCGTCGATGGCCGTAGAGCATGTCAAAGTCGACCAGGTTCGAAAAGATCAGGCCGCGCGTGTTGTCACGCAGGGCCCGAATTGTCTGGTCAATCGACTGTTCATTGTTCTTTGCGGTTAAGTCCTGGGTCACTCCGGTTGAATCGTGTCGTGGCGATTCTCAGTTCGATAGAACGCGCCGGGTGCGCCGAGAAAAGGACGCGCGATCACGCGGCCAACTTCGTGCTCGCCACGCAGGAGGTCGCGTGCCGTCTCGCAGATCTGATATTGACGTTCCAGCGGAATTACTTCTTCGTGCGCGGCAATCTGGAAGACTGAATCGGCTGACGTATAAACGATCGGCTTGCCGCTTCGCACGTGTTCGGCGCCCAGGTCCTTGATGATTTCAGTACCGCTGGCCGCTATGTTGCCGAGAATCCCCGGCAGTTTTGTCCGCGCGACGAACTGATCGATGACTGATTTGGGAAAGCCTTTGGGGTAAGTGGGGAAAGCGTGCTCCAGAATAATGCCGGCCATCTCCCAGTGACCGGTGGTGGTGTCTTTGCCGTTTGAAGCCAGTGCGCATTTGCCATAAGCGCCACGTGGTTTTGCGATCTCCGCCACGCCTTTCAGCGGACGAATGTTGCCCAGGCCGAGGCTTTCCAGATTAGGCAAACGCACCTCGCGCGATTCGCAGATGTGGCCGAGCGTGTCCGCACCGGCGTCACCCCACTCAGGCGCGTCGGGCATTGCGCCGATACCGGCACCGTCGAGGACAATCAGAATAATTCGATTAAAAGAAGCGGTGTGTTCCATCTTCGAATTCCAGTCAGCCGAACGCATTCGAGATTCCAAACCTAAGTTATAGAATCAGGCACCGCTAATCAAACGGAACTTACGCCTGCTCGTTGCTACCGAGCTTAAGTAACATCTCCTCAATACCATGCTCGTCAAACGAAATGGATCTGTTTTCGATCTCGGCCGATCGAATATAATTAGACCTCTAAGATCACAGAGTCTCCCGCAATGTACCGTCCTAACTTTTGTGCGGAATGTGGCGAGCGCCTGACGCGCAAAGTTTGGCGCGCACTCATTCGCGCGCCGTTTTGTGGTGACTGTAGCCGCCGGCTGGGCGGAAGTGGTTGGGTGAAACCGATAGCGTCAATTTCAATCGTCGCTGTTTCGGCCTTTGCCGTTGGCCGATACTTACGGCCACAGGCTCCGCCCCTGCTGATTCAACGTGCGGCAAATTCACCGCTCTCTGATATGCCCGTTAACCTAAACGACGCCGCTCGCGCGGCCAATCACCGTGATTCGATTAAGCCGAACGCGGGAGCTCTCAATTCGCTGCCGGCAGACGACAACGCATACATTTGCGGCGCGCGGACAAAGAAAGGCACCCCGTGTCATCGCCGCGTGCATGCTGCGGGCGAACGCTGCTTTCAGCACAAAGGTATGCCGAGCTTAGTCCCTCTATCTAAACTAGTTGTGCGGCCTTAAATTTCACTTGTGTGCCCATAGTGCGCCTCCATTATCGACCAACCTCTGAATGAACCATGGGCCGATAGGAAAGACCTAGTTAGACCTTCAGATGCCCATTTTGAGAAATTTGGCAACGAGGTGGTAACGGGAAATTATGGAATGGAATGTGCGCCTGGTCGGTTAATATAGGCTCAAAGAATCTGCGGTAGCTATTGGTATTAGCGCCTTATCTCTGTCCAGCTGTCTTTACTCTCTCCCACCATAACCCAGTTACAAGAAAGCCTACGAGTGCAACCCATGCTGTGCAGACAAGAGTAAATATTTTTCTCGCCCAAGGGATCGGCCCAACCATTAGCGGAAGATCAGATATTTTTTCGATCGGTTTTTGTCCCGCGGCCCCCCAAAGACTCAATCCCGCTTTTTGACCCAAGGTGGCGAAAGCGCCACGGATAGTGCAAGGAAAATTCACTTTCAATTCACGATTAAGTTGTTCCTGTCTCAGAATTGGCCCTACATAAAAAGCATTACTTGCGTCCATTCCAATATGGGCAGTGGTCAGACCTGTATGCTCGAGTCTAAATTCGGCGTCCACCTTGTTCTGATCATTATTTTCCATGCCAAGCACTATATTCTCATCTTCATTCGGGGAAAGATATTTCGATGATGATACCGTCAAATCGACGAGCTGCAGCCTATATCGATTAATTGATTTCTCTAAAGTATGGTATCCCAGAAGTAGCCCTAAAGTTGTGGTGAGAACCAGTCCAGACATCAAAAACAGCCTGAAGCTCTTCGCACTCTTGTGACCAGAATTCCTCTTGGGATTCTTTGGTTTCACGGTTGTTTTATGCGCTGATAATTTCTCGCAAAGGTTTTACCTTCATTTTATGACTTGCCAACAAAAAACACGGCAAAGATTACAAGAGTAACAGTTGCTAGTAGCCATCGGACGTTACTCGTAGAGGTTGCCAAGATGCCAAAACCTAACGCAAGCAATAGACAAGTAATCCCTAACGTAGTTCTTTCGAAACGCCAAAACAGGCGCTTCGAAGTTGTCGCGCTCAGTGCTCCCTCAACCGCTGCTAAAACCGCGGTGAGGCCTTCGCCTTTGCCGACGAGCCTCAATTCCGCGACGCCTTTTTCGGAATCGATTTCATCAAATGCCTTGACTAGTTCGAGCGTCGGATTTGCAGTAACAACAACCTTGGGCATAGCCGGCGCCAAGGTTCTGGCTAAAATCAGACCGGTGATGTCCTTCCGGTCTACACCAATACGAACGTCGAGTATCGCTAGATCAGCGTCGCCGTGTTCCAGTTCCTTCCTAGCTTGAGTAGGATTGTTAGCCGTTACCACCTCATAACCTCTTTCGGTTAGAATTTCGGTGGCACTCCTTAAGAATTCGTCATCATCATCTACAACAAGTACTTTTTGATCCGGCATTTGTACACATCCCTCCCTCCCTCTTAACTTACAAAGTGATCCACGCGAGGGTGGCCAGCCTTCGACACTTGCTATGAATAATGTTGTAGCGTCATGAGGACTGTCCGACAGCTCAATCAACCGTCACGTTACATGAACCCCGAAGTCGCATCTTTGAAACTTGAATTGGCAACCTGATAGTGCTTGGGTAAGTTGCCTTGTAACAGGCTTGGCGCTAGAGCTGCTAACACCTTTTAGCCCAATCGAGTAGCGGGAGTCTACCTTAAATGATCTGTGATAGGCAAATCCTTTGTTCGCTCTTCGAGTGGGGAAGATAAGGTTTTGGCGATTTGGACATGCTCGGTTATTGGCAGTCTTACCAGGAATGTAGTTCCCTCAGGATCGGTTTGCTCTATTTCGATAGTTCCGCCATAGGTCTCAATAATGACTTGCGCGATCAATAGTCCAATCCCGAATCCGCGTGAACTCGGTACCTTTTCAATCGGAGCGTTTAATAGTCTTTCGCGAATCTCCTCAGGAATGCCTCGACCGGTATCACTTAACCTTAACTCCACGCCGAAGTGAAAAGATTGGGTCTTTATAGTGAGCAAACAAACCTGTGATTCCTCCATCGCCTGTACTGCGTTATCAACAAGAATATCGAGGGCCTGCGCTAGCCATTCGGGATTGCAACGAACAGTCGCTTGCGGGTTAGCATGCAGGTCCATCTCAAAATCAACATCGTTGTAAGGAATACGCTCCGATAAACTACGGACCCTTTGGGAAATGAAGTCGTTAATAGGAACAGGGGAAACTCCTTCATCTGAGGACAATGGCGATGTGATTGGCTTCTTCTTGATTTGCAGAGATTGAGCCTCAATTCGAGAGAACTTTTCCTCAATCAATTGTCGATCCTTGTCGCTCAAAGACGCACGTTCGAGATTTCGCCTGAGGAGCATTACCAGATTTGCGATGTTGCTGGCATGCTTCGCTATATCATGGAACCACGTACTGCTTGCCATTCCCATCCACGCAAGCGCGGTCCGGGAACCAACCATTCCCTTGGTTCGTCTGAGTTCGAGATATTGATCTGAGTTCTTGAGAGCAATGACTATGTGTTTAGCCAATGCTTGTAACGTTAGCAGGTCGTCTTGATCAAAAGACTTCAAGCGTGTACTTTCGATATTAACTACTCCTAGTATCTTATCGTCATCGATAAGCGGTACAGCTAGTTGTGATCTAATTCTTCGATCGCATTCGATGTAATCGGGATGTGCTGCTACGTCGGGGACAAGTTGAGGTTGTTTGTCAACGATCGCTCTACCCACAATACCGATCTTATCGGAAGCCAGATCTCTTAATGGTCTTACGCGCCCGCCCCTTCCGACAACTTCATCAAAAACATCTTTAGGATAGACGCTATTGATACTCAACTCCTGATTTGCTTCATTATACAACTGAACAGTACCAATAAACCCGCCGTGTTCCTCGGATCCTTTTACGCAAATCACGGCCTGTTCGATAATCTCGTTAAGGACAATGGTGCGCTCGCGCCCAAAACTTGCTGCTATAAGGTTAACTGCTTCATAGAGTGCCGTAAGCTGCGCTCGTCTCTTTTCAAGCGCCTCGAATTGTTCGGCACTGTGAGCTGCAATAGCTGTCTGATTAGCAATGAGGGAAAGCAAGCTTGCATCTTCATCAGTAAATCGTCGGGGAAGTTTGGTGTGAACCAACATGGCCCCCATTACTTTGCCGTCTCGGAACATTGGCGCGCTCAATCCAGACTTTATGCGATACTCGGAAATCAAAGGAGATATCGGAAAGCGCTTCTCCTCGGCGTAATCGTCCACCTTAACTACTTTCCTATTCTGAATAGAAAAACTTGTCTGCGATCCAATTGTGCTATCTAGCACATCACCAGCTTCGATAGTTCTAAAACCGGTGACGGCGTCAAAGACAAACCTGCCATCTTCCCCTTTTGAAACGATGCTACAAAACTCAGAATGAAGTATGGTTGCAGCGGTCTTGACTGCTCGTTCCAGTGTCTGTCGACGATGAAAGCTTCCGAGTAAAACTTGCGAGAATTTTGAAAGCGCTTGCCGTTGCTTCAGCTTGTTGGAATTCTCCTCATAGACTTGCGCGTTGTAAATAACAACACCAGCCTGGTGCGCAAACAACCACACATTATCCAGCTCTTCCAGACTAAAATGATGAAGAACTCTGTAATTAATAAACATTAGTCCGACTTTTTGTTCTGAAACTGTTAAAGGAATAGCCAACAACGAGCGAATCTTTTCGGCTTCTGCAAACTTGCTGTGAGCAAGAATGGGATCCGAGACAACATCGGTGGCGATGTAAGGCCCCTCGCTCCAGAGCATCTTGTAGAGAAGTGACTCTGGGGTAGCTTCGTATTTCAAGACCCTGCTTGGATCAAACAACCCGTCGCTTGTCGGAGGATGCCGCAACCTTCGCTTGATTTTGTCGTACGTGTATAACGTTACGGCATCGCATCCGATGACTTCAATGGTACCGCGTGCGATATGAGAAAGCGCCTCGTCAGTGTTTCCCAAAGACAGAACTCGGGCGATTAGCCTCGCGCTCTCGTTGGCCCTCCTAATCTGATCCAACAGTCGGGTTTTCTTCATCGAAAGACCCGCTATCGTTGCAAAGTTCTCTAATAAACTTCGTCGCTCCTCCAGCAGAAGATTTGAAATTCGCTTTCTGTAGCATACAAACAATATGCCAACCGACTCATCGCCCGTTCTTAAGGTAATAACTTGGAAGCTCTTCCAACCAAACTGACTCATAAACTTACTTATTGATGAAGTGGAAAAATCAGGTTTGGAGTTAGTCTCAGATGGATGGCAAAGCCAGCCGGTCTTCACTAATGAACGAGCGAGATCCTCAAACAGGGAGGCATTGCGTCGAATGTGTAACGTCGCTCTCTCGGAAAACCCGGACCCCACTAGTTGGTTCAAAGTCGGCGCTCCTTGATTTCCGTTGTACGACCATACCCAGCAGGCGTCAGCCAATAACATTGCTCTTGCCTGTTCAGCAACAGTTGATAGCACATGCTCTAAATCGGAAGCGCTTGCCATAAGGCGCGCTGCATCGAGCAACTGTTCAAATTCGCCTCGCTTTAATCGTTGACTAGAAGTTGGTTTGTGTGTTCCTCGTAAATAATACCGGAGCCTACTTCGCTCGGTAGACAACCTCTCCACTAACTCGGCGTTTTCTAAGGCAACCACAATCTCCTCGGCGAAGATTCCTAGAATCCATTCGTCCTCCTTAGTAAAGCCAATGTTCGGCCGGACCTTACCATCTCTGTCCCTTTTGTTATCTACTCGCAGCAATCCCACCAACTCTTCATGATCAGCCACCTTCTTCTTCAGAGGAATTGCAAGCAGGGAAAATAGACCCTTTTCTGGAGTATGGTGCGATTCAACACCTCGCACGGAATAATGATGGACCAGATCGTCGCCTCTGGCATTGAAAATTTCTCCCTGGTGAGCAATATGGCCTGTCAGGCCAGTCTTAGGACCGCTCCTAATCGCTAGTGACTTGCCCTTTTGAAATCCGCCGTCCCGATGTCCGTAGCTTGCCTCCAAACTGAGGAAGCCCTTTTGCCTAACAAGAAAAACGCCAGATGACTCTGCTTCCAAAATACCTGAGGCGTGTTTTGCAATCAGCTCCAAGCGATCATCTAGCGTACGTATTGCCAGATCGCCCACGATCTCCTTAGTCGCCAGAGCGAGCTTTTCAAGACGTTCTGACCTAGTTTGGTCGATCGCGAGCATCTCCGTGTTTGCGATTAGCTCTGTTGTCGCGAGCGCTATTGCACTTTGATTCGCCAACGTCGTGAGAGCGTTAGCATCATCTCGGCTAAACACGCGGCCAGCCTTATCGTCTACATACAGCACGCCGATGACACTACCTTGCCACTTTATGAGGACCTCCAACACGGCCTCGAAAGGTTTCTCGTCGGCAAAAATACTTGCCCTGCCTGGCCATTCGTTATAATTAGCCACGCTCATGAAGGGAAGGCCATTCTTAACTAGTTGTCCCGCCATGCCCTCGCCAAGCCGCAATGTCTTACCCACTTGGTCAGGTTTATAGTAGTCTGCCACTATCACGAGTTCTTCGCGTTCAGGGTAATACTTATAAATACCTCCGCCGCGAGCTTTCAAGATGTCGACGGCTTGCTTTGCGATGATTTTAAGGACTGGGTTTCTCTCCAATCGAGAATTAATACCCGAGAATGTATTTCGCAAAGTCTCCAGCGCTTCAGCTCGCTTTTTTACCTCTTCATAGAGCTGAGCATTCTCGATGGCGACAGCAACCTGAGCAGCGAAGATTCTGCAAAGGTCGACGTCATCTTTGCTAAATCGGCGGGGGTAACCAACAGTATCCAGACCCAAAGAACCCAACAATCTATCTCTACCAATGATTGGCACAAGCATCATTGATTCAATCCCTTGGTCAAGAAGAGGCTTGGCAACCGGGGCGAACGACACGTCTTTTGCAATGTCAAGCATGAGGATGGGCTCTCTAAAATCCAAGAGGCGCTCTTCAGCCGGAACGCCCCGCAACGGTACAATCAATCCTTTAGTACCAATTTCTGGATATTCAGCTAGAACTCTTCCCGTTTCGCTACCTGCTTCAAAGAGCATTAACCCGCTGTGGTTTACACCTAATAATTCCACCGCTGCTTTGCAGGCTGCGTTTAGGGTGAGTTCTAGATTCAGCGAGGGATTTACCTGAGTAAACATCTCAAGCAGTGTTGCTAAATTCCGTCTCTTAGTTTCCGCTTCGGAAAAAAGACGAGCGTTCACAATTGCAACGGTGGCTTGCGAGGCAAAAAGACCGAATGGCTTGAGCGTTTCCTCCGTTATTGGACGACCACTAATACTATTGTCGGCTGAAAGCTTGCCAATTATTTCCCCTCTCAAAATAAGTAATACGCTAATCCACTCACGTATGCCCTCTTGAGCCAACCATTCATCAAACCTACTGTCGCTACTAGGTTCTCGCTTTAGAATAAGGGGTTGGTGCTCTCTACTAAGAATTTGGAAATATGGAAATTCACCTACTGACCATTCGCGGCCTACAAAACTCTCATCCATTCCCCTGCTTGATCTCTCAACAAATACTTTTCTAGCATCATCGAACTGGTAGAGTCTGACGCGATCTAGTCCGATCGCCTGAACGCCTTCGAGAATCAGATCTAGAACATCTTGTTCGTCTCGGCTGTCGAGTAACTTCGCGGAGATCTTCATCAACAATTCAAGAGTTCTACGTTCTTGATCCGCACTGCGCAGCTGCTGGTACTCGGCTGCCTGCCGAATATGTACGGCTAATTCATCAGTCTCAAACGGTTGATGCAAGTAGCGAAATGCACCTGCCTCGAGGGCTTCAATCATTTGCCCGTCGTTGGAATTTGTATAAACGACGAACTGGGGTCGGGTGCTCTTGTCGTTAACCTCGCGCATTAACGCGAGGGCAAGATCACGATTGCGATCTCCATTTGAGCTCAGGGAGTCGTTTATGAGAACGACATGGTAGGGGTGCTGCGTGGAATGCAACAAGAACAAGGCATCGTCAAGTCCGTTGGCTGAGTCAAGTGCACACGCGTAGTATTTGGAAAGCGCATCAGCCAAGTATGCACGCCGTTTCTCCTCGACGCCAACAAGTAGCAGGCGCAATTCGGTACCAATCGATTTACTAACAGATTCGTTGTCACCATTCCGTGGTGTTATCATCAGCGCCATATCACTCTAACCAGAAAATCAATCGAGCTAAGGCGTCTCTAGGTTTCACCGTATCTATATTCTGACACGATTTAGCGGTCGACGGAATTCAGACCCTCCCGGCAACTGTTTAGCTTACGGCAGGCCAAGCGTGAACGCAAGGTTCTTTCTCTCGCTTTGGGGCTAGGCCCAGCATGACTATTTCGCCGCTGCTAAGCAGTGTTGCTATATTCGACTCCAGGTCGGCGCGGGATCCTGTCGCCTAGACGTTTCAAAATAGTGAGAGGAACCGGGAAAGGTAATGCCAGGCTTCCCGAAACGGCCAAAACGTCCCCGGGGAACCCCTCAGATTCAATCGCCGTTGGAACTAGGCTGACTAGGTCCGTCGCGGTATACAAAAGAGCATACCGTAGTACAACAAGAGTCTTTTCCGAGAGTGATCCAAAGAAACGTTCCAACCGATAGGTCCTCATTTGGCAAATCACCACTTCACTTCAAGCGTCTTTATCGCGGTCCCGTACCTGAGATCAGCAGCTTCTCAAGCTTATCGCTCGCGCCTTCACGCTCCTCCGGCAACACGTGAGCATAAGTATCGAGCGTAAATGCAACGCTGGCGTGACCTGCTTGCTCGCTCACCACCTTCACTGGGACTCCACTCAACAAACTGAGAGTTACATATGAATGTCGCAGATCATAAAGGCGAATAGCCTCATCCAGGCCAGCGCGCTGAAGAGTTGGCTTGAAGTGATAACGGATGAGAAACCGTCGGTGGATGGGCGTTCCTAGATTAGTAGCAAAGACAAGATCATTGTCTTGATAGCTAGAACCCATTTTTAGGCGCAGTTCATTTTGTCTGATTCGTTGCTTCTTGAATTCGGAAACCAGTCTCGCGGGAAAGTACACAGTTCGTTTCCCCTTCAGAGACTTGGGCTCCTCCCATTTCCACCCACCGCCCTTTTTGGATAATTCGACTATTACTTTTTTGACGTGCGCAGCTCCTCTCGTCGGCTGATCCAAATCAAGCGCTGTCCATTGGAACCCAAGCAGTTCCTCCGGTCTTACACCAGTCGCAAGTGCAAATCTCAGCATCAATCCCCACGAATTCTTTTCTGTGGCCGCTAGAAATAATCGCGCGGCGTCGGGCGACAAGAAAAGCATTTCTTTCTTTTCAATCCGCGGCGCTTTGATAGAATTTGCGGGATTCTTAGATATCAATTCGGAATCCACGGCCCAATTCATCGCAGTGCGCAGGCGCGCATGGACATGCCTTATCGTCCGCCCAGAAAGCCCTTTTGCACGCAACTCGTTGTACAGTTGCTCCAGATGGCGAGCTCGTATCTGACTAAGAGGAATCGCGCCGAGCTCAGGTCTGACATATCGTCGCATTAGCTCTGAGTACCACCAGTGAGTATTTTCCCGAGTAGAGTGCTTCCAAGTTGCGAGCCATCTATCAAGAAAGGCGTCCACGGTCAGCGTGAGAGCGGTCAGCCAGGTTTCGGGATTCTGATCGCGCTTGAGATCGCGTTTGAATTCGTTTTCGCGAGCCCAGCGTTCCGCCTCCTTCTTGGTTCCGGTGATGGTTCTATTGATATAGCGCCGCTTTCCCCGCGAATCTCTCTGGAGAAAGATTCTGACGAGGTGCTTGTTTGGACCGCGGCTAATTATCTGTGCCATCCGCTGCGCTCACAAAACGTAATTACTTCAGTACTGGGAAAATGAGTCGGCATCTCCGTTAACGAAATGACCCTCTATGCTGCGCGGCCCACTCCGCCACGCCTGACGAATTCATAAACCGAGTCTTCCGTGAATCGCAACATCCGTTGCCCTAAATTGACAGCTGGAAGCTCTCGGTTCCGCGCGAGTCGATAAACTACCTGGGTATTCGTCTTCAAAACATCTGCGACCTCCTGCGCCGTTAGGAGCCGCGGAGTTGTATTTGTGCTGGTGGGTAGCGCAAACAGGCAGAACAACCGTCGAGCAAGATCCCCAATCTCGCTTCCCAATACTTCCGCTTGTGACACAACAGCATCGTCGCCATTTGTTGGCTCTAGAGTATTCGCACAATCCTTGAGTCCGTGATTCATTTTGTTAGCGGTTAAGTCGCCTTAGCTCTCCATTCACGTCCACGACTTGGCAGTGCTTTCCCTAATCCATCTGGGCAATAATCTTGATTAATTCGCGCAGTCCCTCCACAGGAAGAAGTCGCTTCATACTGCGCCCTCCATGGGGGCGTGCCCGGCTTCAATCGCCCTCGGTCCGCTCTGATATCCTGCTACCCTCCCAGAGAGAATCCGTGAAGGGTAAGAAGCTATCGAGCGTCGAGCAATAGCAAGTTTTTCCAGTTCTCCCGGCCTCAGCGCGATCTCCCAGTCGCGTTTAGAATCATTATGTGTTGCGTTGAGCCGACCCTTTCCAATCCAATTCAAAATGGTATTTTTATGTACATCCAATAGCTCGGCCAATGCAGACACGCTATAACAGCCACTTTCCAGGGGTTTGGGCCACGCGAGGTCGTTTAACCTTATTCGATAACGATCACGAAGACGCTTCACCCTTTTCTTAGTGAACGTTCCACCGCTCCCGTTGCGTATTCCAGCCTCATTGAGCGCGTCCGCTATCTCTTGGTTTGAGTGGTCTGGGGCCAACTTCTTAATCAACTCAAGGATCTCATCTCGAGTTCGTAGCCTCGCGCCTGGAACCGGTAACTCCACATCGATTTCAGTGCAGGCTAAAGTTTTCCAGTGGATAGCGACCCGGACCTTTGATTCATTTCTCGTGAGAGTTACGTCACTAATCAAACATCTGATCAATTTCTTCTTGGTTACGAAGTCGGTGGTCGGAGCGGCCCAGATGCGTGGGAGTTCCTGCGTCAACGATTTAACTAGCCCAAGTTCTTTTGGACCTAGTTGCGGAATTTGATTCTTGTGCGTATCTATTTGATCGAGCTTGATTCGGCCGAGCTCATCTTCGCTCTTCTTCAAGTCTTCCTGGGCGCAGTTAAGCGCAGACCTGTTGGTGTAATCAATGTAGAGTAGTCTCTCTTTGGCTCTCGTTACAGCGATATTTGCCCGCTTAAGGCGCGCCTCAAACTGAAGCTCCTCAAGCCGAGTTTGATCGTCGACACTCTTACAAGCGCTAAGCGACAACTTTATCTGTGCCGGCGCCACTGCCGCCAGGAATAGTTTTACTACGGCTACGTCAATTGATTCACCGGGAATCATCTGGCATTTTTCGCCACCGAAATGTACTAGGTGAGCCTGGCAGTCATAGTAGGCGCCAGGCCGACCGCTAGAGTAATAAATTGACATTCTATAGCCACACTTACCACAAAGAGCTATTCCTTGAAGGAGCGCAGATCCGGTCCTTGCGGCACCTCGCGTTTTCTCGCTCGGGAGACTTCGGTTATGGCTAATCCGCTCTTGATTCTCCAGAAATTGTGCCCATGTGATGTAACCGGGGTGGTGATCGTAAATGACAACCGGCCAGTCCTCGCGTGGCAACTTCACTTGAAATTTCTTCACTCGAGGCATCCCCCCGGGTGCCTCAACCAGCTTCTTCTTGGTTTTCCATCGCCCGTAGACGTAGACGCCGGCGAACATCGGATTCTGCAATATGCCTCGAGCTCGTGATTCGCTCAAAGGCACCCAATCATATTCTCCTGCGCGCGGACCCCCGCGAACCAAGGTAGGGAACTTCAAGTTATTCTGTCGAAAATACCTAGCCACGCCGAGCGCAGTACCAATCTTGTTGAAGATACCGAAGAAAAGCCGAACGGCGTCTCCAACGGCCGGATTAGTCTCAAGAGCTAATTTTCCGTACTCGTCATAGACAAACCCAATCGGAATGAAAGACCGGAGCTCTCCCTTTCTTGCCAACTCTCGCTTAGCACCTAAAAGCCGCTGAGTGATCCATCGCAGTTCTACTTCGGTTATTATGGCCTTGAACTTCATGAGCGTGCTGTCATTGCTGTCGCTCGCGTCGTAGATGCCATCCGGATCAATAATGAGCGTGCCGTTGAGGTCGCAGGCTTTTATCAAATAATGCCAATCCGCAGAGTCTCTACTTAAACGAGATGACTCCAGACTAAATACCGCTCCGACCTCCCCCTCCGCGATTGCCCGAAGCATCTCAACATAACCGTATCGGCGATCAGTCGAGCTGCCCGACACGGCTTGATCGCAGTCGACAATGATAATCTTGTCCTTCGACCATCCTAATCGGAGGGCGAGGGCCTCCACTTCTTCGCGTTGCCGTCTGCCGCCAACGATGTTGTGATCGACGCCGTACTGAGTTGACTGGCGTACATAAACGAAGGCCAGTTTCTGTAGATGCTCGGCCCGAATCTTTAGCGCGTTGTTTTGCGGAACCATTCAGTGATACCCCTTAGCGTCCTTTTCCTCTGTCGGTTCTCCTTGCCCTTGAACCCTTGTCGTAGACAAACCCAGTCGGGATGAAAAACCGGAGCTCTCCCTTTCTTGCCAACTCTCGCCTAGTACCTAAAAGCCGCTGGGTAATCCATCGCAGTTCTACTTCGGTTATTATGGCCTTGAGCTTGCCGTTGATTGACGCACGTAAATGAAATGTATTTTCTCGAGATGTTCGGCTCGAATGTTTAGCGGGGCGTCTTTTTTTAATCATTCTGTTATGCCTCGTAGCGTCACTTTCCGCTTTTTGCCTTCACTTCGCCTTGAGGGTGAACCGTGCCGCTTCATTGCCATCCTCTGGAAGAAGCCCTTCTCTTGGAGACTGCAATTGGCTGTGTACAACCTTGAACGCCATATCGACAAATATTTCAATAACTCGCTCCCGGGTATTGTCATCCAGCTCGCCCCACACTTCTGCGGGCTCTTGTTCTTTGCGAGCCGGAGCATCGTCTTCGCTCATAGCTGCCTCAGACAATTCAACGAAAGTCATTGGCAACTCTGCGCGCGATTCGGATTCGACATCGCTGTCAGTACCCAGCGATCCGAATTTCAGTAACAGTAGCTCAGAGGCACAGGAAAAGCGGGCGAGTAGTTGTTCATATAAAACGCTCGCCCGCCTAATCCAAAGCACCTCAGTAGTTTGTTTCTTCTAGTGCTCTTTTTTCGCTACGCGCAATTCCAAGCTGCCTCTTCACTTCAGCTTCTCCTGTAAAATCTTGGCCGTTTATTTTCTTGAAACGTTTACCGGTTATGACATGGCCGACTTCGCTTGGCTTCATCCTGATAAGGTTCTCTATGTCGTCATCATCCAAGTCCTGATGCTTATCCTTGACTTGCGTGCGCCAGTGACCTTTCCGGTTCTTCTTATAGATTGACTTGGCGCTTTGACAATCAGGTAGAATTGAGTTGTAGAAGTCCAACATCTCAGCTCTTTCTGCTTCTGTCGTAACGGCCGTGCGCCCGGGTCGCAACTTAGTCCACTCTTCTTTAAGGGACTGTCCGTAAAACTGGATGAGACTGTTCCATAGCTTTAGGTAGGCAGATTCTTCTTTAGCTTTGAATATTTCATTCGTCTCCAACTTAGACACAAGCGCAAACAGAATCTGTTGGACCAAGTGATACGGCAGAACCTCCATCTTGGCCGTGATCCTGCGGACGAAGATGTCGTAAGCCTGCTCGCTATATGAATCCAGAACGCCCGGGTCTTGCCCGTAGAGCTTCTTAATGAACGAGTTGTTCATCTCCCTTTTCATGTAACGCGCAATGTTGTTCCGCAGCTCCTCGACCTCGAAAACGAATGAGAGATCGCCAAATATGGTGTCGACCGTAATCTTCCCAGACATGCCGTCAAAGCTAATGAGGTCAACGGCGTTAAGGCGCCGATCACCAAAATGTTCCTCATCGAGAACCTTCTGGTATGGCGGACTCGTATCGGGATCGGTCCGTTTACGTTTGGTCTTACCCGCGCGCCGTTTTCTTTTTGATTTGTGCCCAACCATGCGATCCCTCCAAGCCCCCAGATTGTTGGCTCGGCGAGTTAACCACGGACGGTCGAGATATCGAAGGATTTACACAGTGCATTCGATGAGGAGGCGAGCTTAGAAGTACCAAACCAGAAGAACCAAGGAACGAGGGAAAAGAAATCACAGCATCGACTTTGAAGCGGTAAGATTGTTGTCAAAGAGCATTGAATCAGAAGCAAGTTGAAGGGGCGATTGGCTGGAGCACCTCACACTTAGTCGTCCTTGACACCATACATTCGCTTGGCTCCGTCACTATGCATGAACCACCAGCTATAGATGCCGGCGGGCCAGAATATTATGATGAGCAGCGCGGACGACAATAACGCGAGCTTCCTTCCTAAGGGTTTCTTTCGGTGCATGGCGAAGGCTGTGACAAACATTACGAGCGCTATACAGAACACGAGGCCAAAGATTAAGACTGCGGCAGGAATTTGTTCTTTATGACGAAAGTTCTGAGCAATGATCCAGGGAGAAATCAGCAGACCGAACGCGAAAAACAGACCTACGGCAAAGTAAATGCTGACGAGTGTCTTGTTATGATCTTGAGATGGGAACCCGAGGTGATCGTCTCACTCTATTTGTGATGGTGGCTCTGCGCTCTCAAACGGATGATGGCTCCCGGCATGCATTTGCCTCCCCCTGCGGTCTCACATATCCTATGCGGGCGTAACCGATTCAAATGTTGAATAAAACTAGAGGGCGAACTAGTTAATGCATCGCGCCCGTAAAGTGCGGGTGCTCAGGCTATCCTCAAAATGGGCGCGCAGTCTACTACCAATTGGTAGCAATCGCAAGAACAATTTTGCGTCAGGGGGAAACTCCTGATGCCAAAGCGTCCCGCTCCTAGAAAGCTAGCGAAAAAGTTGACTCGGATCAGACAGAAGTTGGGCCTGAGTCAGACAGAAATGGTTACAGCCCTGAATTACAAGGCATCGCCACTTCGTGCCTCGCAAATTTCCAACTTTGAGCAAGGTAAACGCGAACCGCCGGCAATGTTGCTGTTGGCATACGCACGCTTGATGGGAATCTCGACGGACGTTTTGATCGACGACAAACTAGACCTGCTGTAACCTGACCCCAATTTAGAGCGAGTTCCATTAAGGCAGCAACCACCGACTTTCGCGAGGTGTGGTGCACCCTAGAGGCCGAATTTGAGGTCGAAAGGCAATGCTTGGAGAATCAGACTTGGTGGGACCCAACAGACTATGAGACGGTTTGAGGGGCATCAACAAGGCGAGACGAAACGAGATAACCCAGTATTTACCGAATCCGCAGCCGTCAAAGTTCGTTACATCTGGTCACGTCTCAGCACGCCATCGCGCCATAATCGCGCCATCCAGCGTCGACAAAAAACTCGATGGCTTTAACGGGCATTGGCCACAAGTTTCAAGAACCACCGACTGGTTCTCCTCCAGATACGAACTCAGCCCACCTTGTTCCTTCAGCTATTTGGGCAAGAGCTGTAGCTGGGACTCTATTACCGCATGTTTCTCTGCACTGCCAGATGCTTGTCTGGGTAGCTTTGTGCCCCAAGCTAAGATCTAAGCACAACTGATTAACTACACCAGCGCCGATTTCACCCTGGGCAAGACGGTAAAGACTCGATAGCAGCAACAATCCCGCTGCTGCGGACAAGAACGGAAGGGCAGCGTCTTGACTCTGTCCGGTGGGCGTGGGAACGTCGCCGTGGCTGCATCGAAGCACGCCCGGCTTCACGTCACGCATCCGGCAGTCAATACAATCGTCAATTCCATTGATATGTCGATGAAGCTGAGCTTGCCATGTGTGAGACGTTGTAGCGTGCAGGACAATCGGATCGTATCGGCAGGCTATTAGGTGGCGAACAGATCGCTCATTTGCCAGAGGCAACACGAGGTCCGGGCGAATTTGATCGTTTTCTTTAATCCATTCGTCATACCAAGCGAAATGAGGAGTAGCACCGATGTCGCGAGCAATCAAGTCAACCTTCCGTGCCGCCACGCCGGTCTCCCAACCGGCATCAGCGGCGAACATCCCCAGACTCCTACTTGTGTTATCTAATGTCACATGATCCTTATCAACAACGTCCCATCTACCCTCGGTGCGCAACTGGCGCAACCAGTAGCACAAAGCAGAACAAACCGCACCCGCCCCGACAACCAGCACGTTACCGACGTCTAATGAACCAATTTTGAGCGGGCCCAGACTTGATTCTGGGCCTTCTGACAAATCCCAGGACGAAACAATATGAGGGCTAACCCTCATTCCGTGCGCAATTCTGAACAACGCAGCCGCTCCCAAACAAGCGGCGAGCGCTGCACCGAGAATTGAACCACCGTCCTTAGGGAACTCGGTATCGCCACTTGTCAAGATTGCTCTGGATCCAGAAGCACCGATCTGCCAATTACTGATGGTTCTCGTAGTGCCGAGGCCAATCTTGGGTATATCGTCAATTCTATCGACCAAAACAATTTCATTGAAGGGATCAATTGCAAGGACGGTTTGTTGAAGGGCTTCAGCGAGATTGTTCCCGCTTTGGTGAGGGTTAACGATTAATGGAGCAACAGGCGAAATCAGCCGAATTTTTCGGTGAACGCGCGCCATCATATTGACCAAGCCAATTGCGGCAATCTGGCCAGACAAAGAATCGGCCGCATCCGAGCCAACGATTACACCGACCGGCTGTTCGGCGACTTCATTGTTAAGCCCAAGTTGCCGTGTTGGTCCGTCACGTCGTTCATAAAAATCGATTCGGCTAGACACTTTCAATCTCGATTAAGGCAGGAACTATTCTGAAAACGTCTGCGGCGTTACTAACTTGAATCCATCGACCGTTTTGATACTGGTGCAACCCAGCTCCTCTAGTCGGGTCCAACGAACCTTCGCCATAATTGCCAATGACTAATGAAAACATTCCCTCAAAAGGCATAAATACAAGTTCATCGTCTCCATCTGAATGTCGCGTATCATTATCAGGATGCGTATGAACTTCACTAACAATGCCAAGGCCTCGCTCCCTTGCCGCTCGCGCTACGGCGCCCATTTGCTCTTCATCAGCGATAACGCGGTACGGTCCATGATCACACTGTGGTGCAATCGCGGCTAATACATACGTATTAGCGCCGATGGTTCTCCCAGCCCAAAACACAAGACCTTCATGTCGTCGCCCGCTCGGGTCGGCGAAGGCAAGTAGCGCCTTCCGGGTACGTGTCACAACATGGTCGTTTACCACCAGTAAACCAGTCGCGGGCGAAGTTGGCAGCGGTTTTAGACGGAAGACGGTCATTGCATTCTCCCCGGACTAAATCGTAAATGGACATAAATAATCGATAGCATCTCAGCTATGCTGTAAGCCTTGGCAAAGTCGCCGGTTACATCAAACCACCCCGTTGACTCACCCCAATCGGCATGCGGTCCATCCGCCTCTTTAAACGCCAATCGATTGAAGGGTGCACAGATTATGAGATTCGGGTGGAAGATTGAAGATTTCCCACCTACAACCGATCCTGCAGCAGGGAATGCCGACTTCGTTACGATGCCGTTACCATCAACGAAACGCCATGCCGGTGGTATCGCGCGGTAACCATTTAAGTCCGCGTTCAGAGAGAGCGTCGTCTCGTCGTTAGGATGGATAACCTCAGCGGCGATTTGCAATCTGTCGACGTCGATTGTCACTCTCCAACCATTTCTTCTGGCCCAACTGAGCACAACGGGCTCCTCAATTTGAACCAGGATTTGACTAACGCGTCTTGGAACCACGTCTATACTCCGCCACCAACGTCCACAATTTCCAAAGAATCGCCATCTTTGACATGTTCCGCCACAAGTGCTTTGTCGCGATCTAATACGCGTTTGTCGCCGTTTTGGAAAGACACCGTCGAACCAGCCGGATAACCGAAAGCTTGTGCAGCTTCTGCGGCAGCCTCTCCGACCTTTTTCGTCTTTGGCCAAATAAATTTGCGGCCGTCTGGCTCTTTCGGAGAAAACACAGTTACCGTAATCGTCGGCGCACCATGCTCGTCAGGTTTAGTCATTTGTTAATCCTCCATGCGAGGCGATCGAAGGCATCGTCTCTTTTTACACATGATACGCGTGAGATTTCGGATGTCAAGTATGATTGTCGATATTCTCAAAGTAACGACAGCATTGCTGACGCCAGCAATGCAAGTAATACTTGACGAAAGGGGTAAGTAATGCTTGACATCAAATCGGCAAGGGGCTTAAGCTTCTTGGCGTGCCCGCCAAGAAAATTGAGCCTTTTTACGCTGAGCTAGGCCGCAGTATACAGGCACAACGCGCTAAGTTGGGCTTGTCCCAGGAGAGTTTGGGAGCGGCCCTGCAGCCCAAAGTGACGCGTGCCTCTATCGCAAATATTGAAGCAGGGAAACAGCGAGTTCTAACCCACACATTAGTTCAATTAGCACACGCCCTCGGCACCAATGTCTCGCAGATAATTCCGAAACACGAGAGTGTTCGGAGAGCCACAGCTCTCAGCCGGTTGGAGGCTCAACTTGCGGAGCACAATGTCCCGACAAGAGTAATCAAACGATTGGCCGCCCAACTAAGGCACTCACAGATTGGGAAATGATCTATGAATTTAAGACAAGTCAGAATGTTAGCTGAGGACTTAGCGGATGAGCGCGGAAAGGGTCGGGTTCCAATAAATGTCGAAAGTATTGCGCACTCGCTAGGACTCGAAGTTATGAAAGCAAACCTAGGTCCCGATGTCTCGGGGCTTTTGGTCCTTAATGGTGCGAAGGCTCAAGTGTATGTTCAGGAAAAAGATCATGAAGTGCGAAGGAGGTTCACAATTGCGCACGAGATCGGTCATCACTACCTTCGACATCAGTTTGAAAATGGCGAACACGTACACGTGGATAGAGGCAACTACATTAGTCAGCGAGGGCCACGATCTTCTGATGGCATTGATCCTAAGGAAGTTGAGGCGAACCAGTTTGCAGCCTCTCTATTGATGCCGTCGAAGCTACTGCGGGCGAGAATAACAAAGTTGCCCAAGGCAAAGCCCCTCCTGGATCACCATGTTAGTTTACTTGCTAGAGAATTTCGGGTCAGCGAACAAGCGATGACAATTCGCCTGACGGGTTTAGGTCTTCTCTGACGACAGGGTGAGCGAATACAATAAGGAAGAACCACTTCACGACATTCTAGGGCGGCGAGGTTCTAACACTTGAGAAGATCCAAAAAAGGGAACGCAGTTCAGGGATGTTTGTGGTTGATGTACTCTAACTCTTCTCAGTTAGCGGACCTATATTAGCGATCACTTCATGGCAGAAAACGGCGACTTCACTATAGCGAGGCTGAGTCCAGGCGACGCTGACATTATCAGCACGCTAGTTACTTGCGTTATTCAGCCTCTAACTTAATACAACGCGCGCGCGCGTAACGAAAAATAGCAAAGTACTCGTCGGTGAATCTTCAAACAATGATTGCCGAGGATCCTGATTCTGTTTTGATCGCCGTCATGAATGACGAGCCGGCCGGTTTTTGCATTAGCAGATATGACGACGGTTTGATTTGGTTGGCTTGGTTCGGCACGACAGAGAGGCTTAGGAGGAAGGGAATAGGAAAGAAACTGCTGAGAACGTTGGAGAATACGGTCGCAACCCGCCGCGCTCACAAGATTTGGTGTGATACGAGAACAGATAACCTTGCTTCACAGAGTGTCCTTAGTGAAGCAGGTTTCACGAGAGTTGGCCACTTCACAAACCATTGGTACGGTCACGATTATTTCATCTGGGAGAAATACGTTGAGCCTGCGCCAGCTTAAATGGTTAATCTCGAAACAATTCTTTATTAGTTGGGGAGTTCTTTTCGCAGCTCTCATCGGATTGCTTGCAGCGCTCGCAACGTTGTTTCCGCAAGTAAGACTCAATCTATACACGTCACTCTTCGTTGTAGGACTGTCGGCTCTTTTCGGAGCCGGCTACGCATTCCGCGAGAATCGGCCAATCCCATTGCCACCGACTGACGAGCTGGTTCCCGAGCCGTTTAGCTCAACACGGCGGTTAATTGCTCATTGTTCTACGACGCGAGAAGTTGTGCTGCAAGTTAATAGTCTTGCGAAGCGCGTGTACCCCGGCGTAAGACCGCTTCCACCGGATCGGTATGAACAATGGCTGATGATCAACAGCAACATATTGCTAGCGCTATTGAACGCAAATAGCGAAGTCATCGGTTACTTCGATATTTTTCCTCTCCAACCAGAGTTTTTCAATTTCTTCATATCCGGGCATTTCGGCGAACACGATATTAGGCGTGAACACATCCTCGCTCCTGATCAAGCTCGGTTCGCAAAGCGATTGTATCTCGGCGGAATTGCCGTAGCCGATCCTTCATCGGCCCGTGGAAAGAGACATGCGAGCATTTTGGTTTGGAGCCTACTGAAATATCTCCAAAACTTTTATTGCGCCCCTTGTGATCGCGAACTCTACGCTGAGGCTGTGACGGTGGAAGGCGAGCGGCTACTAAAACGATTTGACTTCAGATTAGTTAGTCCCGCACGCGGAAGGAAGGACTCATACCGCTATACGCATCCAAACTTTCGGAAGATCTGATTAACCATGCGTTGTCGGAGATTCCGGAATTGGTCGAGAATATGTTCGCTGGGATGGGAATCTGACACTCCGAAGCAAATGAAAAGAAAACGCCAACATGTCAGATAATCTTTAGCCGAAACGATCTTCCTCTGATTAGCTCCCTAAGCATCCAAAAATTGACTGATTCGGCGAGTGGCTTACTTTTGACGCGCTGCTTCTATTCTGTCCAATAGAATGTTAGATCGAGTTGTTCGTCGCGCAACATCTGTCGCCGCCCGGGTGACTGCATCTGCGTATTCATGGATGTACGTGGGAAATCTTCTTTCGTTGTAACCATATTGCTCCCGCAAAAATCGTCCTAAAGCGCCTCCCCTATCGAATCGAATAATCGAGTTCCAGGCCTGTTCAAAAAAGTTCGGAGCCACAATCGCAATATCTAGATCAGAGGGCTGATGACTCGCACCGGAAGGAGATTGTCGAAAGTTCTCTCCTGCTTTCGTTGGATTAAGACTGTAACCCGTTGCAGCACTCCCAACTAGATAAATACCCTCCGGCGCTACGCCGACTTCTTTGGCTACCGCGGTCCTCCATGCGGTAAATAAGACAGTGTCACCCTGAAAGATCCACGGGACGCCTGAGAGGATATTGACTTCGACGAAGTCCCTGAGGGAGCTTGAGTTTGTAATTGCTTTTAGCAGATCGTCAGGTTCCATCAGCTAAGAAAACGCGCGGCTACGAAGCAAGAAGAGTGATTCGCTGTTGTATTCAATAGAGGGAAGCCTTATTGAAGAGAGAATTGATGAACGACCAACCGGAATCGGGAATTCCAAAATTGTCGTTAAGCGGAAACGCTAATTGACCTCGGCCCACTCTATCGATTCTAAATGAGTTTGAGCAAGTATCTTTCCGCGTCTCAAGGTGTTGCATGCACAAAAGCTAAGGAGTTATTATCCATTCCTTTTGTGACAGGACGTGTAGAGCCACCTTTATTTGCCTTTCGCTGAAACGCCTCTTCCTCTCATTCCACGCGTAGATCTTTTTCAAAATGTCATCGAATGTTACCGCGCCTTCCCGCTTCGCAACCCAGTGAACCGTTGAAAGCAACTCAAGCCCGAATGGAGACTCGAACCCTTCCACGAGTTCAGAAACTCTAGCCAATCGGCTTTGCGTTTCAACATGAGTCTGCAAGAAAGACACAGCATCATCGATTGCACCCGGCACCAGTCTTAACTGCTTGTGTGGAGCATCACCGCCATCAGCGTATCCCGAAATCAAGTGTCCTTCGACTGCCTTGAGAACATGACTAAGATTCTCGGCGTAAGGTCCATAGGGCCCCTTCGCGAATCTCAATCGCAATGGCTCGCCTGATTCCTCCATGAAATACATGAGTTTGTGAACTTCGAGCAGTGTGATGAAGGGATCTAGCAACCCGGCTAGATAACGATTCATTAATCCGACCAAGGCTGCGCGACCGGCAGTCATTTTGGGCACATCACTCGAATAGTTCCGTCGTGTGTCCGACTTATCGTTCGGCTCAAACACTACGACTCTGATATCCGGAAGTTCCCGGAGTGTTCTTTCAATACGTGGTCGCACATTGGACCAATCAAGACCACCCAATCCGCTACCCAGGGGTGGAATAGCGATTGACTGAATATCGCGCGAGCGGATCTCGTTAACCAGCGCTACAAGGCCGGCTTCGATATCCTCGATTCGGCTCTTTCCACGCCAATGACGTTTAGTGGGAAAATTGATGATGTACTTCGGGTTTGTTAATCCACCAGTTTTGAAAACCAGCATTTGACCCGGTCGTACTTCGTGACGCTCACAGGCAGCAACGTAGGACTTAAAATTTTCTGGGAAGGCATTTTTGAATTGAAGGGCAATTCCTCGTCCCATTATGCCGACGCAGTTGACTGTATTCACCAACGCCTCGACGTCTTCTCTAAGAATATCGCCTTTCTTGTATTCGATCATATGGAGGTTCCGGGCTCTTAATAGTACCACTCTGGTTTCATTTCGACGACAGGTTTATGCGCGAGACCTCGCAGCGCAGTCAGAACCTGATCATAGGTAGCGCGTGACCGCACTCCAATACGCGACACGAGATCCCAAGGAAACTCTCGTTCAATTAGAAATTCAGATTGCTTGCCTTCTTTGCAACCGCTCCACTTTCTTGCACCTACCGCATTCCAATCAATTTCGCCCAGCTGATTGAGGTCATTTCGATCCTCGAAGTAATAGGAGCCCGCGTTCCCCAAAGTGAAAGCCCATCGCAAGCCCTGTCCTTCAGCCCACTCAATCGTTTGTCTCAGATCGGCTTCTATATGAATAATCGGAGCTTGCCCTCCACTGTATGCAAGATCTGGATGATTTCCTTGGTAGATCAGATAAAGCATGATTGAGCGGGGGCAAAAATAGAATGGAACGCACTCGCCGACGAAGACTCCTGGATGGCTGGTTAGCGTCAATTCGTACAACCGGCGTTGCTTGATAGCACTCATTCCGATCGTAGTGCCGGGCGGATCCCGACGAACAACTTCAGCGTCGCACCAGAGGCGGTCAACAACGATTGACGCCAGCCGGTCAACATGGACGATGTGATAGATCTTTGGCTTGTCTGGTATCTGTCCAGGCACAATGACTCCGTTAGGCGCTAATGACCTCTTGTTGCCAGCGATTGTATGCGACGGTTACGATTAGCGAAAGCATTCAGCATATTTCAAATACCCAGAACGGCAGTCGATAGAGACGCCTCGCAATCGGACGGTCATCCGATTACCGGCGTATGATGCCTCGATGAAGAAAGTTAGACCAGTGGTAGCCCGCAACGCGCGAGAACTCGCGAAGGTCCTGGGCCTGTCGCCAGTCGTCGTGATGGAAATCGAATTTCGCAGCGACCTTAATGACAAGATTATCGAAGTCGTCAGCAAGAAAGGATTGACTCAAGCAGATGTGGCGCGGCTCGCTCACACGTCACGCACCCGCGCGACCGCCATTCTGAACCGTAACACCCACGACATTTCAACGGACCTCATGCTACGTGTATTGGCCTCGCTAGGGGTACAAGCGAAACTCCAATTCAAGAGCGCGGCGTAATCGACGAGGCTTTCTCAGGCGAGCCAACTTTTGGCGAGTGTGACTCTCGGATTCGCGTGATGACTAGCTGGTATGCTCTCCACGCTCATAAGCGAGCGCCTCCTCCAATTCTCGCTTGAGATCGGCAAATGCCTCATCACTCATATGGTTTGTCTCGTTCGTCTGCCCCTTGCGAGTTTCACGCCGAGAATGCCGAGAATCTATTGTTTTCTTGAGTTCAGCTTTTGCTGAATTTGTTTTGCTCTATCCGAAACTGCACTCGCTTCCGCATTCCGACCGAGCTGAGTCAGCAATGTCGCATACCGCTCGCACGTCCTAAGCATGCCGTCCGTTTCTTCTAGACCCAATTGAGGCCAAAGCTCATAGGCTCTCTTGAGAAGTGGCTCTGCTTCTGCAAGTTTGCCCATTCTAAGGTAGAGTGCCCCCAAATTGTTCATGCTTTGCGCAAATAAGATTTGAATATTGCGTGTGCCGGACGGTTGGTTGGTTAAATCAAGCGCCGATTGCCAGAATGGCAGTGCTTCCTAGTATTTCTCTTGAACGAAAAAGAGTCCGCCTAGTTGGGCCAATGCCTCAACAACCGCTTGAGTTCCAATTCCCGGCGATGTCTTCCTTAAGTTAAGAGCGTTTCGTAACAATGGTTCGGCTTCTGTGAATCGCTTTTCAATTCTATATAAGGCACCTAAGTTAATGAGGCTTTTCGTATACTCCAGAGTTTGACCGGAAACGCCTTCGCGGAGTTTGATTGCTTCTAGGAGGTGGGATTCGGCCAAGTCAAACTTTCGGCTTTGTGTGTACAGTCCGCCGAGGTTGTTATGAACAGAGGCTAGTGTCATTTCGTAACCTTGTTTGTTCTCGAGAATCGAGAGGGCCTTTTCAAAAACAGGTTCAGCTTCGGAGAGCAACCCAAGCTCCAGATAACAGCTAGCAAGATTCTCAAAGGAGTTTCCTGTAAGAGGGTGTTCCAAGCCAAGAGCTTTTTCGTGAATCGACACAACCCGTTGGAACAGCGGCAAGGCCAGAGCGGGCCGACTAGTATTTACATAATTGCTGGCTAGGTTGTTCAGAGCTGTAGCGAAAGACGGGTGGTTTTCCCCTAGGGATTTTGACCAGATATCTCGTGCTTGCAGAATCTCTCTCTCGGCATCGTCAAACTGCTGTCTCTTTTCAAACACGCCGTAGTACTCGTTATGAATACTTCCAACGATTGGATGATCCGAACGAATTGTTCCATTAGCGATAAGCTTGTCCGCCAACTGGAGGCTCCTTTTGAAATCAGCCGCGGATCGATCCAACTCGCCGCTGTCCCGTTCAGCGGACGCCAAATTCATAAGTACTACTAGATACTCAATTTGAGCGACTTTGGTCTTATTAGCCTCGATCAATTGCAGGGACTTAATGTAGTTTCGCTGCGCAAGTAAGTGATTTCCCTGGTCTTGATACAAGTCTCCGTAATCATTGTAGCTCTCGTACATGCGAGCAGAGTCTTGCCCGAAGTTCGCCATGACGATAGTGGATGCCTTGTCAGTCGCGTCTCTTGCTTCATCAAATCTACGGAGAGCTCTGAAAAGCCGACCCTTATTGGCCCAAGTTGTGGCGATCTCCGGATCGTTTGGAGCCAACTTGCCATTCATAATGTCTAAAGAACGATCCAGGAGAACCTCAGCATCCTTATATTGAGCCAGAAGGGTCCGGACGACTCCCAAATCGTTCAAGACCTTAAAATCATCAGGTCGCAACGCCAGTGCGATTTCATACTTTTTCGCTGCTTCAAAATAGAGTCCTTCACTGTAGAGCGAAAAAGCTAAATCTAATGCTACGTCAAATGTTTGGTTTGCCTGTTGCTCAAAGTATGGGGCGAGAATGGTACTTGCTTCGTGAAACTTCTGTTGGTATAGGGCAGCT
>WNFQ01001521.1_pt1 | contig 30065 bp, 29 predicted proteins | sample 5400171 | NCBI WGS metagenome assembly WNFQ01 (sample SAMN13153356, study PRJNA577476) | soil metagenome | isolation source: 20 cm soil under Madrone tree | place: USA:California | collected 2016-06-14
TACCCAGTTCAGCTGCAACGAGCGGCGCTCACCGATATGCGGGCGATGTCCGTGGAACGAGCGTTCGCTTCGGCGGAAGGCCACCATCGTACCCGCGAGCGGCGCCACCTCTTTCGCACAATCATCGAGATTCCCCGGTCCTCGCAGCAGACGCAAGCGGCCCTCGGCAGGATCCCAGACCGGGTTCATGTAGAGCAGCAGCGTGATGATCTTGGTTTTCGAGTCGGTGTGGATGCGACCGTCCTTCCCGTCGCTCTGGCCGCGCAGCGTCAGCAAGGTCGGACGCTCGCTGAGGTCGATGGCGAACTTCTCCTCGATCGCGTTGCGTAGCGCCGACCCGGTCAAGGCCTCAACGAGACGTGCAAAACCCGGCCCGTAGTCGAGGCTCTCAACCGGAAAACTGCCGTGTCGCCGGATTGCGGGAAAATCCGCGACAACAGAAGACAGTGCGTCGGCGCGGAGAAACTCGTCGACGACGATAAAATCGAATGGGTCGCGGTTAAGCGGCGCCGCTCGTAAGCGATCGAGATCGAGAACGCTCAGGCAACCCTCGGGCCCGCCATCTCTTTCAGAGTGTTTCATCTGTGATGGGCCGCCTGAACCAAAAACTCCTCGAACGCGCAGATGAAGGAGTCGTCTCGGTATAGACGAGATTTGCGTTCGGCAATTTTTTTCCTGAGCGCCATCCGCCAGGATACATCCTGCGCTAGGCGGACGGCAGTAGAAACATAATCATCAATCGTCCCGGTGATGGTATCCATGACCCCCATCATCTGCAGGATCGCCATCGTGTGACGACCGCGCATCAGCGTCCCTGGTATTGTTACGATCGGTAAATCATGGACCAGGGCCTCCAAAGTCGAATTGTTTCCGGTCCAGCCGATACTGTCGAGACCGATGTCGCACCGAGCGATCGCGGCGCTGAACCGATCCTCGCTCAAGCGCGGCAGGACAATGACAAAATCACTGGCTCGCAAGCCGAACTCGGCGAAGGCGCGATCAAGCCGTTTGCGAAACAACTCGGTTACGTATTCGCCACTCGGAAACTCGATGAAAATGAAACGGCAGTCACCCACCTCTCGGGCGATCCGCGGAAAAACCGCATCATATTGGGGCAGATATTTGAAGAGCGATTGACCGCACCAAAAGGCTGGCACCGTTGAGGGCCATCCGAACTCTGCGGGTCCGTCCGCCTCCGGCTGCGGAACGACCGGTTCATAATAAGTCGACATGTTAGGGAGCCGGATCAGCCTCTCGGTGTAGTGCTGCTGACCGTCGGGCGGTTCCATCAGCTCGCTGCTGAGAAAATAGTCTAGGCTCGGATACCCGCTGGTCTCCGGATGCCCGGCAAAGTTGCATTGGGTCAGCGCTAGGCGCTGGGCGGCCAGTTGAGCAGCGACCGGGCCCATGCCGACCTCCGGATAGATCAGAATATGCGGCGCATCGGCGAGGATCATCTCGCGCCAGCGGTCTCCCGGAAGAGGACCCTGGACGAAACGTTCGCAAAGGGATTGCGCCTCGAATGTCGCTGCGTCGCGGCGCTTCCCGGTGTGATAGCCGAAGAGACGGAACCTCTGGCGGTCGAGCTGCCGCAGCCAGCCCCGAATGTTGAGCTTCCACACCGAATGGTTGCGGAAGTATTCGCTGACGATCCCCACCCTGATGGCCTCCCCCGATCCAGGCGGGAGCGCCAAGGCCGGGGCAGGGTACCGTTCACTCATGATCTGGCAAACCGCCGCACCGTAGAGCGCCTGGAGATCGCGGTCGTTGTGTCCCTGGTAGGCAAGGAAAAACGGTTGGTTCGAGCCAACCCCCTTGGCCAGACTGGAGGCCGCCTCCGGTCGCCCGAGGTCCTGGAACAGCTCTCTCAAGTGCTCCTCATAGGCAGCGCGGCGTTCGGCGATCTCGCGCACATTTTCATAGATGATCGGCAGCTGCGCCATGCACAGGCCGAACCTTGCATCGGCGTAATCGGGGCTCACCGACAGCACTTGCCGATGACGCAGCGCCGCTTCATCTACCCTGCCTTGTTGCTGCAGAAGGACCGCAAGGTTGTAGAGTGCCACGGCAAAATCCGGCCGCAGCATCAGTGCCCGTTCAAAATGGCTCATCGCCTCGTCGAGCCGACCCTGGTCCTGACAGGCGATGCCGAGATTGGTGTGAGCCTCGGGATAGTCGGGTTTGATGGCTAACGCACGCTCGTAATGGTTCACCGCTGCGCCCAGTCGGGCTTGATCGTGGAACACGAGGCCGAGATTATTATGCGCCTCAGCGTAGGCCGGGCTGAGCTCGAGCGCACGCAGAAAGTGCGCAACTGCTCGATCGAAATCGCCTTGGTCGCGGAGCGCCACACCAAAATTGCAGTGGGTCCCGGGATGGTCGGGATCAACGGCGAGCGCCTGCTGGTAATGATCGATCGCCTCGTCCAGCGCGCCTAGATCGCGCAAGGTAACGCCCAGACAGTTGTGGATCCCGACATGATTGGGAACCAGCGCAAGGGCGCGCTGAAAATGGACAACCGCTTGATCGAACTGGCCCAGGTCGCGGTAGGTATTGCCGAGATTGGCGAGCGCGTCGACGTAATCTGGGTTAATGGTCAGTGCCCGCCGGTAAGAGGTCGCAGCAGCCTCCAGCCGCCCTTGGTCCTGGAGAGCAGTACCGAGGTTGTTGTGGATCTCCGCATTCTCCGGGTCGACCGCCAGCACCTTTTGATAATGGCTGATCGCTTGGTCGAGCTGCCCGAGGTCTTGCAGCGTTGCGGCGAGATTGCTGCGGGTCCCGACCAGATTCGGGTTAAGGGTCAATGCCCGCTCATAGCAGGTCGCCGCCTCGCTCGCCCGGCCCGTTTCTCTAAGAATATTGCCGAGGTTGTGGAGGCTGCGCGCATGGCTCGGTTCGATGGCAAGAACTTGGCCATAGAGCAGCTCGGCTTCCGCAAATCGGCCGCTATGGTGGTAGCGGAGCGCCGCATTGAACAAATCGGCGGTCCTACCGGTCTGTCCAGGGCCGATGTAGCCCGCCCGCTTGGCCGCAACGCGGCGTTGTCGTCTGTTCATCTTCTCCCAGCCACCGGCCTATAGATCGAGTCGAGCAGTTTCAGGCGCTCACCCCAGCCGCTCATAGAGATCGTTCCATCCGGTGAAGCGCGGCGAGGATGTGCTGGACTTTCCAGGCGCCTGACCGGTGTTTCAGCCGGAGTTTCAGATTGTGCTCGCGTTGGATCGCCGTCCCGATGTCGACGTGGCGCTCAGCCCAAACGAGGCGCTTCAGGCGATGCTTCTTCGTCAGCCCCGCCGGCTACCCTCTCGCGGTGCCCCGTAGACGGGCTGGATCGCCCGCAACTCGGATGTAAAGGGTCGCGTTCGGCCCGTTCGTCACGATGTAGACTCATCCACCTTGCACCGTGTCATTGTCGATCTTTGCCCGAACGAGAGCAACTGCGTGGATACCCCGGGTCGAGCGCGTACGGCTCTCCAGCCGTCGTCATCTCCGGTTTCGACCCCGCGAGCCGCGCCTTGTTCTTCCCAGCCCCGGTCGACGGGGTGCCGGGCGCGTGGGTGGCCGCATCGAGTCCGGCCGTGAGGAATGAGGCACGGCGGATGCGCCGGTTGTGAATTAGCGCTTCGTCGACAGAGGGGTGTGGGTTACTGGGCGTCATGGAACAGCGCTGGGGCCTGCCCCTCATCGCCTGGCCGTCGCGGTTGCGCCCGAATTATTGGGATCTGGTGGCATTGCCGCTGGTGCTCGGCCTCGTCGCACTCGTCGCCTGGGGCGGCACGGCGATGAGCGCCCGCTACCAGGTGGGCGAGGTGCTGCCGATCAGCCTCGACCCGTGGCAGTTGCCCGAATACGCGCTGCGCACGGTGCTGCGCATGGGGGCGGCACTCGTCGCCTCGCTCGTCTTCAGCCTCGCCTATGCGGCACTCGCCGCCAAGAGCCGCCGGGCGGAGAAGATCCTGATCCCGGTGCTCGACATCCTGCAATCGGTGCCGATCCTCGGCTTTCTCTCGATCACCGTGACCGGGTTCGTTGCCCTCTTTCCGGGCCGGCTGCTCGGTGTGGAATGCGCCGCGATCTTCGCGATCTTCACGAGCCAGGCCTGGAACATGACCTTCAGCGTCTATCAGTCGCTGCGCACGGTGCCGATGGAGTTGATCGAGGCCGCGCGGATGTACCATCTCTCGCCCTGGCGGCGGTTCTGGCGGCTCGAGGTGCCACACGCGATCCCGTCGCTCGTCTGGAACATGATGATGTCGGTCTCGGGCGGCTGGTTCTTTGTCGTCGCCTCGGAGGCGATCACCGTCTCCGGCCAATCGATCCTGCTGCCCGGTGTCGGCTCCTACATCGCCACCGCGATAGCGCAACGCGACCTCGCGGCGATCGGCTGGGCCGTTCTCGTCATGTTCGTCGTGATCCTATTGTATGATCAGCTGCTGTTCCGCCCGCTGATCGCCTGGTCGCGCAAGTTTCAGGCGGACCCCTCGGCCGATGCCGGCAATGTTCGCCCGTGGTTTCTGATCGTGCTGCAGCGCGCGCGCCTCTTCGACCTGGTCCAGGCTGGGGTGCTCGCGATCAATCGTATGATCGACGGCGCCATCGCCGCCCTGGCACGCCGGCGCGCGCCGGCGGCGGAACGTCGGCCGCGGCCGGCACTCGATCGGGCCTTCGACATTGCTCTGCTGGCGCTCGCTGCTGCTGCTGCGGTCTGGCTTGTTGGCTTCATTCGCGAGAGCGTAGATCTCGCCGAGATCGGATGGGTGTTCCTGCTCGGGCTGGCTACCGCTACTCGGGTGCTGGTCCTGATTGGCATCGCGTCGGTGGTGTGGGTTCCGGTTGGGGTGTGGATTGGCCTGCGCCCGCATGCCGCCGACCTGGCGCAGCCCATCGTCCAGTTCCTCGCTGCCTTCCCGGCGAATTTGTTCTTCCCGGCGGCGGTGGTGCTGATCCTGCGTTTTCGCCTCGACCCGGAGATCTGGCTCAGCCCGCTGATGATTCTCGGGACCCAATGGTACATCCTGTTCAACGTCATCGCCGGCACCACCGCGCTATCGGTTGAGCTTCGCCTCGCGGCGCAGAATTTCGCTGTCAGGCGGCTCCTATGGTGGCGGCGGGTGATCCTGCCGGCGATCTTTCCGGCCTATGTGACGGGTGCTGTCACCGCTGCCGGCGGATCGTGGAATGCCAGCATCGTAGCCGAGACCGTCCAATGGGGCGACACCACGCTGACCGCGACCGGGATCGGCGCCTATATTGCCCGCACCACCGCCGCGGGCGACGGCGCGCGCATCGCGCTCGGGATCGCCGTCCTCTGCCTTTACGTGCTTGCCTTCAACCGGCTGCTGTGGCGCCGGCTCTACAACCTCGCCGCCGAGCGCCTGCGCCTCGATTGACCCTAAAATCGCCTCCTTCGTGGTGCTTACTTCCGGGATCCGGCGGGACCCGAAGCTGGGCTGCACTCACTGAGGAGGCCGTTCAACCCTCGGGAGAAGTTTAGCTGTAGATTCGCTGTACATACAGCAACAGCCGATCGCGTATACAACTCAGGATTATATTACGATGACCGTCCCGCTGCTGCGCACCGAAGCCGTCTCGAAGACCTATCGCATGCCGGACCATCTCGGCCGGCTCGTCCTCGATCATCTCGACTTCACGTTGGGCGACGGCGAGATCGTCGCGATCCTCGGCAAATCGGGCTCGGGCAAGTCGACCTTTCTGCGCATCCTCGCCGGCCTCGTGCCGCCCAGCGACGGGGCGGTGGAATATCGCGGACACAGGGTGACCGAGCCGGTCCGCGGCATCGCCATGGTGTTCCAGTCCTATGCGCTCTTCCCGTGGCTGACCGTGCTCGGCAATGTCGAGCTCGGTCTCGAGGCGCTCGGCGTCTCCAGTGCCGAGCGGCGGCGGCGCGCGGTCGACGCGATCGACGTGATCGGGCTCGACGGGTTCGAGACCGCCTATCCGAAGGAACTCTCGGGCGGCATGCGGCAACGCGTCGGCTTTGCCAGAGCCCTCGTCGTCAACCCGGACATCCTGCTCCTCGACGAGCCGTTCTCTTCCCTCGATGTGCTGACCGCGGAAACGCTGCGCGGTGATCTGCTCGATCTATGGGACGCCAGCCGCATCCCGACCAAGGGGATCGTGATGGTTTCGCACAATATCGAGGAGGCGGTCGAAGTTGCCGACCGCATCCTGATCTTCAGCAGCGACCCCGGGCGCATCCGTGCCGACATCCCGGTAGCACTGCCGCGGCCGCACACCTCCGAAAGCGCCGGTTTCCGCCAGATCGTCGACCAGGTCTACACGTTATTGACGACGGTGCCGGGCCGCGACGGGCGACGCGGGGCGCGGCCCGAACCGATCGGCATCGGCTATCGCCTACCCGACGCCTCGGTGCAGCAGCTTTCCGGGCTGATCGATTCGCTGAGCGAGGCGCCCTACCACGGCCGCGCCGACCTGCCGCAGCTCGCTGACGAGGAAAACCTCGTGATGGATGAGCTCTTCCCGCTGATCGAAACCTTGCAGCTGCTGGGATTTGCTCACGTCAGCGGCGGCGACATCGAACTGACCGCGCTCGGCCGGACTTATGCCGAGGCCGACATGCTCGCCAAGAAGCAGCTCTTCGCCGAGGCGGTGCTGAAGCACATCCCGCTCGCCGCCCATATCCGCCGCGTCCTCGACGAGCGCCCGGGGCACCGCGCCCCCGCCGCGCGCTTTCTCCGCGAGCTCGAGGATTACCTCTCCGAATCAGAAGCGCAGCGAGTGCTCGACACGGTCATCAATTGGGGCCGCCACGCGGAGATCTTCTCCTACGATTCGGACACCGAGGTGCTGAATCTAGAGAATTTCTGAGCCCCAAAAGCGGGCGTGCTGGCGGTCAGCCGCCGCCGTAGAACGCGCTGCGCGCCACGTCCGCCCGGGCGATCTCGGGCGGGATCAGCCAGACATAGAAGGTGTCGCGAGCCATTTCACTCCCGCCACCGCCATCTCCACCACCGCCGCCGCCAACAATCCAGGCTCGCAACGATACGATCTTGACAAACAACTCCTTCCCGGCGGCGAGCTGGACATCCTTTTCCTGGTTGAAATCTTTGCCGTAGCTGTCGACGGTGATGTGGTAGGGACCCGCGGGGACGTCCCGATAGGAAGCGCCTCCCGGTTCCGAGATTCCGACGATCGCTTCGTTCATCCGCAGATAGGGGGTCCCTACGCCGTCATAGGGTCCGCCGTCACGATAGAACCAAACTCGGGCCTCGCCCGGCGGGATCGGCGGAACAGTAACGGCAGCGGTCCGCGGAAGCTCGGTGCAGGCTGCCGAGGCCAGCGCCAGGACACCAACGACGACGAAGAGCCGCATCGACATGCGCTTTCTCATTTCGGCTCCCGTGTACTGTCAACTACCGCCATAAAATTGGCTACGCGCGACATCGCCCTGCGCGATCTCGGGTGGTATTTCCCAGACATAGAAGGTGTCGCGTTGGCATTCGTTTCGAACACCACCGCACGCGGCCCAGTTGCGCAACGACACGATCTTGAAATAGGCCTGTTGCCCGGGGAAGAGGTGGACCCATCGCGACTGATTAAAGTCACGCCCGTAGCTGTCTACCGTGACGTAGTACTGGCCGGGCGCCACATCGCGGTAGAGGGCGCCGCTAGGCTCCGACACCCCGACGATCGCCTCGTTCATCCGCAGATACGGAGTCCCTACGCCGTCGTAGGGTCCCCCGTTGCGGTAAAACCAGACTCGCGCCTCGCCGGCTGGGATCGGAGGAATTGGGACAGAGGCTGTTGGCGCAAGCGGAGCGCAGCTCGCCGCTGCAAGCGACAGCAACGCTGCAGCGAGCACGCGGCGGAGCAGGCGGGTCGAGCAAGACGGCATACGGTTCCTCCCGTCTGACCGCCATATGGGAGGCCAGCCGGGCGTTGTCGATCCCGCGGTTAGCCGGGTTCCAGCGGAGCTGAAATGCGTAAGTGTCGTGCCTGCCACCGGAATATTTCCGGCTCCGGGGAGTCCCTCATCGCGGCCGCAAGGTGGGAAAGGTGATGACATCGCGGATCGAGGGGCTGTCGGTCAGCAGCATGACCAACCGATCGATCCCGATGCCGAGCCCGCCGCAAGGGGGCAGCCCGTATTCGAGGGCAGTCACGTAATCCTCGTCAAGCGGCTGCGCCTCCTCGTCGCCCGCTGCCCGAGCCCGCATTTGAGCCTCGAAGCGGGCCCGCTGGTCCTGCGGATCGGTGAGTTCCGAAAACGCGTTGGCAATCTCCCAGCCATAGATATAGGTCTCGAAGCGCTCGGCGAGCCGCGGATCGGCACGATCAGTCTTGGCTAAGGGTGAAATGTCCCGGGGAAAGCCGGTGACGTGCATCGGTTGGATCAACGTGTCTTCGACGCGCGCGGCGAAGGCCGCTTCGAGCGCCTGTCCCCAATTCTCGCTGCCCGTTAATGCGGCGCCGAGTGCTGCGGCGCACCGGCGGGCCGTCTCTGCATCGTCGATGGCGAGAAAATCGACGCCGGTCGCCGCATGGACCAGCTCGGCCATGCCGCGCCGCTGCCAAGGCGGAGACAGATCGATGAGGGTCCCGCCATAATTGATCCGGAGGGTCCCGAGCACGGTTTCGGCGACAGACGTAACGAGCTCCTCGGTCAGCCGCATCATTGCCGTGTAATCGACATAGGCCTCGTAAAGCTCGAGCATGGTGAACTCGGGATTGTGGCGCGGCGAAATGCCCTCGTTGCGAAAGTTCCGGTTGATCTCAAACACCTTATCGGCGAGCCCTCCGACCAGGAGCCGCTTCAGATGCAGCTCGGGCGCGATCCGCAGGTAGAGATCGATGTCGAGCGTGTTGTGATGCGTGACGAAGGGCCTTGCCGAGGCGCCCCCCGGGATCGTGTGCAGCATCGGCGTCTCGACCTCGAGATAGCCGCGCTCGACGAGATGGTCGCGCATCGCCGCGACGATCCTGCTGCGCCGGCGGAGCGTCTCGCGGCTCTCCTCATTCATGATCAGGTCGAGATAACGCTGCCGGTAGCGCAGCTCGACATCCGCGAGACCATGGTATTTCTCGGGGAGCGGACGCAACGTCTTGGCCAGAACCGCTATCGCGGTAGCGTTGACGGTGAGCTCGCCGCGCGATGTGCGCCGTACCAATCCTTCCACGCCGATTAGATCGCCAATGTCCAGGAGGCGCACGATCGCCAGCGCCTCTAGCGATAGGTTGTCGCGATGGCAGAAGATTTGGACTTTTCCGGTGGCGTCGTGCAAATCGATGAACATGCCATTGTTGCGGACCGCCCGGATGCGACCCGCCACACACACCCGTTCGCCGGTTTCCGCGCCGGCGGCCAGACCGGAATAGAGGCGCTCTAGTTCGGCCGCCTCGTGCGTGCGCTCAAAGCCATAGGGATAGGGATCGATACCTTGAGCCTTAAGGCTCTCAAGCTTATTGATCCTGACGGCACGTAACGGATCCTCAGGGTGGCTCATTTGGATCTCCGTCGCGACCCGACGGGCCCGCACCCGGTCATCCGACGGCCGCCTGAGAAACCGGACGGCGGCCAATGTCGACGACCGTGTCGTGTAGGCGTTGCAAGGTTCCATGATGACCGACGCTGACAATCGTCGGTCGCCAGGGAGCCTCCCGCAAGAGCCGGTAGAGCGACATTTCCGCGGCCTCGTCCAGTGCCGAGGTCGCCTCGTCGAGAAAGACGATTTCGGGGCGGGTGAGAAGCACCCGGGCGAAGGCGAGGCGTTGCTGCTCGCCAATGGATAGGCGCTGCGCCCAGTTCCCCTCCTCGTCGAGGCGGTTGACGAGCTGCGGCAGGCCAACGGCGGACAGCGCCTCGACGAGCCGGTCGCGAGACAGCTCGTCGGCGGCGCGGGGATAAACGAGCGCATCCGCGAGGGTTCCGAGCGGCAGATAGGGCCGCTGCGGGAGAAACAGGACGCGGCCGTCGGTCATCCGAATGCGGCCTCGCCCGAACGGCCACAGCCCGGCAATCGCACGCAACACCGTGCTCTTGCCCACTCCAGAAGGGCCGGTGATTAGTAGCGGCTTGCCTGGGCTCGCCGACAGCGAGATGTCTTGCCGCAGCGGCTGCCCGTCCGGCAGATCGAGGTCGAGTGCCTCGACCGCGACGCCCACGCCGCTGCGCTCGATATTGATTGCCTGAGCTGTGGCCCGATCGGCCGCGATTTCGTCCATCCGGGCGCGGAACCCGGCGAGCCGCTGCACCACCGCCTGGTATTCGGCGATCTCGTTGTACGAATTGACGATAAAGGACAGCGACTCCTGCACCTGGCGGAAAGCCGAAGAGATCTGCATCAAGCCGCCGAGCTGGATCGCTTTGTCGAAATAACGCGGCGCCGCAACGAGGAAAGGGAAGACGATCGCGACCTGGCCGTAACCATAGGTGAACCAGGTCAGTTTCTTGCGGCGCTTGATGATTCGCCACCAATTCGCGACGACCCGCGCAAAGCGATCCTGGAAGCTCGCGAGCTCGCGAGCTTCACCGCCATAGAAGGCCACATTCTCGGCGTTCTCGCGCAGCCGGACGAGACTGAACCGAAAATCCGCTTCATAGCGCTGCTGGTCGAAACGTAGCCGGATCAGTGGCATGCCAATCAATCGCGTCGCCATCGTCCCGCCAATTGCATAAATCAGTGCCGCGAAGACCATATACCCCGGGATAGCGATCTCGACATCCCCACCCAGCGGGATCGTCAGAGCCCCCGACAGGGTCCACAGGATCGAGAGGAAGGAGAGAAGGGTCACGATGGCGTTGAAGAGACCGAGCGACAAATCGAGGCTTTGATTGGCGAAACGATTGAGATCGTCCGCGATGCGCTGATCGGGGTTGTCGGTCGTGGTCTGGCCCAGCTGCATACGGTAATAGGACTGATTCTCCAGCCAATTCCCAAGAAAACGCTCGGTTAGCCAACGCCGCCAGCGGATATGCAGTATTCCCTGCAGGTAAGCGGAGTAGACACCAACGACGATGAACGATAGCGCGAGCATTCCGAAGATCGCGAACTGCCACCAGAACATCGACCACTGGTATTGCTGAAGCGCGTCATAGAAATCGTTATACCAATAATTGAAGCGAACATTAAGCCATACCATGATCAGAGTGAGCGCGACGATGGCAGTGAGCAGCCCGATGGCCGACCCTTTCTCTTCCGACTTCCAATACGGCCAGGCAAGATCCCAAGCCTGACGCAGGAAGCTCCGCTCCGTCGCTACCGCCATTCTCGCACTCCGTCGATCTCGCCCAGGTGATCTGACCCACTTATGATACGCATTTGGCCATGTCTGCGCCGCCCGCCCTCGAAGCTTTAGCGACCGCAGCTCTGCTCGCGCGGGGTGTTTGCCGCGCCTTCGGCCAGCTCGGCTACGCTGTCCTCGTCGAGTTTCCGCTCGTCAGCGGACGCCGCGCGGATCTCCTCTGCCTCGGCAAGGCAGGTGACTTCGTGATCGTCGAGATCAAGAGCTCGGTCGCCGACTTCCGTGCCGATCGTAAGTGGGTAACTTACCGCGATTTTGCAGATCGTCTCTATTTCGCGGTTCCAGACCACTTTCCGCAGGTGTTGATCCCCGAGGAATGTGGCCTAATGGTGGCGGATTCGTTCGGTGCGGGCCTGCTGCGAGAGGGTCGCACAACCCCGCTCAGCCCTGGCCGCCGCCGCGCCCTCACCCTGCGGTTCGCCCGTCTCGCCGCAGCACGGCTGCACCGCCATCTCGACCCGGAGGCCCATCATCTCGACGGGCTATGAAGAGGCTGTGCGAGGTTACCGAGCGAGCCGCGCGATTGTCGCGGTAGTGCTGTAGCCTGGTATCACCTCGGCGAGAAGCACCTCGCCCCCGATGCGCTTGACGAATTCGGCTCCGACGACCTCGTCGACTCGATAGTCAGCGCCCTTGACGAGAAGCTGTGGCCGGACTGCCTCGATCAGATCGATCGGCGTGTCCTCCTCGAATATGATAATCAGATCTACTGCCGCCAACGACGCCAGCACCTCGGCCCGCGCCGTCTCGGTTTGGGCGGGACGGCGCGGACCTTTCAGCCGCGCCGTCGACGCATCGCTGTTGAGACCGACAACCAACCGATCGCAAGCCGCCTTGGCCTGTCCGAGCAATGCGACATGTCCCGGGTGAAGCAGGTCGAAACAACCGTTTGTGAAGCCGATCTTGAGTCCTTGGCGGTGCCACCGCTCAACCAGATCGAGCGCATTTGCCCGAGGCAATACCTTGTCCGAATTATAGAGGTCGTGGCCGGTGAGGTAGGCGGTCAGCTCTCGGCTATACACAACCGCCGTTCCGACCTTGCTGACAACGATCCCGGCCGCCGTGTTCGCCAGGCGAGCGGCATCGGTCAGGCTCAGGCCAGCTGCGAGCGACGCCGCCACCGCGGCCACCGCTGTGTCTCCAGCTCCCGAGACGTCGTAGACCTCGCGCACTTCGGCCCGTTGGATATGGACTGCGCCATCGGCGGCGACCAGAACCATCCCCTCGGCACCGAGCGAGGCCAGGACGGCGGTGAAGCCGCAGCGCTCGATCAATGCGCGCGCGGCCTCGACAACCTCGCTATCGGTAGCGACAGCCATGCCGGTTGCTTCGGCGAGCTCACCCCGGTTGGGTTTCAGCAGATCGGCGCCGCGATAGCGGATAGGATCGCCGCCCTTTGGATCGACGACCGTGCGTGCGCCGGCTTCCCGCGCCGCTTTGATGATTTCCAGAGCTACCCCTTCAGTAAGCACCCCCTTGGCATAGTCGGAGATGATGACTACCGAATGGTGGTCCACGAGCTCACGTACCAGCCGAAGAAGATCCTCGCGAATATGAGGGTCGAGGGGAACCGCACTCTCTCGGTCGGCCCGCAACAGTTGCTGGTTGGCCGCGATGTAGCGCGTCTTCACGGTAGTCCTGCGTTGGGGTTGTACCAGGACGTGCAGCTCAGCACCGTTCTGCGCCTCCAGCAGCCGCCCAACCTCGTGCCCAGCCTCGTCGTTCCCGACAACCGACACAAAGGAGGCCGTCACTCCCAACGCTCGTAGGTTGCGCAGGACGTTGCCAGCACCGCCTAACGTCTTCATTTCACGCTCGACACACAGCACCGGTATCGGCGCTTCGGGCGATACCCGGGTGACGTCGCCATAGACGTAATGATCCAACATCACGTCGCCGATGCACAGGACACGAGCCGATCTCAGGCGGTCGATATGGGGGAGGAGATCCTTGTTTCTTGCCATCGACATTGCATGCGTACGAAAAACTCGCGGTTTTTGGCTGCCGCCGGCCATATGTGCAAGAAAAATGCCGGCTGCTCGCGGGCGCTGCCTCCCCCGCCCGCAGCCGGGGGTCGATGCGGCTCAGGGTCGGGGTTCACGCCGATGCCTGCGCAGCAGCAGGTAAAGCGCGCCCGCGCCTCCATCACGCGGTTGCGCCGGCGTGACCGCCAGTATCTGGCGCCGCAGCCCCGCCTCTTCGAGCCACCGCGGTACTGCTAGCTTGAGGATCCCCGGCCCGGTCGGACCGAAGCCCCGTCCGGTGATGACGAGAACGCAGCGCCTGCCGGCATCGCGCGACTTATGAATAAATCCGGCGAGCGCGCGATGAGCCTCGGCCTGGGTCATTCCATGCAGATCGAGCCGGCCCTCGATCGGGTGGAGACCGCGCTTCAGCCGCTCGGCACTGGCCCGGTCTATCCCGGCGAAGCGGTCGAGGCCCGGTGGCTGATCCGGCTTTGCCACGCACCGCGTCTCGGCCGGCGCCGGGAGGGGCGGAGGCAAGATTGAGGGCTCGCGCCCGCGCAACGGTTTCACGTCCCGCGTGGCCTCGCGCCACAGCGGTCGTTCGCCGCCGGCCGGCACCACGTCACCCGTCTTCGGCATTGCCCGTTCCCTGCCGATCGTCGACGAGGATGATGTGGAGGCGCCGAGGGCCGTGGGCGCCGAGCTCGATGCGCTGCTCGATGTCCCCCGTCCGCGACGGACCGGTGATGAAGTTGATCGCACGCGGCATTCCACCGCCCTCTCGCAGCCGATCCCAACCATCCTCATAGGCGGCGACCACCTGATCGCCCCGCACTACTACGATATGGGTGTCGGGCAAGAAATTCAGCGTCGTCGGGGTCTGGGCTCCGGAGATCAGCATCAGCGTCCCGGTCTCGGCAATCGCGGCGAAGCACGGTGTCAGGCTGACCGCATCGCCCGCCTCTGCCCGGCCGCGACGGATGCGCAGCAGCGGTCGAGCACTCCAGGGGATCTCATCGAGGCTCGGATCGGGTGCCAGCACCAGCTCGGCGGGAAGGTTCTCGGCAGCGAGATAGTGGGCGACCGCCTCGGGCACCGCAGCCAGCGAGCCGACCCGCACGGTCGTCGCCTGCACCTCCTCGGCCATCGAGATAAACAGATCGATCCGGCTTCGAGCGTCGAGCGCCGCTGCGCGCGCGGGAACCAGATTGCGCCGATGCGCTGCAACCCGGTCGTGTAGCTCCATTTCGCGTGCGGCGTCCACCCGGCCGCGCTTGAGGGAGCCGCGGATGCGGGCGAGGATCTGGTCGCGCGCTTCGCTCATCTCCCGATTTTACCTCCGCGCTGCTTGGCCCAAAGGCTATGAAAGCTGCGGCCCTCAGGCGCCGGCATATCGCGCGCTGCGGTCCAGCCTGCGGCCATCGGCATTGCGCGAAACCGCCCGCGGTCGCGGCCAGCCCACCCGACCGCACGGCTGGCGAGCTCGACAAGGGTATGGTAGAGAGCCGGCCGGCGCGCCGCCCAGGCCCACAAACCCAGGCCGGCTCGATAGACGGGCGGGTTCAGTTTCTCGGCGAATTCCCGCTCGCGCCAATGCCGCATCAGCTTCGGCAGCGGGATCTTGACCGGGCACACGCTCTCGCATCGCCCGCAAAAGGTCGAGGCGTTCGGCAGGTGGCCGGCTTCCGCGACGCCGATTAGGCTCGGCGTCAGCACCGCTCCCATCGGGCCGGAATAGACCCAGCCATAGGCGTGCCCGCCGACCGCGGAGTAGACCGGACAATGGTTCATGCACGCCGAGCAGCGAATGCAACGAAGCATGTCCTGGAACTCGCCGCCGAGGAGTGCGCTGCGGCCGTTGTCGAGCAGCACGACATGATATTGCTCCGGCCCGTCGAGATCCTCCGGCCGCCGCGGGCCGGTCGATACCGTCGTATAGGAAGAGAACTCCTGGCCGGTGGCCGAGCGCGCCAAGAGGCGCAGCAAGGTTGCCACGTCCTCTAAGGTCGGCACGAGCTTTTCGAGGCTCGCCACCACGATGTGGACCCGAGGCAGGGTCTGCGTCAGATCACCGTTGCCCTCGTTGGTCACGATGATGCTCGACCCGGTCTCGGCGACGAGGAAGTTGGCCCCGGTGATGCCGACATCGGCGGCGAGGAACCGCGGCCGCAGCACGGCACGCGCCTCGTCGCAGAGCTGGCGCGCCTCGGCGAGCGACCGCCGCGGGTCGAGCGCCCGATGCTCGGCGCGAAAGGTTTCGGCGACCTGTTCCTTCATCAGATGGATCGCCGGGGCGATTAGATGGCTCGGCGGCTCGTGACGCAGCTGGATGATGTATTCGCCGAGATCGGTTTCGACCGGGGTGATGCCGTTCTCTTCGAGATACTCGTTGAGCCCGACCTCCTCGGCGATCATCGACTTGCCCTTGGTGACGATCTTGGCGTCGACCGAGCGGCAGATCTCCAATACCGCGGCGCGAGCTTCGTCCGGCGTTCGCGCCCAATGGACCCGGCCGCCCGAGGCGAGGACATTCGCTTCGTAGAGCTCGAGATAGAAGTCGAGATGCTCGAGGGTGTGATCCTTGATCGACTTGCCGATGTCGCGCAACGCCTCGAACTCGGGGAGCCGTGCGACGGCGAGGCTGCGGCGCTGGGGAAAACCGGTGCGCATCAGCGCCAGCGCACGCTGCAGATTGTCGTTCGCGAGGCCGGCGCGGGCGTTCGCCTCGAAGGTGCGACTGGTAGCGAGCATGGCTCTTATCGCGCAGCGCCGATCGGCGGGACGTCCCCGGTCATGCCGGCCAGCACTTCGGCAACATGGCGGACCTCGACCCGTCGACCTCGGCGATGGAGCTTGCCCGCGATGTTCAGCAGGCAGCCGAGATCCCCGGCCAGCACGGCCTCGGCGCCAGTCCCAGCAATGTCGGCCTCCTTGTCGCTGACCATCTTGTCGGAGATGTCCGGGTATTTGATGCAGAAGGTGCCCCCAAAGCCGCAGCAGACCTCGGCTCCAGGCAGCTCCCTCAGGCTGAGCCCGTCGACCGACGCGAGCAGCTGGCGCGGCTGGTCCTTGACCCCGAGCTCGCGCAGCCCCGAGCACCCATCGTGATAGGTGACCCGGCGTTCCCACCGTGCCGCAACCACCTGTATGCCGCCGATGTCGACAAGAAAGGAGATGAGCTCCCAGCTGCGCTCGGCGAGATCCTGAGCTCGCGGCAAGACAGCTCGGTGAAGAGGCCCGGATAATGCCGGCGGATCATCCCGGCGCAAGACCCGGAGGGCGCGACGACATGGTCGTAGCCCTCGAAGGCATCGAGCACTTGCAGGGCGATCGCCTTGGCGTCGGCCCGAGCGCCCGAATTGTATGCCGGCTGACCACAGCAGGTCTGCGCCCGCGGCACTTCGACCGTGCAGCCCGCCGCCTCGAGCAGCTTGATAGCGGCAAACCCGACCGTCGGCCGGAAGAAATCCACCAGGCAGGTTACAAACAGCGCTACACGCATCGGCGCTCGGCCATCCTCCTCGGCTCGAAAACTCGAGCGACCCGGGACTTTGAGGTGGTCCGGCGCGAAAATCAATCCGCGCCGGACTGCTACTAGACGTTGTGTAGACGATTAATCGCGCCGCTATCTGCAGCAAATCTGCAGCAAGATTTCGTCTTAAAGTAGAAATATCCGCTCCGTCCGTTGGCCACCGGGATTGCCGCTCATGGTGAGAGCCGATCGACGATCTGTACCTTCTTCCACCCGGGTCCTCCCGCTTGCCGCTAATTGATCGGAGCATGCGGTATGAAATGGGCAATTCTTTGGTCGTGATAATCGCCATCGACCTGTATTAAGGGGGTTGGGCCAGATCATGATCCGAAATTTAGACGCTACGGTGATCGAAGCGTTACGCCGTCGTGCCGCTGCCTGCGGCACCTCGATGGGAGAGCAAGCCCGCCGTGCTCTGACAAAGGCGGTCGGTCTAGAACGTGATGCAGCGGCTCGGCGGCTCGCCGAAATACGCCGCATCATTGGTGGGCTCGAAGGGCCTTCGACCCTTGATGATCTGCGGCGCGACCGCGGCCGCGACTCCGCATGACGGTCGTTGTCGATGCCAGCGTCGCGCTGAAATGGGTGATCGAGGAAGACGGATCGGAAGCGGCGGGAGCGCTGCTGCTGGAGGAGCCCCTGGCCGCGCCGGACCTGTTTGATCGTCGAATGTGCCAACGTCTTACGGGCAAAGGCGCGGCGCGGCGTTCTCGGACGCGATCTCGCCGGCGCGGCCCTCGCGGCAATCCAAGCGACCCCGATCGAGCTGCTGCCCGCGGCGAGCTACGTGACGGCCGCCCAGGCCATCGCCTTCGACCTCGATCAGACAGTCTACGACAGCCTTTACCTCGCCGCAGCACTAGCAGAACGAGCCACACTGATCACCGCCGACCAAGCCTTTGCGGCGGCGGCTGCACGGCACGGTCTCTATGCGTCTGCGGCGAGGTTCCTCGATGCATGAGCGCAGGGGGAGAGACCACGACGCACGTCCCATATTCGATAACCTCGTCGGCCCGGGCAAGGATCGCGGGAGTGCGGTCCCGGTGCTAGCCGCCGGTCTAGTATACCACGGTGTCTACCCTCGCGGAGCGAGCCGTGCGGCGACGCCACGCGGGAGCAGCAGATAATAACGGCCGCCGGCGTTCATCACGCCGGCGCGCCGTGCGGCGGCGGGGCCGATGCCCCAGAACAGATCGCCGCGCACCGGACCCTTGATCGCGCCGCCGGTGTCCTGTGCCACGACGAGCCGGCGCACGCCTTCGGCCGCGGCGAAGCGCTCGTCCGCTTCAATCCAGATCGGGAGGCCGAGCGCGACAAAGGCGCGGTCCACCGCCAGGCTCCGCTCCGGGGTCAGCACGACCCCTTCGGCGCCGACCGCGCCCTCGTCTCCCTGCTCGCGGAAGAACACGTAGGAAGGGTTCTCGCGACGCAGCGCCGCTCCGGCGTCGGGATGTTCATTCATCCAATCGCGGATGCTGATCATCGTCACCTGGGCGCGCGGGAGCACGCCGCGCTCGACGAGGAGCCGCCCGACCGGCACGTAGGGCAGCCCATTCTTTCCGTCATAACCGACGCGGACCCTGTTCCCGTTCTCCAGCCGGACTCGGCCCGAGCCTTGGATCTCGAGAAAAAAGGCGTCGATCGGGTCATCGACCCACAGGAGCTCGAGACCGCGGCCCGCGAGCGCGCCATCCTCGATCTCGGCCCGTGAATAGCGGGGACCGGAGCCCAGCTCAGGCGGCCGTCTGTAGATCGGCGTTTGATAACGTCCGTGCCGTCGCCGCGAGCCGTTCAGCTCGATCTCGAAATACCCGGTGAATAGCCCCTCCAGTTGGCCATAATCGGCGACCGAGAGCGGCACGAAAAAGTTCTCGAAGAACAGCCGCGCCGCCGCATCGTCGCCCGGAGGCACCACCGCGGCCGCCAGGCAGAGCTCCCGCCAGTCCCCGACCCGGCCGTAATCCGCGACCTTCGGGATCGGGTCGATTGCCGCCGTATCAGGCCGGCTCAGCAAGCGAGCGCAGGATTTGAGAAACGCCGGCATCGCCCCCGAAAGGCGATCCTCGGCCCATCCCTGAAGCCGATCGAAGCCCGCGGCGGTCAGCGAAAAGCGTGCCGAGCCCGAATCCCGGCTGAGACCGAACGCGAGCAGCGCCACCGCCGCGGCGCGCACCGCCTGTCGCAGCCATCGTCCTCGGACGCCGCCCAGGGCGGCGTCAGCCGCTGCTTGTTGTGATGAGCACCCAGTTGGGGTCGGCCGAGCGGGTGTCGCGCGCAAAAGTCCAGTAGTCGGTCTTCTCGACGGGATGGTCAGGATCGCCGTCGACGATGCTCCCGTCCATGGCTCGCGTGACATTGAGCTGCTGCGACACCAGCTTGAGGGTCAGTTGCGCCGTGGGGCCGACGAGCTCGGCCTCGACGACGTCTACGGCGTCGAGTTTCTCGATACGGGTCTCCAGTGTTTCCTTGGCGGTGACCCGTTCGTCGATCGCAGCGGCGAATTGCTGAAAAACCTCGTCGCTCAGCAGCGGCCGCAAGACCGCTTTGTCGCCTTTCGCGAAGGCCGCGACGATCATCTCGAAAGCGGCGCGTGCGCCCTCGATAAAGTGCGATGGGTCAAAGCTCGGATCGGCCCGGCGAAGTCGGCTGAGCCCCTCGGCGACCGCGTCGACCGGAGCCCCATCATCGGCAGGCCTCGCCGAGCGCTTGTCGGGGTCGACGAGCGTTGCCACGTTGTCCGAGGAGGCTGGCGCCGCGCGGCGCGGAAAGAGATCACGGCGCCGCTCGTTGCCCGTCCGACGGCCGAGAACGCTGCGCAACCGCAGCACCAGAAACCCGGCGACCATCGCGAACAAGATGATGTCGAAATATTGAAACTCGCCCATGCCTTCCGCGATCCGCCACTGTTCCGAGAGGACAGCAACCTCGCCCTATATCGCCTTCGGTTCAAATGGGGCGTCGGCACCGCCGCGACAAGCGCAGCCGGTGCTGGTGGGGATGGAGCTTGCCCGGGCTTTAGTCTGGCTTCTCCGCCGATTGCGGCTTCGTCCGGGCCGTGACCGGGCTCGAAGCGCCCAATGGAACCTTTCTCCAGGTCGACCCGGCGCGGTCCGACCCCGGCTCCGAACAAATTTCCGCCTTACCGCGTGTTGAGCGCGGGTGGACACCGTTGCTGTGGCTTCGCAATCCGTGTTAGCCCTCGGAGTCAGCCGCCCACGATGTCCGCGCCCGGAGAATGGGCGCAATGAGCCGGCCTTCATCACGCGCCCAGGAGAGCCTCATGGCGGATCAGACGGCAGGCAACGGCGCTGACGGCACATCGGAGACGACTGCCTCCTCCGGACCGCAGCAGCTGATCCTCAACGCGCAATATATCAAGGATATGTCGTTCGAAAACCCCCGGGCGCCACAGAGCTTGGTTCAGCCGGCGGCTCAGCCCGAAGTCGAAATCAATGTCGACGTCAAGGCTCGCAACCTCAATCCGGACGTCTTCGAAGTCGTTTTGACAATCAACGCGACGGCGCGCGCGCAGGGAGAAGCCGTATTCGTGGTGGAGCTCGCGTACGGATCGGTTGTCACGATACACAACGCGACGGCCGAAATGCTGCCGATGCTCGTCCTGGTCGAGACGCCGCGAATTGTCTTTCCGTTCGCCCGCGCCATCATCGCCAACGCAACCCGCGACGGCGGATTTCCGCCATTGATGATCAACCCGATCGATTTTGCCGAATTATTGCGCCGTCAGCAGGCCGATGCCCAAAATCTAGGCTCGCCCGGGGCCGATACCGTCCTCGTGTAGGCGTCAGCCCTCCACCTGCCAGAGTGGCTCCGTAATCATCTTCAGCATCGCGAGATGAGCAATGAGTTCCTCGGCTGAGGGCTCGTGCGGCCGCGGCGCCCTTACGATTCGCGCTACTTCGACCGCGAACGTCGCCGGGGAGACAAAATCAAGGCCGGGCTGACGCCCGCCGAGCAGTTCAAGATAGACAGCCGCGAGCAAGCTGCAATCAATCTGCGCCCCGTGCTCGACGCGATCGGAGAGGTCGATGGCGAAGCGCCGGCACAGCGCATCGAGACTCGCCGGAGAACCTGGAAAGCGCCGCCGCGCCAGCCCCAACGTGTCGATAAACCCGGAAGTGATTGGTTCCCGTTTAGCGCGCGCCAATTCCGCATTCAGAAATTCTAGGTCGAATTCGGCGTTGTGAATGACCAGAGGGTCCGTGCCGATGAACGCGAGAAGTTCATCCAGAATGGCTGGAAACAGCGGTTGCTGAGCAAGGAACTCAGCGGTCAGGCCATGAACGGCAAGAGCGTCTGCCGGGATGTCGCGCTCGGGATTGACATAGCGGTGGAACCTCCGTCCGGTCGGAACATGGTGAACGAGTTCGATGCATGCGATCTCGACAATGCGATGGCCTTCGCGTGGATCGAGGCCGGTCGTTTCGGTGTCCAAAACAATTTCACGCATCGTTCCCCCGACGCCGCCCGCGAAGCGCGGACCGACGCCCCCGGGCGATCCGCGATCCCCCATCGCGCAAACTTCCGACGACCGCGCGCAGTCGTCGCAGGCTGAGGTTGCGACTCGAGCCGGTCGGAACCACGAAATCGGCTCGCTCACGTTTCTCGCGATCGGGCATTTGGTTCTTCAGTATAGCCGAAAGGCGACTTTCGGTCATGCCGGGTCTCCGTAAGACGCGCTGCCGCTGGATCAACCCCGGTGCTGAAACGACGAGGACGTAATCGCACCGGCGCTCGCTGCCGCTTTCGAAGAGCAGCGGGATGTCGAGTGCCGCAATCGGTACTCTCCGGGCGCGGCAAAGGCCGAGGAACCGCTTTTCGGCGGCTTCCACCATCGGGTGAATGATCCGTTCGAGGCGCCCGAGAGCCTCCGAATCCGAAAAGACTCGCTGGCCGAGAAGCGCGCGATCGATCCCACCATGTTCCGCGCGAACGCCGGGAAACTCAGCGGCCACCGGGTCCACCGCCGCGCCGCTCGGCGCGAGCAACCGATGAACCATGCGATCGGCATCGAAGAGCGGGATTCCGAGCCGTCGCAGCGTCGTTGCTGCAGTGCTCTTGCCCATGCCGATCGAGCCGGTGAGGCCGAGAACGATCACCGCGCTGATGCCAATGTCGCGAGCATTGCCGTGCGCAGCCGGTCTGTCACCTGCACGGACGCACCAAACCAGGCCTCGAAGCCTGGGCGGCCCTGATGCAGGAGCATTCCCAGACCGTCAACGACCGGATGGCCGCTCCGCCGCGCCGCTGCCAGGAGTTCGGTCTCCAAAGGGACATACACGATGTCGACGACAGGCGCCGACAAGGGCAGTGACAAAAGATCGAGGGTCAGCGGCGGCTCTCCTACCATGCCGAGGCTCGTCGCATTGACGAGGAGTCCCGCCTGATACTGAACGGTGCTCACCTCCTCCCACGAATGGATTGTGATCCTTGTCTGCGGTGTTGCCAGGTCGGCGGCGACCGCCGCGGCCCGGTCGAGCGTGCGATTGACGATGCGGATCTCTTCGGCGCCGGCATCGCCGACGGCCACTATCACTGCCCGCGCCGCCCCCCCGGCCCCGAGGATCACCACGGGCCCCGAGCTCGGTTGCCAATGCGGTGCCGCCTCGCGCAGGCTCTCGCGAAAACCAAAGGCGTCGGTGTTGGTGCCCTCCAGACTGCCATCCGGCGCCACAACGACCGTATTTATGGCACCGATCCGGCGAGCTAACAAATCGACGCGATCGACCACAGCGAGAGCTGCCTGCTTGTGCGGGACGGTCAGATTGCACCCTCGAAAGCCCAGAACCGGCAGCGCGCGAAGTGCCCGCTTGAGGTGATCGGGCTTCACCGGCAACGGCACGTAAGCCCCGTCAATGCCGGTCTCGTCGAGCCAGAAGCCATGCAGCAGCGGCGAACGCGAATGGCTCACCGGCCATCCGATGATGCCGGCAAGGCGTGTCCTACCCGTGATCTTCATAAACCGGAAATCTAGGCATCATATTCGACCTCGACGCAAACTACGCTGCTACGAAGGCAGCGCACCGCGTTCTCGCAAGAAGCCAAGCAGCTCGAGGATCGGAAGCCCGAGAATCGCAAAATAATCACCTTCCACTTGCGCAAAGAGCTGGATTCCGCGCCCTTCGAGCCGGTAAGCGCCGACAGACCCAAGAACAGCTGTTCCCTCGGCGGCGAGGTAGGTGTCAAGGAACGAGTCGCTGAATTCCCGCATAGTCAGCTTCGCCCACGTCTCTCCTTGCCAAATGCAAGCTTGTTCCTGAATGACGCAAGCGGCGGTAACGAGCTTGTGGGTGCAGCCGCGCAATGTCTGAAGCTGGCTACGCGCTTCAGCGAGATTCGCCGGCTTGTTGAACCACTTGTCACCGCACACGAGGATCTGATCGGCGCCGATGACCAAACCCCGGGGGAAATTAGCGGCGACCTGTCTAGCCTTGGCATCGGACAGAGCAAGCGCGCAATCGGATGCCGGCCGCCCGTCTGCCGTGAACCGGGCTTTGATCGACGCCTCATCGATCCGGGCTGGTTCAACTATAAACTCAAGACCCGCGTCAGCGAGCAGTCTCTGCCGCGCCGCGCTCGACGAGGCAAGGATCAGACGCTCACCCGTCCAGGCCATGTTTTCGCGCCAACAGTTTCATGATCGACGCCGCTGTTTCCTCGATCGAGCGGCGTGTCACGTCGATGACGGGCCAGCGCCTTTCAGCAAAAACCCGTCGCGCTTCGCGTACCTCCACCCGCACTGCATCAATGTCGGTGTACCCGCCGGGGTAGGCGTGGTGCAATACTTCCAAGCGATGACGGCGGAGCTGAATCAACCGTTCCGGATCATTGGTCAGCCCGACGATGAGCGGATGTTTTGCCGCGAGCAGTTCGGCCGGCAGCGGCACGCCGGGCACGAAAGGCACATTCGCGGCCTTGATGCCGCGGTTCGCGAGATAAAGGCAGGTCGGCGTCTTGGAGGTGCGCGATACCCCGACCAGGCAAACATCGGCATCCTGCAGGCCCCAGCTCGATTGCCCGTCATCATGATTGAGGGCAAAGGTCATCGCGTCGATCCGCGCGAAATATTCATTGTCGAGCAGATGCTGCTTGCCCGGCAATCCTCTGCTCTGTCGACCGAGGTAAGCAGCAAGCGCCCCTATCACCGGGTCGAGAACGGGGATTGCCTGAACTTGAACGCGACGACAACCTTCCTGCAGCAACGAGCGAAGCGTGTCGCTGACCAAAGTGAAGAGAACCACCCCCGGATTGGCTTCGACCCCGGCGATGACCCGCTCGACTTGGCTGCGCGTGCGCACCATGCTCCAGACGTGCTCCACCGCCTCGGCCCCGTCGAATTGCACCAGACAAGCCCGGGCGACCGAATGCACGGTCTCCCCGGTCGAATCCGACACGAGATGGAGATGAAATCGGCTCAACGCGGGCAATCCGGCGACTCTCGGGTTATCCCCGCGGCTTGGTGCACTGTTCGATGATCTCGCGCAAAACGAGCCCGTTTCCCGCCGTGATAGTCAAACGGTCCCGGCTTTGCCTGATTCATCCCAAAGCGGGACCGCCTTCGATCGGGTGCTTTCTGCATCAATCGGAACGTGGGATAACCCCGATCGACGAGCCCGTCATCCCCAATTTTCGTTTCGTCCACCGCCGATCGGCTCCTGATCTTCCGGTCATGATTCCTATCCTCATCCACATCATAGCCTGGTTTCTAGCCGGTCGCGCTCACCCGCTGTGGATTACTTTGGAGTGCTGGTGATCCCCGATTTTCACCGGCATCATCTACCTACCACCTCTATAACTAAATAGTTATTTGTAGAGAGAGGGTTCCCCCACATGGCGAGCAGACCGGCAAAGCCTCTGTTGCGAGCTCTTGCGGGAGAAACATTAACTCGGCCTCCTTGGTGGTTGATGCGGCAAGCCGGCCGCTATCTTCCTGAGTACCGTGCAGTTCGCTCACAAGCACAGGATTTTGTTGAGCTGTGCCTGACCCCGACGCTTGCTGCCGAGCTGACGCTGCAACCGGTTCGGCGCTATCGTATGGATGGGGCTATCCTGTTCTCCGACATTTTGTTGGTTCCTCACGCTCTCGGACAAAGATTGACGTTCCGAGAAGGGGAGGGTCCGATCCTTGAGGCGATCGAGGACCGCAGCGGCATTGGGCGGCTCGATCCCGGGCAGGTTGTTCCGCGCCTTGAGCCAGTGTTCGAGACCATTGGCCGGGTTGCCCAGTCGCTCGGCGGACAGACAGCCTTGATCGGGTTTGCCGGTGCGCCGTGGACGGTCGCGACCTATATGGTGGAAGGCGGGTCGAGCAGAGACTTTCGACAAGTCAAGGGTTGGGCTTATCGCGATGCCGAGGGTTTCGACGCGCTGATCGGCATTCTCGTCGAGAGCACCATCAACTTTCTCACAGCGCAGATCGAGGCGGGCGCCGAAATTGTGCAGCTTTTCGACACTTGGGCGGGCGTTCTGCCGGAACCGGCGGTCGGACGCTGGGTCATCGAACCGACGCGAACCATCGTCACCGCCTTGAAGCAGCGCTTTCCGGATCATCCGATCATCGGCTTCCCGCGTGGTGCGGGTCTCCTCTACGAGCGCTACATCAAAGAGACCGGGGTCGACGGGATCGGCCTCGATCCGACAGTGCCTAGCGGCTTTGCCCGTGAGCGTCTGCAGCCACTTGCCACGGTTCAGGGCAATCTCGACCCGATCCTTCTGATCATCGGCGGCTCCCCTCTCGAAGCCGCGGTGAGAGAGCTTTTCCGGTCACTCGGGGGCGGTCCCTTTATCTTCAATCTCGGACATGGTGTGCTGCCGCAGACGCCGCCTGAGAACGTAGAGGCACTCGCACGCCTTCTCACCGAACCGACCGCCACAACCTGAAATGGCGCGAATCGCGGTTGTGTTGATGAACCTCGGCGGGCCGGATTCGTTGGAGGCGGTTCGCCCATTTCTCGTCAATCTGTTCAGTGATCCCGCTATCATCGGTCTGCCGGGCCCGTTACGCTGGCCGCTCGCTCGTTTGATAGCTTGGCGCCGCGCCCCGGTGGCCCGCATGATTTACCTGCGTCTCGGGGGGCAATCGCCCTTACTCGCTAATACCAATGCGCAGGCATCCGTCGAGCGCGCAGACCGCCCGCGAAGTGGCAGATTGGGCGCCGGATGAGATTGTCTGCCTGCCGCTCTACCCGCAGTTCTCGACAACCACGACGGCCTCTTCGCTCGCCTCTTGGCAGCTTGCCGCAAAACGGCAAGGGCTTGACCGCCCGACCCGATGCGTCCGCTGTTATCCATCCGAGAAGGGATTGATCGAAGCGCTCGCACGATTGATCCGACCCGCACTCGATACCGCCTCGACCGCGGGGCAGAGCCCGCGTTTGCTGCTAACCGCGCATGGCTTGCCGATGAAGATCGTGCGCTCGGGTGATCCGTATCCAAGCCAGGTCGAGCAAACAGCGGCGGCAGTCGTCGAAGTACTCGCGAAGCCCGGGCTCGACTGGCGGGTCTGCTATCAAAGTCGCGTTGGGCCTCTGCGGTGGATCGAACCCTCCACAGACGAGGAGATCAAGAGGGCCGGCCGGGAAGGGGTACCGCTCGTTGTGGCGCCGATCTCCTTTGTTTCGGAGCATTCGGAAACGCTCGTCGAACTCGATCTCGACTACCGCGACCTCGCCGCGACCTCGGGCGTGCCCGCCTATTATCGCGTCGCCACCGTTAGCGTCGAGCCCGCCTTCATCGGTGCGCTCGTGTCGCTGGTGCATCGTGCTCTCTCTCGAGCTTCGATTTGACCGAGTGGCTCGTCGGCGCCTACGCCTGGATCAAATCGATCCACATCATCAGCATGGTTGCTTGGATGGCGGGCTTGCTCTACTTGCCGCGTCTTTACGTATATCACGCAATGGCGCCGGTGGGCTCGAACCGATCGACGACGTTCAAGGTTATGGAACGGCGCCTCCTCAAGGGGATTATGAACCCGGCGATGGTCGCGACTTGGTTCTTCGGACTGGCGCTGGCCGGAACGCCGGGAATCGTCGACTGGCGAATGGGCTGGATCTGGGCAAAGCTCGCTCTGGTCGCCGGATTGACGGTCTTCCACGGCCTGCTTACCCGCTGGCAGAACGCTTTTTCCGCTGACCACAACACGCATTCGGCCCGATTTTTCCGGGCGGTCAACGAGCTGCCGACTCTGGCGCTGATAGGCATCGTGCTTCTTGTCGTCGTCAAACCGTTCTGATCGGGCCGACAACAGCATTTCAGCAGCGATGACCTTGTAATCTCCCTTTGATTTGCTTATCTTGTCGCGTTGAGGGGTTCGTTCCGCCGCTAACTTGGTCGGTCCCGCCGTTCCCCGCCAATCTGCATCTACCCCAGTCTGTCGGAGCCCTTTTCTCGGGCAGAGGCCTCTCGGACCGGCAATCTTAATCTCATCTTGACGCTAATCTCATGAATCTGCAGGAACTAAAACGCAAGACTCCGGCCGAGCTCTTGGCTTTTGCCGAAGAGCTGGAAATCGAAAACGCCTCCTCGCTGCGCAAGCAGGATATGCTCTTTGCAATCCTCAAGCAGCTTGCCGAGAACGACGTACCGATTTCCGGCGATGGGGTGCTCGAAGTGTTGTCGGACGGGTTCGGCTTCTTAAGATCTTATGAAGCCAATTACTTGCCCGGCCCCGATGACATCTATGTTAGTCCGAGCCAGGTACGACGGTTCGGTTTGCGGACAGGCGATACCGTCGAAGGCCAGATCAGATCGCCGCGCGATGGTGAACGCTACTTCGCATTGCTCAAAGTCAACGGGATTAACTTCGACGAACCAGACCGCCTGCGCCAGCGGATCAATTTCGACAATCTGACGCCGCTCTACCCCGAAGAGAAGCTGCAGCTCGAATTCGACGATCCGACCCGCAGGGATCTGACCACTCGGGTCATCGACCTGATCACACCGCTCGGCAAGGGCCAGCGCGCGATCATCGTGTCGCCGCCGCGGGCGGGCAAGACCGTGATGTTGCAGAACATCGCCCACGCGGTCGCGGCGAACCATCCCGAGGTCTACCTGATCGTCCTGCTGATCGACGAGCGGCCGGAGGAGGTCACCGATATGGCCCGCTCGGTGCACGGCGAGGTTGTCAGCTCGACCTTCGACGAGCCGGCCCAGCGTCATGTGCAGGTCGCCGAGATGGTGATCGAGAAGGCCAAGCGGCTTGTCGAGCACAAGCGAGACGTCGTGATCCTGCTTGATTCGATTACGCGTCTCGCCCGCGCCTACAACACCGTCGTGCCGTCTTCCGGCAAGGTGCTGACGGGTGGTGTCGATGCGAATGCTTTGCAGCGGCCAAAGCGTTTCTTCGGCGCCGCCCGCAATATCGAGGAAGGCGGGTCGCTGACAATCATCGCGACGGCGCTGATCGACACCGGCTCGCGGATGGATGAGGTGATCTTCGAGGAGTTCAAAGGCACCGGCAATTCTGAGATCGTGCTCGACCGCAAGGTCGCCGACAAACGCACTTTCCCGTCGATCGACATCACCAAATCCGGCACGCGCAAGGAGGAGTTGCTGGTCGATCGTGGCGTGTTGTCCAAGATGTGGGTATTGCGTCGGGTGCTGACGCCGATGGGCACCGTCGATGGGCTCGAATTCCTGATTAACAAGCTCAAGGAATCGAAGAGCAATTCCGAGTTCTTTGACGCGATGAATACTTAGTGCGAGCGTTCTCGTCGTCCCGGCGAAGGCTGGGACCCATGGCCGCCATGAATACCGGCCGTCGCCGAAATGACGACGACAGTGGTTAGATCGTCAGCACTGTCTGCCCGGTGGTTTTGCGCCCTTCGAGATCATGGTGGGCTCGGGCAGCCTCACGCAGTGGGTAGGTCTGGTTGACCGCGATCTTGACTGCTCCGCTCTGCACCACCTCGAACAGCTCTTTCGTTGCGGTTAGCAGATCCTCACGCGTCGCCGTATAGTTCACCAAGGTCGGACGCGTGAGGAAAAGTGACCCCTTCCCTGCGAGAATGCCGATGTCGACGGGTCCAATCGCCCCCGAAGACTGGCCGAAGGACACCATCAGCGCGAGCGGCGCCAGGCAGTCGAGCGATTTGTAGAACGTATCCTTGCCGACCGAATCGTAGACGACCGGCAGCTTCTTGCCCTGAGTGATCTCAGCCACTCGGGTGACGAAATCCTCGCGCCGATAGACGATCGGATGATCGCAACCGTGCTTCTTGACGAGCGCTGCCTTTTCATCGTCGCCGACCGTGCCGATCACGGTAGCGCCAAGATGCTTGGCCCACTGGCAGACGATCAGGCCGACCCCGCCGGCCGCCGCATGGATCAGGATCGTCTCGCCGCGCTTCACGGGATGAGTGCGACGCACCAGGTACCAGGCGGTCAGGCCTTTCAGCATCATAGCTGCTGCCTGCTGATCGGTGATCCCGGCGGGAACCGGCACGAGGCGATCGGCCGGCATCACCCGCTCGTCTGTATAGGCGCCGATCGGTCCGCCGGCATAGGCAACGCGATCGCCGGGCTTCAACCCGGTGACACCCGGCCCAACCTCCTCCACGACGCCGGCCGCCTCGGAGCCGAGCCCGCTCGGCAGCGGCAGCGAATAGAGGCCACTGCGCTGATAGGTGTCGATGTAGTTGAGTCCAACCGCGCTGTGGCGGAGCCGAACCTGACCTTGCCCTGGTTTACCGACCGCGACCTCCTGCCACGACAGGACCTCCCTCTGGCCTCGCCGAGATCGCTTGCGTGCTCTTCGGGCAGCACTCGGAACACCTCGCGCCAGCCGGGAAAACCCTTCAGTTTGAGCAGCCCGATGCTGACCATCCCCCATCGGCTTGCGCGGCGCGACAGGATCCCGGCGACTTCTTCGCTGCACAGCACATAATTCTGCAACGGAAATTGTTCGGGCGGGATCGGATTGAGCGCTGCCGGCAGCGAGGCGCGCGAGATTTCCTCGAGCCGGAAGGCGAGCGAGACATGCGGTCCCTCGCGATCGTTCGAGATGACATCCACGTCACCCAGGTGGACCGCGCAACGCAGGTTAAGCGCGCGCTCCTCGGGGACCTCGCGATTGCGGTGGGCAACCCGTTTCAGCAGCTCGAACACGGCCTCAACAGCACGCAGGGCCGCCCGCTCGGCAGCGGCAGCGAATAGAGGCCACTGCGCTGATAGGTGTCGATGTAGTTGAGTCCAACCGCGCTGTGGCGGAGCCGAACCTGACCTTGCCCTGGTTTACCGACCGCGACCTCCTGCCACGACAGGACCTC
>WNFQ01000355.1_pt1 | contig 30052 bp, 24 predicted proteins | sample 5400171 | NCBI WGS metagenome assembly WNFQ01 (sample SAMN13153356, study PRJNA577476) | soil metagenome | isolation source: 20 cm soil under Madrone tree | place: USA:California | collected 2016-06-14
GTTCTCACCGGCGCATTGGCACTAGTCGCGATGATTACACCCCTTGCACACGCAGAGGCGCCGCCGAACCCTCACACCATCCTTGCAGAAGTGGGCAAGGTCGCTTCCGCCAACGGAATCGACGAGGCGAAGGCAGTGGAAATCGGCGGCATTCGCCAGTGGATCACCGTGCGCGGACGCGATCGACACAATCCAATCCTGCTGGTGCTCCACGGTGGTCCCGCCGCGCCGGACCTGCCTAACCGTTATTTATTCGAGGGACCTTGGACCGACTATTTTACCGTTGTCCAGTGGGATCAGCGGGGTGCTGGCAAAACTTACGAACTGAATGTCCCAGAAACGGTCGCACCTACCATGCATGCCGATCGGATGGTGCAGGATGCGGAGGAGCTAGTCGGTTATCTACGCAGGACGTACGACAGCAAGAAGATTTTTGCGCTAGGCCATTCATGGGGCACTATATTAGGTCTCAAGCTGGCGGAGCGGCGGCCCGACTGGCTTTACGCCTACATCGGAGTCGGCCAGATCATCAACATGCGTGAAGGCGAGCGGATCGACTACGATTGGGTGCTGAACACGGCGCGCAAAGCGGGCGATGGCCAGGCGGTGAAAGAGCTCGAGGCCATCGCGCCGTATCCCGAACCGAATGGTACGTTGCCGTTGGAAAAGATAAACGTGGAGCGGAAGTGGTCTGTGCACTACGGCGGGCTGACACACGGGCGCCACAGCTATGACTACTGGGAAAACGCGGAGAAGCTCTCCCCGGATTATTCCGATACGGACTTCAAGGCAATCGATGCAGGGAGTGCCTTCTCGCTGCCCAAGCTTCTGCCCGAAATGGCGGTGACCGATTTCAGTAGGCTCACACGGCTAGGCTGCCCGCTCTTGATCTTCGCCGGCCGCTACGACTACACCACGCCATCGGAGCCGGTGCGACGCTGGTTCGAGCGGGTCGAGGCGCCAAGCAAGCGCTGGGTCTGGTTCGAGAACTCAGCGCACATGATGTGCGCCGAGGAACCCGGTCGCCTGCTGATGCACCTGGTGCAAGACGCGCTGCCGTTCGCCACCGCGGTACGCGGTCTATCTCTGTCCACTGCTCAGCCGTGAAATCGTAGGGCGCTCACAGGTAATCCGCTGCGTCACAGTATAACAATTACGAAACTGAAGGTCTATTTTGGCGAGGCGTGCAGCGCCGCTTGGTATTCCGGCTTTTTGTGGTAGTCGACGAGACGGAATCCCCAGCTGATCAGTGTCGAGAGATCCTTGGTCTTGGCCTTCGTCTCATTCAAGAACTTCTCGATCCTAGCTTTTAGTTCCGGCTGTTGATCGGTTGTGTCGAGGATTTCGAAAATCTCCATCGACAATAGCCAATCATCCGGGTGCTCGGCCTGCTGGGTTTCCCAAATCTCGCCGAGCCGCTCGTAACCGGCTTCCTTCTCACGGACCTTGCGAACCTGCGCGTAGAGATTTTCGAGGCGCTTGCGCTTCGCATTCGATGGAACTTTAATCGTGCGCTCCTTCGGCACGAGCGCGACCTGATTATAAGCGTCTTTATCGGCCGCGCCGTTGAAGACTGAAGTGATCCGCTCACCGACAGCCATGTCGTATGTTCCCCAATCGGGATCGAACAAGACGCGATCCCTATATCTTACTCGGCAATTCGAGAATGTGATGAGCAACAGTTTGCCATCGCGGCGAAGTAGCTTGTCGATCTTGCCTTCGACAACGACTCCGCTTTCGAATTCGAGCTTCGCTTTCTTGCCTTCGGCGATCTCGGTTTCCTTCCATTTCCCGATCGGCGCACCGAATCCTTCTTTATGGCAATCGATTCCGTGCCCGGGCAGCTCCTTGTTGTTGAACGCGAGCGCACTCTTGCCGGTTGTGCGCAGATAAATCGGCGAATTCTTATCGTCGGTAATAACTTCGCTGAAGACGCCGCTTACTTGCAGTCCGGATGAATATTCGCAAGTCGCGGTGTTGTTACATTCGATCGCTTTGTTGATGCCTTCGAGTCCGCCGATTTGGTAAGCCATCTTACTGGCAAATTCTTCAAGCACGTGCTTCAAGTGCTGAAAATCTCGGCAAACAAAAAGCTGCGGCTGTTTGGTCGTGATATCGAACGGAACGTTCATCGCGTCGATGGAGTAGGGGATCTTTTTAACCTCTGGCTCGAGACAGGAAACCGATTCGCCAATGGAAGAAAGTAAACCCGCGCCGTAAATTTTTGGATTCTCCATCGTGCCGATGAGGCCGTACTCCACTGTCCACCAGTGTAGCCGCGAGAGCAGCGCCATCTCGGAAGGTTCGCCCAAAGTCTTTTGCCGATGTTCGACTAGTTTTGTAGCTTCCTCGACTTCGTTTGGATCCGCGTTCGGGCGCTCCTTCAAAATCGACAAGTGGCGGATTGCTTGGTACAGCTCGAAATCTTTCTTTGAGGACATTGCTTTTGCACCCACTTCACCGAAGCGCTGTAAATAGTTTGAGTATTCACGATCGACGATGATCGGTGCGTGCCCGGCGGCTTCGTGCACGATGTCCGGCGCGGGTGTGTATTCGATGTGATGGATTTGCCGCATGTCGCACGCGATCACCAGCACTTTGTAAGCTTGGAATTCCATGAACGCCGCCGGTGGAATGAAACCATCAACGGCGACTGCGCCCCAGTCGATTTTCGCAAGGATGTCGTTCATCTCCTGAATACGCGGGATGCGCTCAAAAGAGATGCCAGTGTCGAGCAGACCCTTGAAATAAACCTTGTGAGCGTATTCTTTGAGGAAGAAAATATTTTGCCGCATGATGAAGCGCCATACGGCGTGATCGACCGACGTGTAATCGTCGTAGCGCTGATCGACGGCGAACTGCAAAAGATGCTTTGGTGTGGCGGCAACCGCCGCATTGTCGAAGCTGATACCGCTAGTAGCTTTCATTCTCATCCTCCTCGTGAATAAAATATGACTCGTTTGCCGAGTGGGCAAGGGGATTAGCCATGGGCGGTTCAGCGAAACGCTCGCCCGTGCGCGTATTCTCATTTTGCGTGAGATCGATTGGTCAATCGCTCCTGCCTGCTCGTGCACGCACGACTCGTCTCGCGACCCAAATTATGGCAGCCAAGGCGATCGCCCATGGCGCGAGAAATGCCAGGGCTACGCCAATCATCCGCATGCTCCACATGATCGCCGCCGCGCTCTGCCCCAGGGTCCGTCGCAGCGTCGCAAACAATCCGGTCTCCTGCGAAACGATATTGCCCTGGCTGTAGACTTGGATCGACAAGTCGGCTGGCGCGTTCGTTTCATCGACTTGCGCGCCGGTGCGGTCTTGCCGCTGCACACTGACGTTCTCGACTTTTCCGAGGGTGGTCAAGGATTGCATGAGCGCGTTGTAATCTTTCATCGGCACGCGCAACGACACGTTTGCGAACTCACGGCCATCGGGGTCGCGGCTGAAGGACGAACTGCGTACCCTCCCGTTTTGTTTCTCGGCTAGACCGCGAAGCTCTTTCGTCTTGTCGTCCACCGATGAGGTGCAAATCCGCAAGCTCGTTTGCTGCAACGCTTGTTCCTGTTCCTCCCGCGAAATCGTGATGTTCAGTTCGACTTTGTCTCGCTTGGTCCGCGCGTTTTCCGACATGCCGGTGCCGCCCTGTGCAACCCGCTCGGTTTGCACCTGAAAATTCTCGACACGTCCCATCGTTTTCACGCGCGCGATTTGGGCGTCGCTTTCTTCCGGCGCAATCAACACGCTCGCTCGCGCCGAAACGCGACCGGTGTTGTCCCGATCGAGCTGTGCATTTGTGATCTGCGTCTTCGGCGAAGCCAGCGCCTTGATGTCGTTGTAAATCTTCTCCACATCGGGCGCATAGAGCGCGAGCTGCGCCCGTTCTTTCAACAGAAACTTCGCCGGCTCCTCCATGTCTTTTTCGGTGAGCTGGATTGTCACCGTCGCGAATTGCACCTGTGAATCCCAATACTTCAGGTCGCCTTGCATCTGCTCGATTTGCTCGCGAACGCGCCCCAACTCCTTCTCGACCTGGAGCAGATCGTTGATGTCGTCGCTTTTCTTTTTCAACATGTCGATCATACGTTGCTCCATCACGCGTGCATTCTTCAGACGGGAGTCGGTATCGAAATACGCCTTCGTCACGTCTTCCGTCCCGAGGGTCTGGTTTTTCAACTCGCCAAGCACGCGAATCTTTTGCAGAAAATGATCCAAATTTTCTGGAAGAACCCTGACGACAATTTCACCCTTCAATTTTCCGTTTGCTTGCTTTTCGGAACTACTCGTGGCGACGTAACCGCGTTCTTCGTTCGCAAACGCGGTGATCTCTTGAATCGCGTCATCAAATCTGACGATCTCTAGTTCTACCTTCGCATTGCGAATGAGCTTGCGATTCGCGAGTGCCGGAACTGGCGTCTCGGCCGGATTCCGTCCCACTTCTTTAGCGGCCGGAATGGTTGATCCCGCTGCGATTGCCCGATCGACTTCATCGGGCTTTTGTTTTTCGTCCTTGGCTTCTGTTTGAGATTCGGCAAGAGCCGCGGCCTTTTGCGGGCCTGCAAGGGATTGTCCTGCAGCGAGCCGATCAGTTTTTCTGTCCTGGCGAATTGCGGATTTGCTTAACGCGCCAATGTCATTGGACGACGGCAGTGGTGCCTGTGCTGGTTGCGCGGCGAACTGTTCCTGCGTGGCGTACTCACGATTGCGAGGCGCAGTTGTGCCTTCGCCCGTGATCATCCGCCCGACCTGTACGAGCGCGAGCAAAACGGCGGCAATGGCGGTGATCTGGGTGGCGCGCAAACGCATAAGGTCCACAATCAACGTTGTAGTCCTTCCGGCTTTCTGGGGGACGCGGTTACGAAAAGCAGCGAGCATTCGCTGTTCGAACGCAATGTCTGGTTTTTCGCTAGCGAGAGTTTCTTCCAAGGCGTTATTCATGATTTTTGTTTCCTGATGAAGTCGGCGGCAATCCGCGCATTCGACAAGATGCGCGTGCAGATCGTAACGCTCCTCATTCGAAAGTTCGTTGTGCACGTCCGCGGCGAGGTAGTTATCGATTTCGTCGTGAACAGTTGGCATATCGTTACTCGAGTGAAGCGAGTGCAGGTCGGAGTTCTTTGCGCATGGAAGCGAGAGCGCGCCCGAGGATTCCGCGCAACGCGCCGTTGCTTAGGCCCAATAGTTTTTCGATGGATCGATAATCCATCTCTTCGAAATAACGGAGTGCAAGCGCGCTGCGATGAAGTTCAGGTAACGCGGCGAGCGCAAAATGTAATTGTTGATCTAACGCGGTGGTATCGGTCGCTTCGGATTCAACTGGTTCGGTGATTTCGCCGGAAAGTGGAACGGTCCGCCGTCTCCGAAAAATATCGCGGGCGCGATGCCGCGCGATCATACAAAGCCAGGTCGGAAATTTTTCCGGATCGCGCAGACGCCAGCCTGATTTCCAGGCCTTGACGAGCGCGTCTTGCACGGCGTCTTCCGCTTCCTCGCGGTTCTGCAAAATGCCGTAAGCGATGGCAAAGAGTGCGCGGCTATGTATGCGAATTATCATTCCAAAAGCTTCCCGATCGCCGTGAATGGCCGCCCGATACATTTCTCGCTCATTGGCATCCATTATGGTGCGATCTAAAGCCTAGACGCTTGAGGTCGCGATTCCGCGCGAAATATTTTCACTGTAGGACGTCTGTGGCAGGCGCTTGGCGTTTCACAGAAACGCCCTACATATCAGAAAATGATGACGGTGTTGCCTACGCTGACGAGATCCTTGACGCGTGCGGCGTCCCAGTTGGCCAATCTAATGCAGCCGTGACTTGCAGCTCGGCCTATGGTCTCAGGATTGTTCGTTCCGTGAATGCCAATGCCAGGTCTGTTCAAACCCATCCAGAGAACGCCTACGAGATTGTTCGGGCCGGGCGGAAGATTATAGTAATTTTCCGTGCGCACGCCGTAATTGAGCATGCCTTCATCGTAACGAAACCACGGCCAAATCGTCGCGCCGAGAATTTTCCATGTCCCAACCGGCGCCGGTAACGTTTTCGAGCCAGGGGTAATCGGAAAAACACAGACGAGTTGATCGTTGTCGAAGACCTCCAGCAGATGTTCTTTCGTATCGACGAAAGTTTTGCGAGCGGCGAACGCCGGATTTTCAGGCACTTTTCCCTCAGTGAACTTTTCGACCTCGAATGGCAAAACGTTCGGCACTTTGAGAGCTTCCCCTGGCTGCAGATGTTCCCAGTTTTTTCCAGGATTTAGTTTCTGAATGTAAGACTCCGCCGAATGGTAACGCTCGGCGACGAATTCGAGCGCGGAGGTGTAGGGCAGCCATTTTAATTTTGCTTGCTCGGCATGACTGCTAGGAACATTGCCGATTAGTTTCAGATCTTCTTCTCTGATCGTGTAGGTTGTGTAGGTTACCGGCACCTGATCGAGCAACCAAGAATCAACCGCGCCAGTCTTCGGCATGGCATGGGCGTGCTTATATGAAATGAGCGCTTTGCGAAAAAATTCTCCCATTCTCCCATCGATTTTACCCGGCCCGAAATCGCAGTTGTCCAGGAAAATCTGGAGTCGCGTCGCCGTCTCCTCGTCGTAGTTCGGCAAGGCCACCGGATAAACTCTCGGCGGCGGCGTTGTGCTCTCCTGCGCGAAAGCAAGGATCGACATCGTAACGAAGGGCAGTGCGACAAAAAAAGACTTCATCGAATCAAGTAATGGGCTGCGAAATCGAGTTGCGCAAACGCGTGCCGCAATTCCACGAAAAATCAGAGAGTGATCGATTGACTCATTCAAAGCAACGCTAGCGCGCGTTGCCTTTCGGAAACATGACTTTTTCTGGGGCGGCATTGAGAGCCGCGAGCAATTTTGGAATGAGGCGGCTCTTGGTCGACCCGGCTTCGCGCGGCGCGACGAGATAACGCACGATAGCGTCAATCCAGGTCAGTTCATCTACGCGGAAAATGACGCGTGGATGCTGGCGTACTTCTAGTTCGTCCACTGGGGTGCGGGCAAGCAGATCGCGATAGACGCCGACGCGTTCCATCATCTCTTCGCCGAGTTCCTCTTCGACGATTTGCTGCATCGTTTTTGCGACGAACTCCAAATCACTCTGATAAGCGATCTGAAATTTGATTTCGTTCCAGATGTAAGGGAAAAGTGGCCACGAATAGTTGTAGACAAGTTCGTCGAGCACTTTTTCGTTGGGAAACTTGATGACCCGGCCGCTCGGATGATCGCCGGAAATATATTGGCCGCCGAATTCCCACAGCGTGGTGTCGAGATAACTCACGTCGATGACGTCTCCGGTGGCATCATCGATTCGAATGCGGTCCCCGACACGATAAGGTTGGCGGACGAGGATGTAGATCCAGCCGATGAAACTTTTCATCGGAGTTTGCACAGCCAATCCAACGATGACGGAAATAACGCCAACCGCGGTGAGCGCGGCATACCAATTTACGAAAAATATCGAGATGGCGATAACCGCGATCAGCAGCGCGACGATCAAATGTTCGATACGTCTGAGAGTGAAACGTGTGGACGCGTCTTCGATTTGGCCCAAGGCATAGACCGTGATCGATTTCGCAATCGCGAGCACGATCACAATGAACGCGGCCCCGCGTAAAATGCGCCGAGCAAGATCGATGTGCGCTTGTGAAAGTGGGATGAGTTTCGATCCGAGAATAACATAGAGAACCACGCAGCCGACGAGCAGAAGTGCATGCGTTACGAACCAAAATTTGTCCGTGACTCGCGCCTTGACCTTTTCGCGCGGCTTTTCACTCGCAGCTCGCGCGAGTTCTTTGCGAATTTCCGGTTTTTCGGAAATTTGTTGTGCACTCTCGGGCATCAATTATGAATCGGATCATCGCGCCAGGATGAGCGCCATAGCGCTCTACGCGGTCTTGACCCAACACCGCAGCACTTCGGCGACGCTCCACGCTTGTGCGATGCAACCGCCAGCAGCGTGCGGTTCGTTGGCGTCAAAAACTTCGCTGATTGTGCCCAGACCAGCTTCGCCCAAGTGCTCCGGAAGCTCCCGAAGGAATTTTCGCGCATTCACTTTGTCGTTTGGATGAACCTTTAGCCAGGCGTCAACGAACGGTCCGATCAACCATGCCCAGACGGTGCCCTGGTGATAAGCGCCATCGCGCGAGCGGAGGTCGCCCGCATAGATTGCCTTGTATTCGGGATCATCGGGCGTAAGCGAGCGCAGCCCCACCGGGGTGACCAATCTGTTCTCCACTACATCGAGAACCGATTCCCAACGCTCCTGATCGAGTACTGAGTGATCGAGCGAAATTGCGAAGAGCTGGTTCGGCCGGCAGGAAACATCGTGTGTCCCGTTTTGCCCGTCACAGTCGACTACGTCATACAGGTATCCGCCCTTCGCATACCAGAAGCGTTCGTTAAACGAACTGCGCGCCCGCTCCGCCTGTTCTTCGTAACGTTGCGGGGAGGCAGCCCCTCCGCTTTGCCGAAGCCAATGCGCAAGCAACCGAAGGGCGTTGTACCAAAGTGCATTGATCTCGACCGCCTTGCCGCGCCGCGGCGTGACAACCCAATCGTCCATTTTCGCATCCATCCAGGTGAGCGCGTAACCCTTCTCACCTTGTGCAAGCAGGCCGTCGTTTGGATCAACGTGAATGTTAAACTTCGTTCCACGCAGGTGGTGCTCGATGATGTCAATCAAGATTGGCAACAGAAGTTTAAGCGTAATGCGATCGTCCGTTTGCTCGAGGTAACGATTGAACGCGTGGAAGAACCAGAGCGTCGCGTCGGCGGTATTATATCTCCCTTCTTTCTCCTCATCAGGAAACATGTTTGGAATCAAACCGTCCCGGACGTAATGCGCGAACGTCCGAAGAATGTAACCGGCTTCAAGGCAGCGTCCCGTAATTAGCGTCAGACCTTCAAGGCTGATCATCGTATCGCGTCCCCAATCCGTGAACCAATGGTAGCCGGCGATGATGGTGCGTACTTCGTCACCGGCGGCGTGGGCTCGAGCTGCTTCTTCAAATCGTCCCGCCGGCGTGATCACGAATTGATCGGCGGCAAAAACCAATTCGGCGGCGACACCATCTTGGGCTTCCGGCTTCGCCTCGACAATGAGACGTGCTCGACGTTCGCGCTCAGCCGAGAGCAAATCTGCTGGGCTCAACACGTCGATGATGTCCCACGGTTCAGTCGAGCCAACCAATGTCGCCGTGTTCTGTTCGCTAAGGTCGACTCGAAAAAATCCCGGGCTCCAGAGCTGGCCTTCGTGTGCGTAACCGCGCTGTTGCTCGGTGCGATAGACGACTTGATGAATCTGTGCCGGGGCGATCGTGAAAGTGGAATTGCGACCGCAGATTCGCATCCGAAGCGGCGGTAGCTTTCGGCGTGCCGCGGCGATTTCGTAACGATCATCGATCGCAGTGAGTTTGTAAGGCGCGGCCAATCCTGTATCCACCGGTGACTCATGATGTCGAAAGTGAAAAGCGGGCCGCAGTTCGAATCGGGGCGGCGCTGTCCCTGCAATCACTTGGTAGCTTACGTGCACCGTATTTTGTAAATGGGGAAGCAGAACGCGTTTCTCGAGTACGAGATTACGGACGTGGTAGATCCAGACCGGGAGGCCGTCCTCAAGGCGGAATTCGCGCAGAAAGTCTGCGCTCTGCAAATCAAGCTGCCCCCCAGCGCGTTCTTCTGCGCCCAAAGAGACGACGTCATCGTCGGTGAAGTGTAGAAATTCCGAAACATGGCTCCACATCACCATGCGCCCGAGCGGTGCAGGCAAAGCGGCGATGAGCAATCCATGATAACGCCGCGTAATCGCTCCCGAGATCGTTCCGGACGCGTAGCCGCCTAATCCGTTTGTGACCAGCCACTCGCGGTTGAGCAAAATCTCGCGCGACATTTTCGCCCCATCCCACGGCATTGTGCGCACAACGGTTGGCTTGTGTGTGCTGTCCATGATCTGGCAAACGCGGCTTAGAAGCGGCGTCGTTTTGGTTTCCGCCGCGGAGCTTTTTCCCGCACGAGACGCAACGCTACGGCCGCTTCAGCGGGAAGAAGCCATTGCTCTTGCGTCACAACCGGGATCGCGCCGGGACCGCCGTAGCGGAGAGATTCACTTGTCCAGAGCGTCTCCCACTCGAAGCCAAGTGGAGGCGCGAGCAAAGGCTCTGGCGCAGACGTCATGAGTTGTCGTCTTCCGAGATTCACGACGAGCAACCGATCATCGGCATCATCTGCAAAATATCGAAGGACAAAGCTAGCCGATCCCAGCACAGCGCCATCGATTCCGCCAAGGGTTTGCTCGCGAAAGCGCGAATCTTCACGGCGAAGCCTCAATAGATCGACATGCAAATCATAAAGTCTTTTATTTTTTTTCCGTTCCGAAAAATCAAGTTTGCAATGAGCAAACACGGCCGGATCGGAAGGAACCGGAAGTTGTTTCTGTGCTTCTTCGGTAGCCTGCGATGGAAATTGCGAGAGGAAACCGAACCGTCCCTTGCGGATCGCCTCGCGCATATCACTGTCTCCCACGTCCGTGAAAAATACGAAGGGTTTGGATGTGCCAAACTCCTGGCCTTGAAAAAGCAACGGTGTCCATGGCCCAAGCAAGAGCAGGGCGGTCATCGCGCGATAACGTCCCGGCGAGGTCTCGCGCCGCAACCGTTCGCCGCGCGGCGCATTAGAGACATGGTCGTGATTTTCGAGAAACGCGACAAAGGCCTCCGGTGGTAGGCCAACCGTTGGCGTGCCACGCTGCGATTCCTGCCAGGAATAGGGTTGGCCCTGGTAAAGATAACCGTACTTCGCTGCCGAGACGAACTCTTGCGGGACGCCGAGATAATCGGTGTAGTATGCTTCGTTTCGCCCGGTCAAAGCAACATATGCACTGTGGTGGAAGTCGTCATTCCATAAGCCGTCGAGATCATCGCCTCCCTCGCTGCCCGGTCGCACCATCTTGGCCTCCTGAGGCTCATTCTCAGCGATCAGAATGATTGAGCGCGCACCAGCGGCCTTCCGTGCGGCACGTCCTACTGCGCCAATGATGTATTCGTCGGATGCGTCATGCACATCTTGTGTTGCGTCGAAGCGGAAACCGTCAAAACGAAATTCGTCGATCCAGTAGCGCCCATTAGTAATGTAAAACTCGCGAACTGGTTCCGAGCTCGGCCCGTCAAAGTTAATCGACTCGCCCCAGTCGTTCTCGTATCGTGGGGTGAAGTAATGATCAGAAAAGACGCGAACATAATTTCCGTCGGGGCCGAAGTGGTTGTAAACAACATCGAGGATCACACCTAAGCCTAACGAGTGCGCATGATTGACGAAGGCACGCAAATCGTCTGGCGTGCCATATAAATGTGACGGCGCGAAAAGATCGACACCGTCGTAACCCCAACCAAAATCCCCCGGAAAATCAGCGATTGGCATCATCTCGATCACGGTGATGCCGATGCGGGCCAGCTCTGGCAGTTGCTCCATCGCGGCCCGCCACGTGCCTTCAGCGGTAAACGTGCCGATGTGCATTTCGTAGATCACCTGACCTTTCATTTTCAAACCCGGCCACGCTCCGTTGGTCCATTGAAAATCCTTCGGATCGATAATGCACGATGAGCCGTGCGGCCCGTCCGGTTGAAACCGCGATGCAGGATCGGGGTGAAAATGCTCCGCGTTATCCACGCGAAACCGGTAGTAGACACCCGCCCCCGCTTCGGCCGAACCGGAGAAGTATCCGCCGTCCTCAGCTTGTAGCGGATGAAACGTTCGCTTGGCGTTCTTCTCCGCGCTTTCTTCGAGAACAACCTCGACATGTTGAGCCTTCGGCGCCCAAACGCGGAAGTGTGTTTCGTCTGCCCCGATCAATTCCGCTCCGATCGGATAGCGGCGCAGTGTTCGGGGATCGGTCACCCGAGGCTTTCCCCCATCACCCGTGTGACGGTTGTAGGTTTCGATGATTTCTCGTTTTCTGTGCAACATCGATAACCAAGAACATGCGGGGCGCTGGCTCAGGAAGCAACCGAAGAGGGAGTGCGAGGCTCCGTATGGTTTCGAATGGAACCAATTCCGTCACGTCTTTCCGCGCTTGGGTAGTTATGGATGATTAATATTCGGCACCCGGTGGGATCGAAAATGCCCGTAGCCGAAACCTGCTAGACCTCGGTGGTTCCCCAGAATTTGCGGAACGCACTTGGCCAGCTGCGAGCCACCACACTTTTTCGTGCGTAAACGCTCATTCGCTTTCGCAGAGTGGGATCGACGACTAGCGTACGAACGGCGCGCGTGAAATCATCGACGTCATGTGACTTAGTGATCAGACCGTTCTCATTATCCTCCACCAACTCTTTGGGCCCGCCGGAGTCGGAAACAACGACCGGAACACCCGACGCCTGCGCTTCGATGACGACGTTGCCGAAAGTGTCCGTGGTACTTGGAAAAGTAAAGACATCAGCCGAAGCATAGGCGGTGGCAAGTTCGACGCCGGTCAGATACCCGGTAAAAACTGCATCAGGTAACGTCTCGGAAAGAGCTTGGGAATAAGGCCCGTGGCCGACGACAAAAAGTTGGACAGGTAAACCTTCATCGCGCAATCGCCGGTAGGCATTTGCCAGCACATCGAGATCCTTTTCTCGTGATATCCGGCCGACGTAAAGCAGCCGTACTTGACCGTTGCTCGCTTCAAATTTCTCCCAAAACGCCGGCTCTCTTTTGCCTGGAGTAAACAGCTCCGTATCGAGGCCGCGGGGAAAAATCTTCAACTTTTCAGGATCAAGACCTCGATCAATCCAGCTCTGGCGGTATTCTTCCGAGTTGACGAATACGGTGTCGAGCTGCCCATAAAACCAGTGCATGTAGTGCCAGGCGACACTTTCCAGGAAACTGTCCTCTGTGAGAATACGAATGTATTGCGGAAAATCGGTGTGGTAGATGCCGCTTGTTTGAAGATTGAGCATCTTGGCAGCAAGTAGCGCCGTCAGCCCAATCGGTCCCGGCGTGCTGATGATGATCTCGGTAAACTTTTCCCGCTGAATATAATCAAGCATCTGAAGAATCGGCGGGAAACTCAGTTTTTGCAGCTCGTATTCGGGCAGCTCGAATTCGCCGATCGGCTTGAAATTCTTGATCGGAATGTTGTCGATGTTCAACTCGCCGCGCGAAGTCACCACGATCAATTCTTTCCCAGCGGCTGCGCCGGCGGCGGTCATTTTGCGAATCGTAGTGGCCACCCCGTTTACATCGTCCAGTGTGTCGGTGAACCACGCACGCTTGCGATTTTGTAGCGCGACCGGAATTTCGCCGGTCAACTCTTTAAAAATGCCGCGTAGCCATCTTCGCGAGGGCGCTTGGCTGTGAAAGCCGTAGATGTACGGCGTAAGGATCACTAGGATCGGTGCGATCGCGCTGAGGGCCTGCATGCTCTCGACCATGTTCCCGCTACTGATTTGCTGAACGAATTTTTCGAAAAACCGAAACATGAGCTGCTCGGCGACCATGTTCGCCATGAGAAACGTGCGGCGCTCCGGTTCGCTGACTTCGTCCAATTGTTCGGCGAGTTTCGCCTTTACTTCAGGTCGGGAGAAATAACCGGAAAGCTCCTTCCAGAGCGACACGTTTGCGGGTTTGAACAGTTCGAAGATTTTTCCAGACAAGACAGCCTGTCCGGCCAAGCTCGCTTTTTCTGCGAGCGTGAATTCCGTGGGATCCCGGCCTTCCATGAACCGCGAAAACATCTTTTCCAGCAACGCGGCGCTCGGTCCGAGCTTTTCGTGAAAACGATCGTGAATGAAACAAGCGACCGTATTGTAGAAGCCGTGCGAAAGGGCGAGGGGAGTTCCGCCTTGACCTTGCGCGTTGCAATTGCCGTTCCGAACGTATTCGAGAAATTTGCTCGCGGAATCCGCCACTGGTGTTTCGGTATAAGCCGAAGCGACAAATTGTCCGCCATGGTCATCCGAGCCGCCGACGGAGATCTTTTTCCACGGCTCCGCGTGCGTTGGCGCCAGGTTATGGCGATTTGCGAATAGATCGATCTTGCCGGGCGTCAGTTGGTTGAAAAGAGTTTGAGCAAGGTCGCTTAGAAGGGCGTCGCGGAGACCGTTGATCCCCTCGAAGTGCTTGAAAAGAAGAATTAGCCGTTCGAGGTGGCAGGCTTCAAGTTTGCCGTTAACGCTATAAAGAGGATGCGCAACCGCATGCGCGATTTGCGCCGTTTGCAGGTAACGCTGCAGCTCAAAAATATTATTGCGGACACCTTCGATTTCGCGGTGTTGCTGTTCTGAAATTCCCCAGACGAGGATGTGTAACTTACACGGATCCTGCGGGAAATGGGTTGTAACCTGTTCACTGATAAAAACCTGTGGCAAATCTACAATTTGGAGACAGCCTTCAATCGTATCGTGATCAGTAATCGTGACATAATCCATCCCAAGCTCCAGTACCCGTCGATGCAGCTCCTTGGGATCGGAATAGCTATCGGGAAAATCGAAACGGCGAAACAACCATTCCTCAGAACGCGCACTGTAGCGCGAGTGAATATGAAGGTCGCACTTGCTCATGCTTCACACTTCCCGGTCTACCATCAATCTCTGCTCAGCGATCCATTCACGATATGTCGTTGGCGTTCTCGTTTCATTCATTACATCCATGAATCGTAGAATCTGTTCCCAAACGGTGGGATGAGAATAATCGGGCGGATGGATGCTTAGCCGCAAGAGGACATTGTTCTCCAAGAACTGGAATAGAGCAGCATTCCAGGCGCGACTCACGACTCGCCGCCAACTGCTTCGAACGCTATAGACAATCGACTTTGCCGGGAACACTTCGCCTGAACGGAGGTCGTGCACCGTGCGCAATCTTGTCGTGTATTCCAGTTCGGCATCGCGCGCGGCGCGTTCACCTTCTCGGCTCAGCAACCAGGCAGGGGCCACAAAACCTCGCGGAGTCAGGCCGCTTGCACGAAATTCATCGCGCGCGTTCGTGATTCGCCGCAGGGCTTCCTCATAATCAAGGTCATAAAATTCGCCTTCGTTATGGGTATACAACCTCGTTAGAAATTTGTCGCGCAAGGTTTCATTTGGGCCGCGTGGACGTTCGTGGAAATAACCATGGATGACGATTTCATGGCCCTCCGATTCCAAGTCCCGCAGCCACGAGACGAATTGCCGATCTTTTGTCGCCAAACCTTGATGATGATAATCGGGTACAACGAGAAGAGAGCAGACGCGCACACCGCGACGAACGAGTTCCGAAGTGATCTTGTCTGCAAGATCTCGGGTCGAAGGCGCGACGTCGTGCAGCGAAATAACCATAAAGTCTCTTGTGGCGCCCGCAGCCGAGACCAGTGGCAGGAATTGAGTGGCAACCACCGAAGTCATATTTGCAAAATTTCACCAGCGCTCTCCTCCGGGGAGAGCGCGAAAAACACAGGGTGTCCTTCGTTATTGTCCCATACGCACAATGGCACGAAACTCGCTGGGAGTCACGGGCATGACGGAGAGGCGCGATTGACGAATAAGCTGCATTTTCTCGAGCTGCGGAACAGTTTTGATTTGTCGGAGCGTAACGGGTCGACGCAGAGATTTGCTCGGAGCAAGATCGACCGCGCTCCAATCGCCCTCTGTTGCGGTCGGGTCGGGATAGGCTCCGTGCACAACTTTGGCGATGCCGACCACAGCTTTGTCCTCGCCGCTATGATAGAATAGAATTTCGTCACCTTTTCGCATCTTGCGCAGGTTGTTTCGCGCTGTGTAGTTCCGAACGCCTGTCCAGTCCGTTTTGCCGTCGGCGAGAAGATCCGACCACGAATAAGAAGAGGGTTCCTGTTTGACTAACCAGAGATTTTTCATGTCCGAGTAGTTAACTAATCCTCGCGCATTCGACAACTGCGCCGGCTTGTTTCACAATCGATCTGATGTCGCGCTTGCCATTCATCACATTCGAAGGATCGGAGGGCTGTGGGAAATCCACTCAAGTGCAAAGGCTGGCGGCGCGTTTCGAGCAAGCAGGTATTCCATATCTCGTGACTCGCGAGCCGGGCGGGACTCCGATTGGGGAAACCATTCGCGAACTCCTCCAGTTTGCGCCGCACGGCGGAACTATGACGCCGCAAACAGAACTATTGTTATTCGAGGCAAGCCGGAGTCAGCTTGTCCGTGAAACGATCAAACCGGCGCTCGATCGTGGCCTTTGCGTGATCTCCGATCGTTTCTTCGACTCTACCACCGTATATCAAGGTGCGGCGCGAAAGCTCGATGCGGAAATCGTTTCACGACTGAACAGATTTGTCGCTGGCGATTCCATCCCCGACCTAACCCTCATCCTGGATGTCGATCCGGTGATTGCGCGTTCGCGAATGGAACGGACGGTGCGGAAACCAGATCGGATGGAACAGGAATCACGGGAGTTTTATGATAAGGTTCGGGCAGGTTACCAGGAACTTGCGGTGCGCGAACCGCGTCGGATCGTTTTGATAGACGGTGTGCGACCGGCCGATGAGGTAGAACATGAGATTTGGGAAATGATCTCTACGCGATTTCCAAAGCTTGCTTCGAAAGCAAAAAGCAAAAGTCAAAAAGCAAAGACTTAAATGGGCTTTTCTCGAGCAGTGGCATTCGAGTACTTGCGAGGGGCGCATGAGCAAAACCGGCTTGCACACGCTTATTTAATTTCGGGGCCTACCGGCAGCGGAAAGCAGTTGCTCGCGGCGGAGCTGGCCAGTCTCGTGAACGGAACAAAGGCGAGCGATGTTTTCTCTGTCAAGGCTCGGGACATTTTCATCGCCCAGCCCGAATCGAAATCACGGCGCATTATAATTGAACAGATTCGCGATCTTGAGCATACGCTGCAAATGCGTGCATCGAATGGTCGACGTAAAGTCGCGATTATCTCCGAGGCCGACCGGCTCCAACCGCAAGCTGCGAATGCATTTCTCAAAACGCTGGAGGAGCCGCCGAAGGATTCGTTACTGCTCCTGTTGAGCACGCTGCCTGAAGCTCTGCCAGACACAATTCTCTCTCGATGCATTGCGATTCCCCTTGCTCCAACCGACGAGCACAAAAGCAAACTGGAAGAAAAAGAGCTCGTAAAATTGCTTCAGCAGGCGGTGAGTGAACAGAACTGGAGTATTCAGTATGCATATCGGCTGGCTCAGAAGTTTCAGCGCCTGCTCCGTGTGATTCGTGAACAAATTAGGGCTGAAACGGACGAAGCACTGAAACGCGAGGAAGCGCGCTACAAGAATTCGACTGATGGCGCCTGGCTCGAAGAACGGGAAGAATATTACAAGGCGCTCACCCAAAGTCTTTATCTGCAACGACGCGCCGGACTAATCGAAATATTATTTGCCTGGTGGTCCGATGTTCTTCGATCTAGCAGTGAGGTCAGTCGCATCGATTTGCCGAACGCACGAAGAGAAACTGGCGCACTCGCCAAGCGTTTCACCCCGACGGAGATTTTGCGACGCATCCGTTGTCTGGAGGAATTGCGTGATCATCTGAACCGCAATATTCAGGAAGCACTGGCCATTGAGGTCGCTTTCCTGGCGATTTTTACTGCCTAAATGTCTGCAAGAGTTGGCGAAGACCCTATGATTTACGGAAAACCCGAGAGAAGCGGCTGTTCGCAACTTTGAAGGACATTCACTTTTCCCCAGGATAAGAAATTATGAGATTTGAAAACCAAGTCGCAGTCGTGACAGGAGCGGGGCGGGGGATTGGTCGGGCAATTGCGTTGCGATTGGCGGCTGAGGGCGGACGTGTCGCGTGCGTAAGTCGGACGGAACGGAATGCAAACAAGATTGCGGATGAGATCAATGCGACACGGCCGGATTTAGCAAGAGCTTACGCGGTCGACGTTGCGGATCATGGCGCGGTGCAAAGATCTGGCGCCAAAATTCTCGAAGATTTCGGCAAGATCGACATCCTGGTCAACAACGCCGGGGTGACGCGCGACGGACTCAGCATGCGCATGTCGATTGAGGACTGGGACACCGTCATCAACACGAATTTGAAAGGTGCATTCAGCTTCGTTCAAGCCGTACAGCGCGCTATGATTAAGCAGCGGAACGGCCGCATCATTAACATCAGCTCGGTAATCGGTTTGATTGGCAACGCAGGTCAAACTAATTACGCTGCGAGCAAGGCCGGCCTGATCGGTTTCACAAAATCGCTTGCGCGCGAATTGGCCAGCCGCAATATCACTGTGAATGCCATCGCGCCCGGATTTATCACCACCGACATGACGGCCGGATTATCGGACGATATCAAAAACACGATCCAATCGAAAATCCCGCTCGGCAAAAGAGGCACGCCCGAGGACATCGCCAGCGCGGTGGCCTTTCTCGCTTCGGCGGAGGCCAGTTACATTACGGGGCAGGTTTTGTGCGTTGATGGCGGGATAGTCATGTGATGAGGGCGCTAACACGTGACTAGGTCCACAAGCAATCACCCGCGCTGCATGATGATAATGCGCCCCTCCGCTAGAAGAACATCGCCGGCAAGGACGCGGCATTGGTAAACGGTATTGGCGGCCTCTCCGAATAGACGGCAGGCGCAAATCTGGAGGGGCGACCCGAAGTCATCCAGGCGCGTCACGTGCAGCCGTGCATCGCGCAACGCAGCCAGGTAGCCGGATGGGGCAATCGCGTCCGCCAAGCGGGCTCGCAATCCGCCATGTACGGCAGCGGCTTGGGCGGCGTATTCGAAAGTATGCACGGCCGACAACCGTCCATCGCGCCGCAATGGATTCGCCGGATCACGATGCGTATCAGTGGTGCAGATAATCGAGCGATCATTCCATTCGGTTACTCTATCCAGCAGGCACATCAGACCGGAATGTGGGATGAGGGTGCGGATTTCCGGTTTGTTAATCGGCATGTCGATGGTCTCTAAACCTTTCACGCGAGCGGCTTCTAATCCCAGAACGGATAGAAATTAAACCAGTTGTACGGCGCAAGTCGCGCGTAGTGCTCCAACCGCTCGACATAGCTCTGCATCCAATGCTGAGTGTCCTCGGCGCGGCGCTCGCGATTCAAAACTATCTCCCCGGCAAAATGTTCGAAGTAAATTTCGTAGCGCCGGCCACCACGATAAAGGCCGAAGAACAGGATAACAGGACAATGCATCATGGCAGCGAGCAGAATCGGGCCGGCCGGAAATTCAGCGGTCGCGCCTAAGAATTGACAACACGTCGTCTTGTCGTTGGCCGAGGCGCGATCGCCTAACATTCCAATAAAGAAGCCCGCATCCAGGCTTTCCCTGACTCTGAGCAAAGTATCCGGCTGGTCTGGCACGATGACGGTGCCGGCGATCTTCGGGTTCAGGTCATCAAGGAAGCGAGTAATATTTTGGTTGTGCGCGATGTCCATCAACACCTTGAGCGGAAAATCCTGCTGCGTCACACCGAGCGTGCGCAACACCTCGAAACTGCCGAGATGCGAACCCAATAGGATGCAGCCTTTGCCGCTCTCGATTTGCCGGTCTAGGATTTCCTTCTGATGAAGCGTTACGTCAAACCGGTCGAACTCGCTCCTTAGCAGATAAATGCGATCTAAAATGGTGGCGGCGAAGCAATGGAAATGCTGGAAGACATGCCACCAATGCGGCGAACGGCCCCGCATGCGTTTTAGATATTGGTACGATACGCCCCGGGCTGCATGCGCGCTGATCACGAAATAAAGCGTGACCGGATAGAGCAGAAGTCTTGGCATCCAGCGCCCCATGTGCACTGTGATCCAAGCGGTGAGGCGCAGCAAGGCGGGGGTGCCGCGCTCCGGCAAGGCGGACCAACGATGCGCATGCAGGACTTTAGCTCCGAAAGCTTTCGGGGTCATTTGTTTTGTCCGCAAATGGCGCCGGTGAAAAAATGCGGATAGATCTCGCGAATGCCATTGATATCGGGCGCGACTTCGGTGCGCTCAAAGCCGGCACGCGTAAATGCGCGGCGCCAATGATCTGCAGTCAAAAAACCGGGATTTGGGCGAATTTCGGGATCTAGCTGCACCTCGGTAAAACTCGGCAGAATTTGAAACATCAGTTCAGGATAAATCGGCTGGTTGACAAAGGGCCGCAGACATTCGCCGATTACCAGCCAACCATTGGCAGTCAGAGCAGATCGTGCCTGATTCAAGCTAAACAGAAGATCGTTGGAGACATGCAGCACGTTGACGGCGTATACGAGATCGAACTCGCCCAAGGCGACACCCTGAGTATCCCATGGCAAATTGAGGTCGAGAGCAGCCCACTCGAATACCAGATCGGGATACTGCTTTGCCAGTTCGCGTTGGCCGCGCCGCCGGAAGAATGCGTTTGGTTCCGTAATGAAGTAGCGCTCTATCAGCGGCAGAAGTCCGCATTCATCAAACCAGCGCACCAAGATTTCACTGGCGCTGCCAGCGCCAGCACCGACTTCTAAAATCCGCAGCCTCCGTCGGGTGGAGAGGCGATCAGCGGCGAGCGCCGCACCGACCCAGTTGTTTACCGCGTACGTTAAATTGTCGTTGTGAAAATAATTCAGCCACAGCGCTATTCCTTGCGGTCCGAACAGGCTGTGATCATCGCTTTCCTCTCCGCGGGCGACCGCGGGATAGAGGCTTGCCGCGTGATCTAATAAATCCAAAGTCGCTGCATTCGCGGGATCAATGTTAAGCCCCACTGCACGCAAACGCTCGAGCTCAGGTTGCCACGGCGAATGTCGCAAATGATAGGAGCGGGTGTAGCCATCGGTTGCTGCCTCCATGCAACCGGTCTCGACCAAGCGCTCTAAAATCCAGCTCAAGGCGAAACGGAAACGCGGCTGAAAAGAAAGTGCCTGACAAAGTTCACCCGCGGATTGCCACTTACCGAGTTGATCAATCACATCCAACCGACGCAACAGATCGATAGCTAGCTCGATGCTATACCGCTCCATCAATTCGATGCTTTCATACAAGCGTTCACTGAACACATGCGGCGGATAATCTTTAAGCCAATCCGCCAAGCGTGGATCGCGCGGTGGAGGTTTAAACGTAAGCGCGTTGAACGATGCCACCTTCACGAAGGCCAGCCTGCCCTGCAAGAAACCTGAAGTCGACCTTCAACTATCACGCGGTCTTCAACGCGACAGGAAAAATCGACTTCGCCCTCCGCGTCCTGACCCGCGGAAAGATAGATAGTGAATGGCTGCTCAGGCTTCAATGGCACGAGAAACTTGACTATGTGTATGGAGGTAACCTGAGAATCTTCGCGCCACTCGGTCAAAGCTGTGAAGATTTCATCGAGGATCACTACGCCCGGCACGACGGGCGCACCTGGGAAATGTCCGGGCAAGCTGGGATGAGCGGCGCTGATCGTCCGCCGAACTTCAAAGCTCATGTGGCCAAGTTTGACTCGTCCCACTAGATCCGGCAACTCCGCGAAACCTGAAGATGCCCCAGCTCCATAACCTCTCTTGCACTACCAGCGAATCGTTAGCGAAGTGGGGCACCAAACCTGTAGTATTACTTGAAAGTGATCGCCTCTGCGCGTTCGCAAGCTTTACCAACAGGTTGCGTGGAGGAAAAACCGAACTGCTCGCAATAGGCCGCGAAAGCTCTGGCGCTCTCCCCGGCATCAAAACCGAACTGCGATAGATTATACCGATGATTGCCATATTGTTCTCGCGGCTGGCTGACGATTACGACGCGCATCCGCCGTTCCGCTTCGGCTGAGAGCAGCCACCCGAAATGCCTGTAGATACGTTGGACGGCGGCGATGGGATCGCGGCGGATCTCAAGAAAATTCACGTCGCAAATGCGCTTGCGCGAGAGCCGATTACGTTCTTGCAAAAAGGTATCGAGCGTTTGCGACCAGTACTGGATTGCGTCGCGGCAAACAACAAGCGGATCGACCGCGTCGCTAAACACACGGCGGAGGATCGTAATTAAACTTGATACCGAAGCCATTGCCTCAAGCGGCGCCCGATGGGTTTGCACGAAGAGTGCATCGGGATAGACGGAAAGCAGAGTCGGCAAGGCGGACATGTGCGTAGGCGCTTTTAGGATCCAACGGCGCGCGGCCCGGCGGAACTGCAGATGTTGCAGGAAACGGCGGTGATACTCATATGCCGGCAGCAAATCCTGGCGGAAGAACCAATCCCGATAGGAGGGCACGTAATACATCGTATCAAACTGATCGCTCATAAAGCTAGGGGTCATCAGGCCGACACACTCCTGCGGGAGTTCCGCCCCTACGGCGTGTATATGGCGAAACGTGGGCGCCAGCCAATTGAGGCAGTTACAACTTTGAGTCGCGCGCTGAATCCGTCGTTGCTCGTTGTCGCGCGTAGGCGGAGATGGCGTCATCACCTCCCACGTGAGCGGAACTCGATGTTCCGGATCGGCAGCGAGCAAGGTGTGCAAGAGAGTGGTGCCGCTGCGCGGTAGACCGACGATAAAGAGTGGTTCACGGATTTCCTGTTGCGCAATGCCGCGATAGAGCTGCCGATCCCGTTCCATTAACAAACGCGAACACAATGTGCGCAAGAGGTCGCTCCGAAGGGCGATCCTTCCGATGAAGTTAAGTCGGGATTCGCGGTGGCAGGACTCGAGCAGCCGAGAGATGGCCTCGAAAAAATCGCCGCCGCCAAAATCGTCGAGCCCACAGCGGCGCTTCGCGGTCTCGATCAAATCGACCGCAAGGAGCGGGGTGCGCTGAGTTCGGCTTTTCTCCAGCAATGCGCCGCATCTATTCAGAAGCCGCACAGGCAATAGGGGGCGAGTCTGCTCGAGGGTGGAGGCAAAGGTAGTACTCATTCGATTACGGGCCATTGTTACGTCCTGCCAGATTTAGCGGTAGCCGGCTATGGGACCTTAGGACAATGCCATGCAACGTGTAGCAACTGTCAAGCAACGAAACATGGAGTTGAAGGCGGTTGCGCGCTGCGCGCAATCGCTCCATCGTGCCAATATGAAAACGGAGAAGGCCACTTTTGGAGCGGGCTGTTTTTGGGGGGTCGAAGAAGTCTTCAAGAAATTGGAAGGCGTGGTCTCGACAGCCGTTGGCTACGCGGGCGGGATAAAAGAGAATCCGACCTACGAAGATGTTTGCACGGACGAGACCGGGCACGCCGAAGTGGTGGAAATCGAATTCGATCCGTCGCAACTGAAATACGAAGAGCTACTCGATGTTTTTTGGTCGAACCACAATCCAACAACGCTAAATCGTCAAGGCCCTGACGTTGGAACACAATACCGCTCGGTGATTTTCTATCATTCAGCCGAGCAAAAAGCAGCGGCAAAAGTCTCCAAGGAAAAGATCGACCAGAGCGGCCGTTTTCGTCAGCCGGTCGTGACGCAAATCGAGCCCGCCATGAAATTCTGGCGCGCCGAAGAATATCATCAACGCTATCTCGAGAAGCGTGGTCAGTCGCATTGCGCGATTTGAATCCAATCGCGCATGAGTCGGGAAGTGATTCGCACAAAGAATTTTGCCGGCGATGCGGCGGATTTTATTCTTAATCAAGCACACAAAGCGATCGGCGAGCGGAATGAATTCCGGATTGCGCTTTCCGGGGGAAATACTCCACGGCCGGTTTACACGAGGCTCGCAACGATCGGGTGCGATCTGCCATGGGACCGGGCCCGGATCACCTTTGGAGACGAGCGCTGCGTGCCGCCGGATGACCCACAGAGCAATTTCAGGATGGCACGCGAGACTCTCTTCGTGCCAGCTGCGATTCCCGAGGAATCGATCGCACGCATGCGCGGTGAAATCGATCCGCAAATTGCGGCGCGGGAATATGAGGATCACCTCGATCTATTAGCGACGCAACGCGGCGAGGATATTTATCGACATGATCTGATTCTGCTCGGATTGGGTGGCGATGGACACACCGCGTCCCTGTTTCCGGATACCGGTGGCCTTGAGGAAACGACACGGAGTGTGATCGCGAATTTTGTGCCGAAATTTGATTCGTGGCGGCTGACGTTCACCTTTCCCCTAATCAATCATTCGCGCCAGATTTGCTTCCTCGTAAACGCAACGAAGAATGCCGACCTGATCGAACGCGTCCTGCGAGGCGATCCGCAATTGCCGGCATCGCGAGTTAAGGCCACAGCGGGAGACGTAACTTGGATTCTCGGGCAGTCGTCTTGAATGATAATCGGTATTATCATCGAGTTAAAGGTGCGGAGTCGGCCGTAACGGGGGATCTTCGGGATTGATCCGCTTGGAAGCGGTCAAACGATTCGCAAGGGAGGCCATCGCGTGGTCATACGCTGAAACTCATTAACGTTTGACCGGCTGACGCTTCAACGTCTTAATATTGCTCGCCTTCGTCTTCTTTTGGCGGCACGACGCGATCATCAACTGCGTATGCATGAAGCATTACCGCGATCAGGTAGAAGAAAAAGAGACCGGCGCCGAAGCCCGCGGACGCGATTGCGGCCAGAAGCACGAAAATCCCAGCGGGAACCGCTCCGGCCATCCACAACAAACCCGCAAGTCTATGCCCTTTATAAATGTGCCCCAGACCGGGGACGATACTTAACAACACCGCCATCGCATCGCTCGCTTTTCCTTCCGCGGTTTCGGTCGCGCTGCGCGTCCAATCACATCGGTCGCAACTTTGGGCGTCTTTCGGCAACAAATGCCCGCAATAGGGACACGGCATTTTTTCGCCCTCACTCGATGCAGCCTTTGTGGTTGGTACGTCGGTGTACTCCATATTCATTTTGACTCGACCACTGAAACTCACAAGCGGCGTGGAATTCGTCAAGCAAACTTGCTCCTGTCGCGCACGTTTCTAACTTGCGATCCAAACCAGAAAGACGAGTTGGAAAGTAACATTGACCATGCCCTCTATTGCTGAAATTGCTCGATACATTGACGACTATCTCCGCATTCGTGAAATCGAAGATTGGCCAAATGCTCTAAATGGTCTGCAAATCCAAAACTCGGGGCACGTCACGAAAATCGGAGCGGCAGTAGATGTCTCATCTCGAGTGTTGGAAGCAGCGGTGGAAAAAGATATCGATCTTTTGATCGTGCATCACGGATTGTTTTGGCCGGGCTTGCAGCCAGTCACCGGCCAACTGCATCGACAACTAAAGCTCGCATTTGAAAACGACATCGCTCTTTACAGCGCGCATCTGCCGCTCGACATCCATCCGAAGATTGGGAACAACGCACAGCTCGCCGCGTTGCTCGGACTTAAATCGATGCAGCCATTCCTGAAAGAGAAAGGGCAACTAACTGGACTGAAAGGACGCGCCTCGTTGCCGCGAGAAGATCTCGTGCGAAAATTGCGCAAAGTGTTGGGCGGTTCAGTAAACGCATTCAACTTCGGTCCGAACAAGGCGAAAACGATCGGAATCGTCACCGGTGGCGCCGGGTCGGAGATTTACAACGTCGCACATGAGCAAATCGACACGTTCATCACGGGCGAAGCGCCACATTGGGCCGCCGTCGCCGCCGAAGAGCTTGGCATCAATTTGATTCTTGGGGGCCACTACGCCACCGAAACATTTGGGGTGAAGGCACTCGGGGCACATTTGTCGAAACGATTCGATGTTTCATTCGCGTTCATCCATTGCCCAACCGGAATCTGACAAGCGTGTTCGGTGCCGACTAGTTCGGTGATGTGAGATTTTCTTTACCCTTCTCGCGATAGCACCAATCTCGACTTTCGGCGCCAGGAAAGACGTTCCGCCGGTCCGGTAGCTCGATACAAGGCGGTCCCGGTGCGTTACGAGCATTTGAACAAAATAATCATAGCCACGAGGATCAATGGGCCTCCTGCGAATTGGGAGAAGGAAGTTATTTGCGCAGTGGTCAAGCGTACTTTGTAGTCACGGGTGCTGCGCACATAGAATGGCCCAACGGGGCTCTAATCCTTGCTTCGGCGACGTTGTTATCGTATCGGGCAACTTCACGATCGCCCGCCCGGAATACTCGATGCGGCAAGCTGGCGCGATTTTTTTCTTTCGTAATTTCTGAGACACTGTTCTTTGTTCGCCGATGACTGCGGCGCAAGACCGACGAGTGAGCACGCGCGCGACAGGAGTCGTCGCCATCGCCATTCTCTGCAGTCGGGTGCTTGGTTTGATCCGCGAGATGGTATTTGCCGGTCTGTTTGGCGCAGGGAAAAATCTCGACGCGTTTCTAATGGCCTTTCGACTGCCAAATTTGCTGCGCGATTTATTTGCTGAGGGCGCCCTTTCAACGGCCTTCATCACGACGTTTTCAAAGAAGATCGCCGTCGAGGGGGACGAATCCGCTTGGCGACTTGCGAACAAAGTCGCGACGCTCACTGCCGTTTTCATGAGCGCGGTCACGCTGCTCGGCATTCTCTTTGCGCCGCAGCTTGTCGATCTTCTAACGTGGGGGAGTTGGCCGCCGGATAAAACAGCGCTTACGATTTTGCTCACGCGAATCATGTGGCCTTTCATGCTGCTCGTGTCCCTGGCGGCGCTCGTGATGGGAGTTCTTAATGCGAAGCACGTATTCGGACCGCCGGCGATGGCGTCAAGCTATTTTAATCTCGGTTCCATCGTTGGCGGAGTGGCGATCGGTTGGTGGCTTGATCCGCATTTCGGAGCGCGTTCGCTCGTGGGATTGGCAATTGGGACTCTCATCGGCGGTACCTGGCAATTGATCGGACAGTTTCCGTCGCTGCACCGCGTCGGTTACGAGTATCGCGCCGATTTTCGATGGCGCGACGAGGGTGTGCGCACTGTGCTCGCGTTGATGGGACCGGCGGTAATCGCCGCCAGTGCCGTGCAGGTGAATGTGCTCATCAATAGCGGATTTGCGGCGAGCCTCGGCAACGGCCCGGTGAGTTGGTTAAACATTGCGTTTCGCCTGATGCAGTTGCCACTCGGAATTTTCGGTGTTGCCATCGGCACTGTCACGCTGCCGCTCGTTGCGAAAAGCGCGGCAGTTGGAAACATGGACGAATTCCGCGCAATTCTCGCTCGCGGAATGCGGCTCGCGTTTTTGCTCACTATTCCGTCAGCGATTGGACTCACCATGCTTGCATCGCCGATCATCAGCGTAATTTATCAGCACGGACGATTCACCGCCGAAATGACGCGGCAAACTGCGGGCGCACTCCAATATTACGCGATCGGCCTCGTTTCGTATGCAGTGTTAAAAGTGTTAACGCCGGCGTTTTACGCAATCGGCAAACGCAACACGCCAATGGTCGTGAGCTTCCTCGCAATCGGCACGAATCTTTTTCTCAACTGGCTTTTTACGTTCCGGCTTGGCTGGGGACATCGCGGTCTTGCCTTTTCCACAAGCCTCGTGGCAACTATCAATTTTCTCTTGCTCTACGGACTGATGTGGCGGCACGCGCACAGATTGGAAACACGCCGGCTGTTTGCCGGGCTCGGGAAAATCTGCGTGGCCGGTGTGTTGCTCGCCCTCGTTTGTTGGGCCGCGAACTACTGGTGGCTAGATGCATGGGAGCAATTACGCCTTTTCGAAAAGCTGTGCGCGCTTCTTGCTACGATTCTCGTTAGCTTGATAACATTTTTCGGCGCGGCATTTCTGTTGCGCGTCGATGAAGTGCAAGACGTTGTCGATCTCGTTAGGCGGCGAACTGGATGATAATCTTGGAGACTCGGGCCGTCGCGTCCCCAGACGCACTGGGACGCGACGGCGCATGTCCCGCCATTATCCGAGCGCCTGATCGAGATCCTCGATCAAATCGTCGGCATTTTCGAGGCCGATCGACAACCGCAACAGACCTTCCGGTGATGTTGTTCCCTTACCCTCGATTGAAGCGCGATGTTCAATCAAGCTTTCCACGCCACCCAAACTCGTAGCGCGAATAAAGATTTTTGTTTTCCCGGCAACGTTGATTGCTGCCTCGCGACCGCCAGTGACTTCGAAAGAAAGCATCCCACCAAACATCGACATCTGGCGGCTGGCGATTTTGTGTGCTGGATGCGATTGCAAGCCCGGGTAATGCACTCGTTCCACGCGTTGGTGTTGCGCTAGAAATTCCGCGACTCTGATCGCGTTTTCTGAGTGAGCGCGCATTCGCCACGGCAGGGTACGCATGCCGCGCAAGATCAGCCAGCAATCGAAAGGAGAGGGGACTGCGCCGCCGGAATATTGAATGGTGTGAACACGCTGGAAAAATTCATTGTCGATCCTTGAGACAACAATTCCGCCGGCGACATCGCAGTGGCCGCCGAAATACTTTGTCGTTGAGTGCAGAATGAGATCGGCGCCCAAATCGAATGGGCGCTGCAATACGGGCGCCCATGTGTTGTCGCAAACGCAAAGCGCCCTTCTGTTGTGAATGATTTCGGCGACGGCCGCGATGTCCACAACCTTTAGAAGCGGATTCGAGGGAGTCTCGACCCACGCCAGCTTTGTTTTTGAGCGCAAAGCTTTTCGCACCTCGTCGAGATTGCTCATATCGACAAAGTCGGCTTCGAGTCGCCAGCGAAGGAAAATTTCGCGAAGCAGTCGCGACGTGCCGTAGTAAGCATCGACATGGGCGAGGACGTGATCTCCCGGCGAGAGCGCGTGAAACAATGCCATTGCTGCGGCTGTGCCACTGCCAAAGGCCGCCGCCGTTTGGCCCCCTTCGAGCATGCTGATTCCATGTTCCAATGCTTGACGATTTGGATTGTTGTTGCGCGTGTACATAAAACCGCGCGAATAAGCGCCCTCGATGTCTCGTTCGAAGGTGGTGGAGAGATGAATCGGTGCCGAAACCGCTCCGGTGGCGGGATCGATCGCTTGACCGGCATGGACGGCTAAAGTTTCAATTTTCATTTCGATTGATTTTGGAAGAAACGCTACGGATTCCAAAGGTGATTGTCGATCCTGCGCACGGTTTCGATTTGACGGCTCGGTTTGCCCAGCGCAAATAGCAACTGCACTTCCCGATCGGATCTTCTAACCTCCGAATTCCTTCACATGACTATTTACGACGACGACGTGTTTCGAATGGCGTGCGACCAGTTTCAGGTTATCGCCGATTACCTGAACATCGACAAGAACGACCGCGAATGGGCGACATATCCCAAGCGCGCCGTGGCAGTGACCCTGCCGGTCCACATGGATGACGGCAGCACAAAAGCCTTCCAAGGTTATCGCGTCCAGCATCATATCGCGCTCGGCCCTACAAAGGGCGGCACGCGCTTCACACCTTCGTTGTCGATGGGCGGCCCTACAAAGGGCGGCACGCGCTTCACACCTTCGTTGTCGATGGGCGAAACAGCAGCGCTCGCGATGTGGATGAGCTGGAAATGCGCGCTGGCCAATCTGCCCTACGGCGGCGCGAAAGGCGGAGTTGCGGTCGACCCGTCCAAACTGTCGCACACGGAGCTCGAAGCAGTCTCCCGCCGTTATATGCAAGAGATGATTCCATTCGTCGGTTCGCACACCGATATCATGGGTCCTGACATGGGTACTAACGAACAAATCATGGCGTGGTTCATGGACACTTATTCGGTTTACATGGGCTACGCGGTAAATGAAATCGTTACCGGAAAACCGGTCGCCATCGGCGGCACCGAAGGCCGGCGAGAAGCCACCGGGCGCGGTGTTGTTTACTTGATCGAGCGTGCCATGAGCATGTTGAAGATGAATCCTGAGAAATGTACGGCGATTGTGCAGGGGTTTGGCAACGTCGGTTCAGTCGCAGCCCTCTCGCTCGCCTACAAGAGCGGCGTCAAGATCGTTGGGATCAGCGATGCCTACACTGCGATTTACAATCCCAAAGGCATCGACGTAAAAGCTGCCGAGCAACATGTCCTCAAGAAGCGACACTTGAAAGCGTTCGACCAAGCGAACCACGTCGATCCGAACGAGCTCCTCACCATGAAATGTGATGTGCTCATTCCAGCTGCGGTGGATCGCGTCATTACGGAAAAAAATGCTGCGAAATTGCAATGCCGCATTTTGGCAGAAGCCGCCAACGGCCCGACCACGCCGGCGGCAGACCTGATTCTTGAGCAGCGATGGGATGAGATATTCGTCATACCCGATATTCTGTGCAACGCCGGCGGCGTCATCGTTTCTTACTTCGAGTGGGTACAAGGTCTTCAGTCGTTTCTATGGACAGAAAGCGAAGTGACCGACAAACTTTTCCG
>WNFQ01001444.1_pt1 | contig 30024 bp, 24 predicted proteins | sample 5400171 | NCBI WGS metagenome assembly WNFQ01 (sample SAMN13153356, study PRJNA577476) | soil metagenome | isolation source: 20 cm soil under Madrone tree | place: USA:California | collected 2016-06-14
CGATGATGTCGACCGACGCGTCGTGACTCTCAATCGTCATCGCGCGAACTTGCGCTGGATTGACAATTTCCTTCCGCAACAAGAGCGCCGCCTCGATTGCGCTTTGGCTGTGATATTCGGCCGGCCAAAACTTGATGCTCGTTCGCAAAATCATGGACGCGGGGCACCCGCCGGTTTTGGGAAATGGTACTGCGAATTTTTCTGCGAGATTGCCTAACGAAACACCGAGTTGTTTTTCGAACCCCATTTGTCCCTCGAAAATCGGTCCCGGCCCGGTCATTCCGGCGCGGGCCAGCAGCGCGGAATAAACACCGTGCCGGGCGGCAGTCGCAAAAGCCACACCCTTCCAATGGGAAAGCTCGCCTACACGCGCCTGGCGCATGGCCGCGCCGGCCACGCCGGCAATATTCACCGCATGACGCGTTTTCTCGGCATCGAGTTTCATTAAATGCGCGCAGGCCAGTGCGGTTGAAAACGTCCCGTAAGTCACATGGTCCCAGCCACGGGCGCGAATGCTGGCTGCATCGCAAAAGCGGCACTGCACCTCGTAGGCCAGCGCAATCGCCGTAATCAATTCGGGGCCGGTCGTGCCGGCGCTTTCCGCGGTCGCCAGCGCAGCGGAAATATTATCGCTCGGATGAGCGGGCTCCTTCGATAAGTAGGTATCGTTGTAATCGAAGTAGCGGATGGCGCAACCGTTCGCGAATGCCGTCCAGTCTGGAGGAGCTTTGTGATTTGTGCCGATGATTGTCGATCCTCGTTTTGCTGAAAATTCCGAGGCGACCTTTCGCGCGATTACACACGGCTCTTCGTTCCACGTGCCGAGCGCACATCCAAGCGAGTCGATCACGCGCCGCTTGACTTCGTGAACAACGTCCCTCGAGAGATCTTCGAACCGAAGCGCGCAAGAGTACTTGGCGAGCTGATGAGCAAGCGTTTTGGACATGGAAAGAATTGAAGCTGCAATGTGGCAACGAATCGGACAGCGGCAAGCCCCCTTCTGGGAGCGCAGCCGCCCCAATCCGCTTGCTCGCGCGCAATGCTCAACGCACACTTGCCCCGTGAGTGAATTTCAATTTGGCGGCGAATTTGTCTGGCATCCGACGCCGGAGCTAATCGCGCAATCTAATTTACAGCGCTTCATAAACCAGCACGGGCTCGGTTCCTACGACGAGCTGATGCGACGGTCGACAACAGACATTGCGTGGTTCTGGGAGGCCGTTCTCCGCGAACTTGATATCCAGTTCTACAAACCGTACTCGCGCGTGGTCGATCTTAGCGAGGGCAAACCGTGGGCGAAGTGGTGTGTGGCAGGCGAAATGAACATCGTCCACAACATGCTCGATAAATACGCCGGAACGAAGATCGATAATCAACTAGCGATTAAATCTGAAATCGAAGACGGAACAACGCGCACGCTCTCTTACAAAGAGCTCCGTGAAGAGGTCAATAAAATGGCTGCCGCATTGCGCGGGCTCGGCCTCGGGAGAGGCGATGCCATCGGCGTGTTCATGCCGATGGTCCCCGAGATTGTGATCGCGATGCTCGCGATCATTAAGATCGGCGCAATTTTTCTTCCGCTTTTCTCCGGATTCGGCGCGTCTGCAATTGTTTCGCGACTCAATGACGCCGAGGCAAAAGCGATGTTCACCGCGGACGGAACGTATCGCCGCGGAAAATTTTGCGCGATGAAACCGATCGCAGATGAGGCTGCAGCGCAGATTCCGACCCTCAAGGACATGATCAGCTTCAAACAAGTGGGTGAATGGCAAATGGAAAATGTGGGGCGGGCCTCAGTCTCCCGACGGTCACCGCCAAAAGGCGCCTCCCACATTGAAGAACCGACCGAGCGCACGTCGGCGGAAGATCCGATGATGATCATTTATACATCGGGTACGACTGGTAAGCCAAAAGGCGCGGTGCATACACATTGCGGTTTCCCGATTAAATCTGCGCAGGATATGTGGCAGGGGCTCGATCTGCATCCGGACGAGACGCTTTTCTGGATGACGGACATGGGGTGGATGATGGGGCCATGGGAAGTTTTCGGCACATTGTTGCTCGGCGCGACAATGATGCTTTACGACGGTGCCCCGGACTTTCCGGGACCAGATCGGGTCTGGCAATTGGTGGATCGGCATAAAGTCACCGCGCTCGGCATTTCGCCTACGCTGATTCGCGCACTGCGGCGTCATGGTGAGGACATCGTCCATCGACACGATCTCTCGTCGCTTCGCAAATTCGCTTCTACGGGCGAACCCTGGAATCCCGATCCCTGGACGTGGTTGTTCCAAAATGTCGGTCGCGGAAAATTGCCGATCATCAATTATTCCGGCGGCACGGAGATTTCCGGCGGCATCGTGATGGGCAACGTGCTAACGCCGATGAAACCATGCGCGTTCTCCGGACCACTGCCCGGGATGGCGGCGGACGTGGTCGATGAAAATGGAAAATCCATTCGTGGAAAAGTTGGGGAGCTGGTCATTCGCGAGCCATGGATCGGAATGACGCGCGGATTTTGGAAAGATCGACAACGTTACTTCGATACCTATTGGTCACGTTTTCCTGATGTTTGGGTGCACGGCGATTGGGCGGCGGTCGATGACGACGGGCTTTGGTACATTCTCGGGCGCAGCGACGACACAATTAAAATTGCGGGCAAACGAGTTGGCCCGGCGGAAGTGGAATCCATTCTAGTTGCGCATCCGCAGGTGAGCGAAGCGGCGGCCGTCGGTGTGCCGGATCCAATCAAAGGCGAAGCGCTCGTGTGTTTTTGCGTTTTGCGGAAAGGCGCAAACGGAGATGTCGATCCTTCGACTGCCCTCAGGACAAGCCTTGCCGCTGAATTGAAAGCAAACGTCGCGCGCGATCTCGGCAAAGCGCTCGCGCCGCGCGACGTGCTTTTCGTTGGAGACATTCCGAAAACGCGAAATGCGAAAGTAATGCGCCGCATCGCGCGCGCCGCATATCTGGGCGAAAAACTGGGCGATACTTCGGCGTTGGAGAATCCGGGGAGCCTGGAAGAAATTCGGCGCGCACAGAAATCGTAACACAGCCATCTTGGCTGGCTGGTCGGGTGGGCATCCTGACTGCATGGACAAAGCAGGCTGGAAGCTTGCCCGACGCAACAGGCTCGCCGCAGCGAGTCCGTCCGGTGGCGGACCAGATGCCTGTGTTACACCATCGGCCGAAATCTGCCGACGACTTCTTGCAGGCGTCCGGTGATTTGGCCTAATGAACAGACCTCCACGGCTTCGAGCAGCGTCGGGAAACAATTTCCGCCGCGCTCGACAACATCGGCGAGTTTATCGAGCGCGCGTTTTGCTTTCTCGGCATTTTGCTTTTTGAACTTCGCGAGCCGATCTACCTGGAGCTGCTGTTTCTTTCGCGGCGTACGGGCGAGTTTTATTTCCGGCGCGTCATCTTCGCCGTTGCGATATTTATTCAAGCCAATAATCGGACGAGTCCCGTCATAAATTTGCTGCTCGTAACGATGCGCAGCGTTCTGAATTTGGCTGCGCTGATAACGGTCTTCCACCGCTGCTAGTACACCGCCGAGTCGCTCGATTTCACGAAACTCATCGAGGATGGCCGCTTCCACCGCGCGCTCGACCGCCTTCATGCCGGGCGAGCCGCTTAACATGTTCATGGTATGTTTGAAGATGCCGGATTCTTCAAGCAGGATCGCCTGGCCGTGGGCGGCGAGCCGGATCCATTCTTCGCTCGGCGTCGTGAACGGCTCATCCGCGCTGTTTGAATGGCACGAATTCGTGGCGTTCATGTAAGCGAGCACCAACTCCGCGGCCGTGCGCGTGAGATTATTTTTGAATTCCGCCGCGATGAGCGATCGTCCGCTGGTTTGCGTGTGCAATTTGTAAAGCTGCGCGCGCGGTCCTGCGCCGAACACGTCGCGCATGCCGATCGCCCAGATTCGTCGCGAGACGCGAGCGAGCGCGACGTATTCCGCGTCGAGGCCGCAATCGAGAAAGAACGAGAGACGCGGCCCGAATTGATCGACCGGAATTCTGCGAGCAGCGAACATCTCTGCGTAAGCAAATCCATTCGAAAGCGTGTAAGCAGCCTGCTGCACCGGCGTCGAACCGGCTTCCCCAATGTGATAACCACTGATCGAGATCGGATACCAGCGCGGCATTTCGCGCGTGGTAAATTCGACCAGGTCAGTGAGAAAACGCAGCGACGGCTCAATCGGAAAGATCGTCTCGTTCTGTGCCTGAACTTCCTTGAAAATGTCGGCTTGAATCGTGCCGCGCAATTTTGAAACAACTTTCTGACCGAAACGCCGTTTCGCCGCCGCGATGTACATCGCCATGATGATCGGCGCGGGACCGCTGATCGTCATCGACGCGGAAAAATTCGGCGAACCGAGATCGAATCCGTCGTAGAGCCGCATCATGTCTTCGACCGTATCAATCGCCACGCCGCCCTCGCCGATTTTTCCGAAAACGCCGTCCGCGTCGCTGTCCATGCCGTAAAGCGTCGGGCCATCGAACGCCGTGCTGAGCCGGTGCGTGCGCTGATGCTGCGTGAGATAGTGGAAACGCTCATTGGTGTCCTCAGCCAGCATCAATCCAGAGAACAAGCGCGTAGGTTCTTCTGCCTGCGGAAGTTTCTTGTCGCTCTTGCCAGTCTTTGGTTCGCCGTTCTTCTCAAAACTCTCGATCTCGCGAACTGGCTCGAGATACATCTCGCGATAAGCGCCATTCAAAAAAGGAAACTCACCAGGCAAACCTTCGCCGAAAAGATAACGCGCGATCTCGCCCGGCTCGTCGATCTCCGGCAAGGCCAATCGCGGCAATGGCAGACCGGTTGGCGTACGCGTGGCCGGAATTTTCGCTTTGATATCGTTCCAACGGCCCAGCAGATCGCGTCCGAATTTTTCATCGGACCGCGCGCGCTTCACCTGATCGAGGACGAACTTGTTGTACTTTTCGACTGATTCAACGACTTGTCCGAGTTTGCTCATTTGTTCGCCTCCTGCTGATTGGAAATTAGAGCGAACAATCGATCCACGCCAGGGTCGCGATGACGTTTTGCGACCGTATCGATGAGTCGCTGGTCGCGTCGGTTTTGTTCCAGGCGTTGTTCGATTTCCGTATGAGCGGTGCGTGCGCGCTGGAGATCACTCTTGTTGACCACCACGATATCGGCCAGATCGAGCATGACAATCTTTTGCAATTGCAGCCGGCTGCCATAGTCGGGGTTCATCACGAGCACTGTTAGATCGACAATTCCATTTCTCCGAAACGGCATCGCTTCCTGGCCGGTTCCGACCGTCTCGATAATGACGTAGTCGAAATTCGATTGCGCCAACAGCGCAAGACAATCGTGCGTTGCCGGGGAAAGCCCGCCGGCTTGTCCGCGCGTGGCCATGCTCCGCATGAATACGCGATCGTCCTGCGAGTTGATCATGGTTGCGCGATCGCCCAGCAACGCGCCTTCGCCGACAACGCTGGGATCATGCGACAGGATCGCCATTCGTCCTTTCGGATTTTGATTCAAAAAACGCAGCACCAGCTCGTCAATCAACGTCGTCTTGCCCGCTCCACCCGGCCCCGTAAATCCAACGACCTTCGATGTCCGATGTTCGATGTTCGATGTTCGATGTTTTTTTCCCTTTCCCACAGCGTCTTCGATCTCGGTCAATTTATGCGCGAGTTCCATGTCGGGTGTCTTCGCACGCGCTCTTTTCTTGCGCGGTTTTCCATAATGCGCGCGGACGTAATCGGTCATTTCTTCGAGTGAGGTGCCGGCAAAAAATATTTTGTCCACGCCTTTGCCCTTCATCGCCACTGCGTCGTCCTGTGTGATCGTCCCACCACCACCGCCAAAAACTTTGATGTCGCTCGCGTCGCGTTTGCGCAAAAGATCGACAACCTCGCCGAAGAATTCTACGTGTCCGCCATTGTAACTGGAAACCCCTATCGCGCGCACGTCCTCCTGGATGGCAGCGCGCACGATGTCGCGTACCGAACGATGATAACCGAGATAAATGACCTCGATCCCATGGCGGATGAATTCAAGATTGATCGTGTTGATTGCGCTGTCGTGTCCGTCGCAAATCGGGACGGCAGTGAGAATGCGGATCGGGGCAGGCATCAGGCGAAAAGTCTAACGGTAATCATTTGACGGACAACGCCATTCTAGCCTAGTAGCGAGACCACGCATGACTTCACCACCTGAAGGATCGACGGCCCTCCCCGCTATCGCGACGGGTAGTTTGATCGTCGGGGTCCTGGATATCACATCCGCGTTTGTCATTTGGTGGTGGAGAGGCGTGCCGCCGTTGCGGGGGTTGCAAGGAATTGCGGCCGGTTTGCTTGGTCTGCAATCGTACCAAGGCGGTGTCGCGACGGCGAGCTTAGGTCTAGCTATTCATTTTTTTGTCGCCTTCGCCGTGGTTACTGTTTTCTACATGGCGAGCCGTAAGGTTTGGTTCCTGACGCGACACGCTGTTGCTTCTGGTTTGCTTTATGGCGTGGCGGTCTACCTGTTCATGTATTGGTTTGTTCTGCCGCAGGTATTTTCTACGTTTCGGCACTCCATTTCCAACGACGCTTTGGCCGTGATCGTGCATATGTCCCTGATCGGACTACCGACCGCATTAATCGTCCGCCGATATTCTTGGCGGGCAATGGGGTAAGAAAGGGATGAGCGATCCACTAGATTTTACTGGCAAAGTTGTCCTCGTCACGGGCAGCTCGCGCGGGATTGGCGCGGAAATGATCAAGGCGTTTGGAAAACGCGGCGCAAAATGCGTGGTCAACTACGTCGCTGACACGCAAGGCGAAAATAAAACCGATGCGACGAATGTGGCGAAGGAGTTGAAGGAGCCGCTCGTCATTCAGTGCGACGTAACGCAGCCAGGCCAGGTCGAATCAATGATGATGGAGATCGGCGACAAGCGCGGCGGGCTCGACATCCTGGTGAACAATTCCGGGATCATTAGCGATCGTACGATCAAGAAGATGCCGATCCAAGATTTCGAAACCGTCGTGCGCGTGAATCTCACCGGCACATTCGTTGTCACTCAAAAGGCCGCCGCCATTTTGCATAATGGCGGGCGGATTGTGAATCTGTCGTCAGTGAGCGGACAAATGGGGCTTTTCGGTCAGGCGAATTATTCCTCGAGCAAGGCGGCGATTGTCGCGCTCACCAAGGTTTCCGCGCGCGAGTTTGCGCGCCAGAACATCACCGTCAACGCGATCGCGCCTGGGTTCATCGACGTCGGGATGGGCAAGGGGATGCCGGAAGAAGTGACGCAGAATTTCATCAAACAAATTCCGCTCGGTCGCTTTGGCGACGTCAGCGAGATTGTCAATGCAGCGCTCTTCCTCGCTTCGCCAATGGCCTCGTACGTCACCGGCCATGTGTTGAATGTGAACGGCGGCTTCTATATGGGCTGACGGCAGACACCGGCAGCGGCAGCCTTTCGGACTTTTAACTTCTGACGTCCGCTCTAGTCCCAGTTTTGCACTAGCAACCAGACGAGGGCGGAAAGCATCGCCGCGAAAGTCGATAGGACGAGGGCTGCCCGTTTCGATTGCCGGATTTTGAACTCAGGCTTCGGAATATCGTCGTGAATATGACTGGCCTCGTACAGCTTCATCAGGGCAAAAGCCACCACGAAGCCAACAGCACCCCACTTGAGACAGCCGACAACCGTTTGAAACATCCCGGTTCAAACTCTAGCGCGAGAACGGCAACGCTCAAGACCGCGCTCGAATGTGTCGCCTGACTGCTGACCTCTGGTCCGGCTGCGACGCCGTCGATGAAGACAGCTCTGCCATTTCCAACGACCCGCACAAAGGGGCCGTCAAAGCAATGAGCGGTACCGCGACCCAACTGACCCACCGATCAGCTTGAGCTCACAATTCGTCGGTCGAGCCGTAGTCCCACGACCGTGGGACTACGGCGGACTGTTAATTCCCAACTGCTCCTCTATGGCGTCGGCGCAGGAGAAGCAGATTCTGAAGGCGACGCCTCGGTCTCGGGGGCGGCCTTTTTCTTGGTTGTCGCCTTCTTCTTACGTGGTGACGGCGATGGCGAGGCCTTGGTCGTCGCCGCTGTCGCAGTGGTCGAGGTTGCCGCTGTTTGCTGCTTTTGTGCGCAAGAAGCGATAAACGCGACGCCGATCAGAACGGTGATTAAAGACAAAACATATTTTTTCATAGGTTATAGTTAAGGTTCGAGTGCTGCAGAATGTTCGGTCGCCCGCGGGATGGCAAGGAATAAATTTGCGTGCTCAACACTGATTTCTGGTCAAGGGTTATCTCACATCCCCCTGTTTCAATCACGCCACGTCTCTTTCTTCTGGCGCTTTCCCTTCCTTCATTCCCCTATCAGGCTTTGCAGCGCATCGGCGAGCGTTTCGAACGTGGTGATTTTGATTTTGGGGCCGTAATGGAATTGCGAAAGAATATTGAGGCCGATGTCTTTGTGCGGATCGGGCATTACTCTCGTCACGGACGCCACCTGTTTCTCGGCTAACGCGTCCATGATCTCAGCGAGGTGACGTGCCGCAGCCGAATCCATTGAGTCCAACCACCGAAAATCCGCCAGCACGCGAAACCCAGGCGCGACATTTTCCAATAGTTCGCGCACCCGCTGTGCGGTTTGCTTCGCCTGCTCAGCTGTCACGCGCTGGGCGGCGCTGATCACCAGGAGCCGTTTCGATTGATCCAGCTCAACTACATACATATCCCACTTTCCCCTCTTTCCTTTCTAGTTTCTAGTTTGCGTTTCTCATTTCTGTCCAAGTGACGGCGCTTGCGATCGGCATCGGCTGGGGCCGGGGATGGAAAATGTACCACAGCTGGTGCGCGAAGCGCGCGGTTACTTGAGCGCCAGGGTCGCGAATGTCCAAGCGGGATGTCCCTACCCCACTGGTTCGGTGTCATGAAGGCGCCCGTAGTCGACACTAAGCCGCCCCGGTTCCAATTCGGTGTAGATCTCGACGAAGCGTTCGCCGAAACGGATGTCGTGCCAGGTATAGTCCTTCTGCATTTGAACTGGAGCGGCAATCACCGGATCGATTCCGATGACAGACACAAGGAACAGAACCCGCCTGGCTTCGAGCGATTCAGGAGTCGCCCCGAAGAGCGGACTTTTTTCATCGATTGTATGGCGCAAAGTCAATGCCGCCGGGAAGACTGTCAGTCGATCAAAATGCAATTTCAGAACATAAAAATATCTGAAGTCTCCACCTTCGAGCAATGGCTCATCACGCGAAAACATGATTCGAAACTCGGCTTCGACCATGCTGTGTTGATTCTCGTTGCCAACACGCACCATCAGCGTGGGGCGTCCATTCAAGGGCGCAATTACGATCGACCGGCTAAACACGACGCGCGCAATCGGTCGCGAGAAACGGACGAAAATCAATCCGGTCATGACCGCGAGCAAAAACACGCCGGTCATGATTTCGATTGTGCTGATGATGTGAGCGTAGAGCGTTTGCGGGTACATGTGGCCGTAGCCCACAGTGGCGAGCGTTTGGATGCTGAAGAAAAAGCAATCGAAAAACCAATGCCCACCAGTGCTGCCGGCGATGCTGTCTTGCTGCAGGCTGTAAAGAGCGGCGAAGAGCAGATTGAGCCCGATATAAATAATGGCGACGAACACCGCGAATCGAGGCCAGTTTAATCCTAGCAGCCAGCGATAAACATCGCGCCATCTCCAGGCATCAGTATTGACTTTGACAAACTCGACCTGGCCGGCGCGAATGGAAACGTGACTGGGCCTCCTCCTCTTCATGTTCATCTAATCTGCGCTCAAAGTTGATCGGTCAGCAAATCCAGCGATGAATCCAACTACAACAAACTCAAACGGTCGACGAAACCGGCAATCGCCTGGAGGATTTGTTGATTAATATCATCCTCGGTCGTGCCTCTCGCTTTTAGTTGGCGCTTTGGGACGCGCAATGAATGGTCGCCACCTTCGACAATGTGCAAAAAGTTTGGCGCTTTCATTTCGGCGCGCACCCGCTCAAGGAGGTCCAGCGGGCAAAGTGGATCGCGCGTGCCTTGCACAAATAGGGTTGGGGTATTCAGGCCGCGCAAAACTTCATTGCGGAGTTTTGTCCGATCGCCCATCGCGCAAAGCGGGTAGCCGAGGCAAACAACTCCCTCAACGTTTTCTTCGAGCGACACATGGCATCCGACGCGGCCGCCCATGCTTTTGCCGATGAGAATTGTCAACACGGAGGGATGTCGTTCTCGCGCCTGGCTTAGTGCTTCTCGGTGCCTCGCGATCAATTGTGGCAAAGGATCGGGCCGTTTCCGGCCTTCTCGGATGTAGTCATAATCGAAAGTCTCGACCTCCCCAATCTCGCTCAGACGGTTTTTCCAATCTTGCATCCAAGCGTGCGATGACGGTGCGCCTGCTCCGGGAGCGAATAAAAATAAAGGTTTCATTTGTGTCGCTGGCGTCCGCAGCAGCAGATGCCTTACGATGGTTGTAATCGCCCGTGGTTAAGAAAAGAGTCTCGGCACGACGTTGGCAACAAAATCTACCAACCAGTGGCCGATCATGTTAGCGACCAGATCGCGACGCCACAAATAGAACCCGGTCAAGACCGCGCCCGCGGCAAGCGCGATCAGAATATTGGCCGCACCTCCTGACCAATGACCGAGCGAAAAAATAACCAGCGGAATTGTGACCGACCAGAAACGTCCGAAACCAACCATCTGCAAACGTTCGATGGCGTAGCCGCGGTAAAATAATTCTTCCACCACTCCGGCCCGGAAAACGATGAGCGTAATCAACCAGAGCGGAAGTTTCTCGAATGCGGCAGAGCCCGGACCGTGCCCGTAGCCAGTGAGATAGGCCAGCGCCCCGACGATTGCTGCCGATACGCCCGCGATCACCATCCCCCATAAGATCGACATCCACCAGCGCGCTGTGCCAAGGCCGATGGAGCGCAGGGGCAAATGTTCGCCGCGCTGGATAATAACCAGCAGAGCAGCCGCGCTCGCCCAGATCAGCGTTTCTTTTAGAATTGCCGAGGCAAAGGTGATTTCGGGCACAAAGAACACCAACGCATAGCGAATTACGAGCATCGCGAACAGCGACAGGAAGAGTCCGATCCAGGTCGCGCTTGAAATTTTCGCGGGCGACGCAGTTTTCACGGCTATGACGTGCGAGTGCGCTCTCATGTCGTTCATTTCCATAAAATTTCCATTGAGATGCCGCAATCTAGGTTTTGGATTCAGGAATTGCAGAGGGATAGAAAAAAGAATTTAACGCAGAACGTCAGAAACGCTCTCTTTTCGCCGGCTCTGCCGCGAGAAGTCGGCGTCTTTATTGCACGGTCACTACGGTGCCGATCGGGATCTCGGAGAAAAATCTGCGCGCAGCGTCGGAAGGCAGCCGAATGCAACCGTGTGACGCTGGATAGTTCGGCACATATCCGGCGTGCATTCCAAAATCCAGGCAGCTCAGCCGCATGAAATACGGCATGTCCACTTTGTAAATCGTAGAACGATGGTTCCGCTCTTTATTCGTTATCACAAACTGACCTCTTTTCGTCGAATAACCTTGCCGGCCCGTGGAGCACGGCGCGCGGAAGACCGGCACCCCGTTTTTAACAAGAGCCACCCGTTGCAAAGCGAGAGAAATTTCGAGGCGGAGTTGATCCGGCGACGGGCCGCTGCCGAGAAGAATCTGTGCGCATCGCCATCGGCCTGTTTCGGCGGCGATATCGAGTGGAGACATTTTATTGCGGCTGCTGCCACGGTTCCGATTGGCCCCCGCATCGAGAAGGGCGCGCAAGTAATTTTCCTGGCCCAGACCGGCGGCGAGCATGAGCACAGTGAAATTCTTGTCCTCTTCAACATAACTGCGGAGGGATTTTGCCTGGAGCAGCGCCAGAAAATCTTTGTCGCAGCGCGCCGGCAAAACTGTATTGGGATCGGCTCCGCACGAGAGCAGCGTGCTAAAGAGCGGCGCGTCGTTCATAGCAATGGCATAAGCAAGCAGGGGCACACTTTTCCCTTCAGGAGTCGGAGGCGTGGCATGTTTGCCCAGAAGCAGCCGAACTTGATCTTTGTTTTCTGCCAGGAGCGCTGCATGAAGTGCGCGCCGAGTACTGGTCGTCCAGTGCGGCATTGCCGGTAACCGTTCCGTTACGATCCGGATGATCTCGGGGCCGCCGCCATCGAGCGCCATTCCCAAAAGGTCCCGGCCGTCCTGACACCGAGCTCCGGCGCGAAGATTGGTTGAGCGTGCGAGAAGAGCGTGGAACATCTCGACATTGCCGTGCATTGCGGCTGCCATCAGCGGCGTAAAACCTTTTTTATCGGCGATATCGACGAGCGCGCCGACGTCGATGAGCCGCCGGGCCGTCTTCCAATCCTGCCGTGACGTGGCGATTAGTAACGGCGTCCGCCCCTGCGCATCGCGGCCGTTTGGATCGACCCGTTCGATCAGGCACAAGTCAATCAACGAGGCGCGCCCGATGGTCGTAGCCCGAACCAGTTCGGCCGATGAAACTGAGATCCGGGCAGGAGGCTCGGGCGCTATTGCAGTCGCCCAAACCAAAATCAAAAGCACCACTCCGGTTGAGAAGACAATTCGCCTGTTAGATCCGCGCATATGCAAGGCGCGATTGGCAATTATATACGCCCTGTCCAGCAGTTTAACAGAGCTTGATTTGAATTGCGAGCGCGCCCTGGCATAAGCCGGAATTGGACGCAACCAGTTGAACATTGCATGTTGAAGGCTGTCCAAATTCAAACCGATGCGTTTATCCATTTTGATCTTGTGCTTTGCAATCAGTACATCGTTTGCGGCGCAACCAGAGGTCGCCCCGAGCGCTACCGTTCCCGCCGCAGCGGCAGCAGCGGGCAAGGACGTCGTTCATCAATTGAATAATGCATTCGCGAAGGTCTTCGAAATCGTGGCGCCAAGCGTGGTCATTATAGAAATTTCGAAGAAAACCGATGGCGGCGAGAGTTCACCATTTGACGACCTGTTTTTCCAAGGGCCGCCTGACGAAAACAATCAGCGCCGAAACCCAGGGGGGGCTCGGCCGATCCAAAGCGAAGGGTCCGGTTTCATCGTCCGGCCTGATGGTTACATCTTCACGAACTTTCACGTAGTTGAGGGCGCGGACAAAATAGAGGCGAAATTGAGAGACGGCCGAAGCTTTCCCGCCAGAGTGGTGGGCACCGACGAAAAGACCGATATCGCCGTCATCAAAATCGACGCGAAAGATTTGCCGGTCGTCCAGCTCGGCGACAGTGACGCCGTGCGCGTAGGCCAATTCGCGTTTGCGATCGGTGCACCGTTCAAGCTCGATTACACGTTTACCTACGGCGTGGTAAGCGGCAAAGGCCGGAACAAATTACTCGCGACCGGCGGCTACTCCATTTCGGATTACCTGCAGACCGACGCCTCCATCAATCCGGGTAACAGCGGCGGTCCACTTTGCGACATCGATGGGAAAGTGATTGGGATGAACACATTGATCAACGGCATGAATCGCGGGCTGGGCTTCGCCATTCCAAGTAACATGGCCAAAGAGATTGGCGCCGAGCTGATCGCCGGTCACAAAATCGTGCGGCCCTGGCTCGGCATTCGCATCGAGACGCTCGGGGACGATCCTTCCATCCGCGATTTGCTCAAAGGCCCCGATAAAGGCGTGGTCGTGCGCACGATCGAAGCCGACGCGCCCGCTTACAAAAGCGATTTGCGGCCGTTTGATGTGATTACGCATGTCGATGGAACGCCGGTCGAAACCGACTCGCAGCTTCAACATGAGGTTTTGAAAAAGAAGGTCGGCCAAAATGTCGAGCTGACGATTTGGCGCAAAGGCCGAATGATGAAAGTGCCGGTCAAGGCTGGTGAATTGCCTAACGAGATCACGCGCGCGTCGAACGAGCCGACCCAACCGGCACAACCGAAAGAGGAAGATACCGGCAAATTTGGATTACAGGTGCAGGAATTAACCAAGGAGGTTGCCGAACGTCTTCATCTCGCTGTTCAGCGAGGCGTCATTGTGACAGACGTTGCGGACAACAGCCTCGCCGCACAGCAGGACATTCAGCGCGAGGACATCATCACTGAAGTGGATGGTAAACCGGTCACGGACGTGAAATCATTCCGCGAAGCGCTCACTAAAGCCGATCCAAGACGCGGCGTCCTTCTCTACCTCGATCGCAAAGGGGGCAAGACTTTCGCGGTGTTAAAGGCTGGCAACGGTTAAAGGCGCTAGCTTTTCCGGCTGCCGACAATCACGAGCACAATCCCGCCGACCAAACAGATTCCGCCGAGCACCGGAGAAAAAGGGACGTGGTGTTCTTTGTTGGCGCTCAATTGCAGCGGCCCGGCATCGATTACTTTTTCGCGCGTCGTGTAGGTGAATCCGCCGTAGGCAAACGCGAGAATCCCGACGACAATGAGAATGATGCCGACGATTCCGGCCGGTCTCATCGTTGCGAGCTTACAACGGTCGGCGGCCTTGGATCAACTGGATGATCAACACCACAATAGCAATCACGAGGAGGAGGTGAATGAAGCCGCCGAGCGTGTAGGAGCTGACCAATCCAAGAAGCCAGAGCACAAGCAAGATCACAAATATTGTCCAGAGCATAAGGTTTCCTTTCGGTTAAGTCTTACCTTGCTTCGTGCGAGGCGGTTCCGCTGCGCTTATCGGAATAAAAATTTCTGTTCGTTGTGGGACGGCTCACCCGCCTGCGCCACGCTTCGGCGTGGCAAGCAGAGGCGTGGCTACAACTTGTCCACGACCGATCGCAAATTCCAGGCGTTTGCCTCAAGCAGATTGCGCGCGGAATCGTAGTCGCACTGCGCCAGCTCGGCGACTACTCGCACTGCGCGATCCCGCAGCTTCGCGCTGGTGGTATGCAGATCGATCATCAAATTGCCGCGGACTTTACCGAGCGCCACCATTGCCCCGGTGCTGATAATATTGAGTGCAGCTTTTGTCGCCGTCCCCGCCTTCAATCTTGTCGATCCAGTAAGAATTTCTGGTCCAACGGCGAGGTTAATCGCAAGGTCGACATCCACTGCAGCCGGCGTCGCTGACGCCGGGCCGCGGTCAACGACCACGGCTACAACCGGATTACATGTGAGCAAGATTGTTTTTGCGCCCAACGACTTTGCGCGCGCAACCGCACCGACAACAAATGGTGTCCGGCCACTGGCTGTGATTCCAACAACAACATCGACAGCTTTCACGCCGCGCTGATCAATCGCCAACGCGCCCACGCCTTCTTCGTCTTCCGCGCCTTCGACGCTTCGATGAAGCGCAGTCGCGCCACCGGCGATGATCCCTTGAACGAGGTCCGGCGAAGCGCCAAAAGTTGGCGGGATTTCGCTCGCATCAAGAACGCCGATACGTCCGCTGCTCCCGGCGCCGACATAAAACAAACGGCCGCCATTTCGCAACGATTCCGTCACGATTTCAATGGCACGGGCAAGATCGACAATCGCCCCGTGCAACGCGTCCTGAATAAATTTCTCTTCCTCAACAAAGAGCTCGACCAAGGCGCGCGAACTTAAGTTTTCTAAATTTTCCGAGCGCGGATTGCGCTGTTCGGTGAGCGCCGCAGCCAGATTTTGAATCTCCTTCTGAGGAGGCTTGGGTTGAAAAACGACGCGATCGCTCATCTCTGCCGCGAGCCATGCTGCGCCCAGCTCGGGAGGCCGCTCCACAGTCGCCACCCGGGCATCGGGAAGATTCTTCTTCAATCTGCGTCGGAATGCGTGTGTGTAGATCGAGTCGCGATGAAACAATCCGCCGAGCAGCATGACCTTTGGCGCGAGCAAATGAAGCCGCGCCGCGACTGCCTCAGTATATTCGCTCAGAACCTGTGCGCCGCTTTCAATGATCTCCATAACGCGCGCATCGCCGCCGGCTGCGCTTTCAAACACGACTGGGGCAAGCATTGCAATCTCCATCTTGTCTGCCGTCTGCGCCCAGCGAACGAGCTCGTCAAAATTGTTCAGCGAAAGCGCGTGCAGGATTTTCGCAGCGAATTGCATCTCCTCGCGATGCAAGTCGTATTCGCGCAAAATCAGGCGCAGCGCCTGAATGACAAGAGAGTATCCGCCGCCGGTATCGCCGAGAATGTGTCCCCAACCACCGGCTCTCTCGATCCGATCACCGCGGCGCCCAGTAACAGACGACCCGCTTCCCGCGCTAACCACTATCCCGTCGCTCTGTTCGAGAGCAGCGGCCAGACCGGATTCGCGATCGCTACCCGTAACGATCCTGGCGTTTGGCCAGATTTCCGCGCAAAGCCGTGAAAGAGATTGTCGATCTTCGGCCGTCCCGCAGCCGGCAAGAAAGACTCCGGCACGATCGATTTGACTCGGAAGCTCGCGAAAGATTGTTCTCAGGTGCTCCGGCGTTTCCAATCGAAAATTCGATGGCGGCAGTTTTCCTTGACCGACGATAAGGAGTTCGCTTCCGTCGCGTTCCACCAGCGCCCAGGCGGTTTTGGTGCCGCCGCCTTCCACGCCGAGAACTCGTTCACGCACAATTTGATACGCTTAGCTGTTTTTGCGCGAATTTGAAGACTAATTGCAGGAACACGCGTACCAAAAAATGCGCTGGCATTGCTGAGTTTTCCCGCGCTCGTATCATGCAGGATGGCAATGGAGGAGAAGGAAGCTGCAAAGCGTATCAGGGAACTGCGGGGGGAGATCCGGAAGCACGACCGACTCTATTACGAGGAAGCCGCGCCCGTCATCAGCGACCGGGAATACGACCGACTCTATCGGGAACTTGTCGATCTTGAAAAGCAATTCCCGGATCTGGTTACGCCGGATTCGCCGGATTCTCCGACGCAGCGGGTTGGCGGAAAACCGCTCGAGGCATTCGCACAAATCCAACATCGGGTGCCGATGCTTAGTCTCGACAACACTTACTCAGAAGGAGAAGTGGCCAATTTTTACAAGCGGATCACTCGGCTGCTGCCAAACGAGAAAATCCCGGTTGTGATCGAGCCAAAGGTAGATGGCGTTGCCGTCTCCCTGCTGTATGAAAACGGGCGCCTTCGTCATGCCGCTACGCGCGGTGATGGGTTTGTTGGCGACGACATCACACAAAACATTAAAACCATTCGTTCCATCCCGGAGCGGCTGCGCGGCGCGGCACCGAAACTCTTTGAAGCGCGCGGCGAAGTTTACATGGACAAACACGGCTTCGAAAAATTAAACGAAGAGCGGCGAAAGGCGGGACTCCCGCTATTTGCGAACACACGAAATGCTGCGGCCGGGTCACTGAAGCATCTGGACCCAAGCGTCGTCGCCAAACGCCCGCTCGGCATTGTTTTTTACGGGACCGGCGAGACCGAAGGAGTGGATGTCGATCTTCACTCGGCAATTTTTGGTTTATTCAAAAAAGTTGGCCTGCCCACGAGCGAGCGTTGGTGGCTGGCCAAGTCAGTGGACGAAATCCTGAACGCGATTCACGAACTCGACCGATTGCGACACAATTTTGTTTATCAGACTGACGGGGCGGTTGTGAAAGTGGACTCGTTTCAGCAACGCGAGCGGCTTGGGTTTACGGCAAAATCGCCGCGCTGGGCGATAGCCTACAAGTATGCAGCGGAACGCGTCGAGACGCGTCTGAACGACATCATAATCCAAGTGGGGCGCACTGGAATTCTGACGCCGGTCGCCGTGCTCGAACCCGTGCTCGTCAGCGGCAGCACCGTTGGCCGCGCGACATTGCACAACGAAGACGAAATCAAGCGCAAGGACATCCGGATTGGCGACACTGTGGTGATTGAAAAAGCCGGCGAGGTGATTCCGGCGGTGATCGAGGTGGTCAAATCGAAACGGCCCCGCGGCGCCGCGCCCTTTAATTTTTCCAAGCACGTTCATGGCAAATGCCCCGTCTGCGGCGAGCCGATTCGGCGAGACCCGCAGTTTGTCGCGTGGCGTTGCGAAAACCTTCATTGCCCGGCGCAAACAACGCGGCGCGTGGAATTCTTTGCGGCGCGTGGCGCACTCGACATCGAGGCCGTGGGCGGGATTGTGGCGGATAAGCTGGTCGAGCGCGGGCTTGTCCGCGAACCGCTCGATCTGTTCGAGCTGAAGGTCGAACAACTCGCCAAACTGAATCTTGGGACGGAGGAAGCGCCGCGTGTTTTTGGCGAGAAAAATGCGACCAAAGCGATTCACGCCATCGAGCGCGCGAGAACCTTGCCGCTTTCACGCTGGCTTTTTGCTCTCGCCATTCCCGATGTTGGAAAGACAACCGCAACGCAGCTCGCTCGGTTCCACGACGACATCGAGGACGTGGCCCATTCGCAACTACTGCGCGACGTCCTGAATTATCGGGAGAAACGCAAACAAAAATCCCGCAATTGCGGGACAACAGAAATCGCCGATCGACTCATTCAAGCTGGTTTTGCGGAGCGATCCAAAAGTAAGGCAGAAAAAGACGGCATCGTCACCGAAGTTGGACCGGTGGTCGCGGAAAGCGTTCTCAATTTCTTCGCGTCCGTGACCGGCAAGAAAATTTTGCGACGGCTAAAGGAATTGGGAATTCAACCGAAGAGCGAAAAAGTTTCGATGAAAAAAGCAGCGGAATTGCCGCTGGCCGGAAAAACTTTTGTCCTGACGGGAACGCTGCCTTCGATGACGCGGGAAGAAGCCACGGAGAAGATCGAGGCGCTAGGAGGCCACGTCGGTAGCAGCGTGAGCAAGAAAACCGACTACGTCCTGGCTGGCACGGATCCGGGAAGCAAGTTCGATAAGGCGAAACAACTCAGCGTACGTATTATCGACGAAGCGGAGTTTCGGAAACTGCTGGCGCGCTGATGCGTTCTCGCGCTCGCTAAGGCTGCGCCTCGGACTCGAGCTTGAGCGGAATCGCCTGATTGGGTCGGAGCGCTGCAGCCGCCGGGAGCTGTGTCCCGTCTGGCAGCATTGGAACATTCTTGCTGGCAGGGTGAAGGGTTGCCCGCACATTGAAAGTCAGTTTCTGGTCCCCACGCATCACGGTGATCGGGACAATGTCGCCGGCTGTGATAAAGAACGAGGCGTCCAGCACGTCTTCAGGCTGCGTTACTTTTTTCCGTCCCACTTGCAGCAGCACATCGCCGGGTTTGATTCCGGAATGGGCCGCCGGCGTGTCGTCCATGATCTGAGCCATTTCCGCTCGTGAACCTTCCACCGGCTCGGACGTCTCGGAAACATTGATCCCCACCCAGCCGTGCCTCGCTTCGCCGAAACGGACAAAATCGCCGCGGATTTTCTCTGCGGCTTCAATGGGCACGGCATAACACGCCGAATTATTTTCGAGACTGCTGACTACAATGCCCACCACCTCTCCTTTCATGTTCAAGAGCGGCGCTCCAGCCTCTCCGCGCTGCGTGGGCAGATTGACGCGCAGATGCGTTGTAGAAAAATAGCGGCCGAGACATTTCCGATCAAATCCAGCGACCATCCCAAAATTCGGCGTCTCCGGTAAATCCAAAGGATAGCCGACCGCGACGACCGGCGTTGCCACTTGCAGCTCCTCGGATTTCCCAATCGGCAACGCCGGAGTGGGCGCTTCGATCTTTAACACGGCGGTTCCGCTGCGGATGTCCGCCAAAAGCTGACGCGCGGGATATTTTTTTCCGTTAAATTCAATCGTGAAATTCCCAGCTTCGCCGCCGACCGTGTATGCCGTGTAAAGCGTCCCGGTTGGATCAATAAAAAATCCGGTACCGCAAATTTCGCTGTGCTCGTCGATACCGTGAATCTTGACCACCGCTTTGGCGGCGCGCTCAAAGATGTCTTTGACTTGATGGCTGAGAGCCGTGGCAGATTGCTCTTGAGCAAAGAGCAAGCTCGCGCCCGAGCAGAAAATCAGCGCGAACGCAGTTTTACGAGGCATAATGTGGCGCAGGTTGCAACTTCCGATAGTAAAATGCGCAACTTACAAAGTCGCGCCACACCGCGCTTAAAATTTAAAAGTCGGCTCATAACTCACGGGGACGCTATCGAGCACGTAGCGGGGCGGTGCCGGAGCCCGGTGAGTCTGGGCGCTTTGATCAAAACTACGAAGCGGCTGCGTCCGGAAAATTCGCGTGGCCACCGGAGATGCAAGCGTCCATTCCCCTTCAGCATTCGCCGGTGTCGATAGCGCCGGCGCATCCTGGAGAGCGACCTGGGCCTTCTCCGGTTCCTGATAAATCTTCAATGAAATGACTGCGGCACACACGAGGACCGCGGCGACGGCCACGGGATAAGAGGCCAGGGAGCGAACATCCAATCGGAACATGAGCTCGTGAGCGCGTTCCAGGCAGATGCGCCAAAGCGGCTGGCGCAGCAATTCGTCGCGTTGCCGGCGATGAAATTCATGGAGGAAATTTTCGAAGTAACCGGGCGGTGGTTGCTCGTAGCGCTTCAACCGAAGCAGCCTCGTGATTTCGTTATCGTTGAACTCGTCCATTTTTAGCGCTGCTTAAGAAACAGGATTCTTCCGAAATTCATCCAGATAATTTTGCAGTTGCCGATTCGCGTAGAAGAGCCTGGAACGTACCGTGCCCTCCGAGACACGCAAGATTTTACTGATCTCCGCATGGGGCATTCCCTGGATATGGAACATGGTAACCACGGCTCTGTGTTCATCAGACAATTTCATCATGGCCTCGTTCAATCTTCGCTGCAGCTCGGACAGGTCCGCTTCTCGCACCGGACTGCTGGTCGCAGTCAATTCCATAAACTCTCTGTCATTCTGAATACTCGCATCCACGTCATCCAGGCTCAGTTGAAAACGCCGGCCGCGTTTCTTCAGAAAATTCAGCGTCATATTCACTGCGATCGAGTGAACCCAGGTGTAAAAGGACGATTTGCCGCGAAACCCGCGAATCGCCTTGTAGGCTTTGGCAAAAATGTCCTGCAAAAGATCGTTCGTATCCTCGTGATTTGAAGTCATGTTGTAAACCAGACCGTAAAGGCGCGGCGTGTATTTGATCACGAGCTGATCGAATGCGCTGGCCTCACCGGATTGGGTGCGCGCCACCAACTCCTGATCTTCGTCGCGTCTGGGCTGGTCCATTGCCTGGCGCTTAGACTTAGCACGCGCGGCGAGACCCGACGATAACAAATCGGAAATTCGACGAGCAGGCAGCGCGAGGGCGGGATCCATTTTCTTCAACGGCCAGGTCGATCACCGCCGATCGCGGATCGACATCAGCCAGAGTAAGTTCCCCAGTGCAGCGATAAATGCCGCCACGTAAGTGAGCGCGGCCGCGTTCAACACATTGTTCACTCCGGCAACTTCGGTTCCCGGCTGCACGATTCCCATCTCTCGCAAAATAATTTTTGCGCGGCGCGAAGCGTCGAACTCCACCGGTAACGTAATGAGCTGGAAGACAAGCAAAATCAGATAGCAATAAATGCCGAGCGTAATAAGACCGGTGAGATGAAAAAACAGTCCGCCGATGATCACAAATGGTAGCATTTGCGATGCGACCATTGTCATTGGCACAACCGCCATGCGCAGCTTGAGCGGCGCGTAAGCTTTGGCGTGTTGAATGGCGTGACCGGTTTCGTGCGCTGCAATCCCGACCGCCGCGACCGAAGGCGTGTTGTAAACGTTGCTCGACAGATGCAGCTTCTTGTTCGTCGGATCGTAATGGTCCCCGAGAAAATCGTTCGTCTCCACAACATCGACATCCTGAATCTGGGCCGCCTGCAGGATTTCTCGCGCGCATTCCGCGCCGGTGATATTTGCGCTGTCGCGCACCTTGCTCCACCGGCTGAACGCGCTGCTGACCCGAATCTGCGCCCAAATCCCAATGATCAGCGGCACGCCGATATAAAGCAGCCAATTAGATCCCAGGCCAAAACCGCTCGGATAAAACATGTCGATCTTAATTTAACGCGTCAAAGCCACTTGTCACTTTGCCGCTGCGAAATTAGACGCGGAACCACGTTGCGCGTTCATTTACAGGCGGGGCGATTGACCTGAATCGCCCTAGGCGGGTCGGTGAACCGCCCCTACGAAGAAATGTTCCAACTAAATTTCCAATCGCTTGGGGAAACGCGAAAGCACCCGGCAACCGTTCTTCGTGACCACCACCACGTCTTCCTGACGCGCGCCGCCCAGTCCGGGATAATAAAGCCCCGGCTCAACCGTCAGTACTTGTCGATCTTTCAACGTCACTTTTTGCAAACGCGGATATTCGTGAATCTCGAGCCCAAGTCCGTGACCGGTCCCATGGAAAAATCCAACTCGCCGCCCTTTGCGAATCTCCGTCGGGAAACCGCGCTTCGCGAAAAATTCCTGGATCGCCTTGTGAATTGCCATCCCATCGACACCCGTCTTGATCCGTTTCAAAGCCAGCGCTTGCCCGGCTTTCACCGTGTTCCAAAGCTTGCGCTGCGCGTCGCTTGCCCGCCCGCGTAAAACCGTCCGGGTCATGTCGCCGAAGTAGCCGGTCTTCGCGTCGCGCGGGAAAACATCGAGAATGATGAGTGAGTTCGCGTAAAGCGGACCGAAGCCGCGCTCGTGCGGATCGCAGGCCTGGTCGCCACCGGCGACAATTGTGCCGGACGGAATGCCGCCTGCTCGCAAAATCGCAGAATCAATTTCGGCACGCAGCATTTCCGAGGTCAAAGTTTTGCCGCTCCAGCGCAGTTTTTTCCCGGGGCCGGGCCTCGACGCTTTCAGAATTTCAATTGCACGCCGGAGCCCTGTTTCGGTGATTCGCAACGCGCCACCGATCATCTCGATTTCCTTGTTTGATTTCGCTTCGCGTTCCGGCCAAAAAAGTCCGTTGGTCGCGCGGACACGGATTTTATTTGCGGCGAGTTCCTGCGCATATGCGAGCGGGAAATTTGCGGGAACTATTGTCGATTTCACGCCGCGTTTCCGCAGAAAATGCGCGAGCACTTTTTCGTAGGGTGGCGCCTTTTTGGATCTGCCCTGCACTTCGCGCTCGATCTCGCTGAACATGACAAATTCATCCGCGTCGGCTTGCTTGCGACCGCGGTCGATTTCCAAATCGCTCAGCATGAGGGTGCGTTTGCCGTTTCGCTCCAGAAAAATAAAGGGATCGGGTGCCCAAAATCTCGTCGCGTAAAGCATATCGGGATCGGTTTCGCTCGTCGCGACGATTAGTCGCGCAGATTTATTTTTCGTTTTGCTCATAACCAAATTCCTTCTTCACCCAACGTGGTCATCCCGAGCGGAGCGAGGGACCTCACGTTGCCTCGCACGTCGTCTCGATACGGCCCCTCATCGATTCGAAGTGTATATTTTCTTTTAAGTGAGAGATTCCTCGACTTCGCTCGGAATGACAATAGCGAAAGCACGTCAGCTCCTTCGCACTTCCAGTTGTTTTCGCAAAATCCAATGGAGCAGCGCAAGCAAGCCAAGTGTCGATACAACCAGAACAGCCGTGTCGAAGACAAACGCGCCGATTTTAATCCCGAAAAAATGCTTCTCCGCGCCGAAGAAAACATTCGGCCGGTTGCCGCGGCGATAATCGCTTTGCTCCATTTCGGCATTTGAGATCAGATCGGAAACCTTCTGGTTAACATAGATTTGCTCGGCCGTAATCGGGCCAATCGCGTTCTTGAAAAGGGCGCGGTCGAAGGGCCGTTTGCCGTCGAGCACCGGATCGACCAAGTGGAGGTAGCGGTCGACATCGGCCGGAGATTTACCTTCCAAACCCGAGAGCAAGGCGAGCGTGTCCTTCAAGTCGCCGAGTCGCTCGCGCTCCTGCGGACTGTTGGCTTTGGGCGCGAGGCGTTGAATCTCGTCATTGGCGCGATCCTGCCGGCGCGTAAGCGGGTTGAGCTTGGCTTGCGCCAGAACCATCTCTTCGTACGACCAACGCATGGCGACGAATTGACAAACAAACGGCACCTGCAATTTGCTCTCCATCTTTTTGCTTTTGTCCGTGCTCGGATGTTCGGAAAACCAATGCGAGAGCGTATAAAGGAGCGCAAGGTTCCGGTTCATGTCCTCGTATTTAATAAGTGCGCCACCCATGATGATCTGCGGAATCAAGACGAGCGGGACGATGTTGGCAGCCGTTTTCGGATCGGCAACGAGCGAAGAAATAAGCAGGCCCAGCGAGACGCCGCTCATCGCCGTCATGAACATGATTCCCAGGTAAATCCAAAACATCCCCCGGATTTGCAGGACGTAATTGCCGATCAGAACAAAGAGCACGCATTGAATAAGGGCGAACACGCCGAGGGTGAGCGTTTTCGCGATCACATAGTAGGAAAGGCGCACGTCGAGATTGCGCTCGCGCTGGAGCACGGCGCGGTCGCGGATGATATCGTCGGCGCTGTTGGTCAGGCCAAGAAACATCGCGACGATCAAGCCGAGGAACAGAAACGTCGGGATGTGATAAGCCGACGCGAAATCGTATGTCCCGCTTTCTGAGTAGCGCAGAAGGGTCGCGATGAGCAATGCCAGCACCGGAGAAACGCAGATCGTGATGACCAGGTTGGCGCGATTGCGCAGTTTGCTTATGAATGCCCGGCGCAGAAGCGTGCGGAATTGCGTCCACTGGTCGTGCCAGCGAATCGGGAGGCGCTTTTTTCTGGCGGGAGCGGCGGGCAGCGGCGTGACCGATTCCTGGCGCAGAGAGACCTGTTTAACGTCCTGGATTAATCGGAACGCTTCGTACTTGTCTCGCCAGAACTCCGGCGAATACCGGCGCGAAGGGACCAGCTGGCCACGGATGTTTTCCTCGTAAATAACGTCGCCGCTGAGATCGCGCAGCGGCGTCTCCAGCACATCGAAAATGAACTCGGGACGTGTCGTGCCGCAGGATGGACATGCGCCAAGTTCCGCCCCGAACTGATGTTGGTGTTCCGCTTCCGCAAAATATCGGAGCATCTCGGAGGGCGTGCCAAAAAAGACGAGCCGGCCGCCTTTGTCGAGCAGGATGGCTTTATGGAACATCTGGAAAATTTTGGAGCTCGGCTGGTGAATGGTGACAACAATGATCTTGTTGTGCGCCATCCCCCGGATGATCTCCATGACGTGCTCCGAGTCCTTTGAGGAGAGACCGGAGGTCGGTTCGTCGAAAAGATAAACATCCGACATGCCGATCATATCGAGCCCGATGTTGAGGCGTTTGCGCTCGCCGCCGCTCAATGTTTTCCTCTCCGGATTGCCGACAACCGCGTCCCGGCGTTCGCTCAAGCCCAGCTCAATCAGCTTCGCATCCAACCGCCGGACCCGATCGCGTCGCGAAAGATGCGGCGCGCGAATCGCCGCCGCGAACTGGAGGTTCTCGCCGATCGTGAGATGCTCGTCGAACGCGTCCTGCTGCGGCATGTAACTGATGTAGTGCTTGAGCGCATCGAGATTCCGATAAAGCGATTGCCCGTTCAGAACGACCTCGCCCGTGGTGGGCTGAAGCTGTCCGGCCAGCACTCTCAGCAGCGTGCTTTTCCCGGAACCGCTCGCGCCCATTACGCAAACGAGCTCGCCACGAGTGACATTGAAGGAAATTCCCTCGAGCCCGATTTCGCCTTTGCCAAAACGGTGCGTGACTTCATTCATCTCGAGGGTGCGAATGATATTGCGCTCTTCCTCGATGATTCGTTCCGAAAAGTTGCACCGCAGAAATTGTCCTACGTCGATTCGAATGCTGTCGCCGTCTTTGAGCGGCGCAGTCGTGCGCACGGGAGTGTCACCCACGATGATGGGACGATCCGCTTCAATGACCTCCAACACGCCCACCCGCTGGTCGTAATCGCAAAAAATCTTCAGCAACACGTCGCCGCTAGTGCCGGGTGAAAGAAGAATATCGTCGGCCTCCAGCCGGCTCGGATCGTTCGAAACCAAATATTCGGATTTGGAAGCCTTTAGTTGAAACCGGCCGCCCAATGCACGAGCCCGCCGGCGCAGATCGATCAAATCCATCTCGCTGTCGTTATGGAAAATGATCCTGTCTTCCAGGGTCGCTTCAACCTTCGTGCCGGCTTTTAATTTCACTCCGTTGAGCTCAGCATCGACATCGCGCAACGCCTTCACTCGCACCTTCAATCCAAAGGTAACTCGCAGCGAGCTTTCGCGCGTCCGGGAGCGCTCCAGTTCCACTCTATCCGAGTCCTTATGCACCCGGATGAAAATCTGCGGAAGCGAAACGTTCTTCTTGGCGTTGAAATATAACGCCAGTTCCTGATAGCTCAGCACCTGATCGCCAACCAGAATACGCTGGCCGGGATAAATTCGGCAGAATCCGCCGCGCACCAACGGTCTCCCCCGCACCGACACGTTCTGTCCGCTGTAGTTTTTCAACAGAATAAGATCGTGATAGCGGAAAGCCATCAAGCGATCGTTACCGGCCAGGTTCTTGAGCGTTACATCCGCCTTCCCGTTTATCCCGAATGAGAGCGATTCGAGCGGTGACGCGCCGTGTTGATAGATCGACGGATCCGAATCCTCCGACGCGTTCAGTTGGTAAACGATGTCGATTGCTTGGGCGGCCATGCCGAGCTGCGACATGAACGAGTAAAACGCGACAACCTGTTCCTGTTTCAAACCGGCCTGCGAGATCAGATCGTAAAGCTGAACTCCCAGCATGATCTTGCGCTCCGTCCTCAATTGCGCGCCGAGTTTTTGCGCCATGGCAGCGAGATCTTGCTGCTCGTATAGCGCCTGCCGGAACAACTGTCGCAGCTCCGAGTAAACCGCCTCCGGATAATCGTAACGCAAAAAACCGAGGCTCGAATCGATCTCTTCCTCGAGCAGGACCCCGTCCGCTTTTGTGAAACTCGCCAGCACCTGGATCAATAGTGGCAACAGGTTCGGCCCCTCCGAGACGCTCCGGGGCTTGCGCAAGGCGCGGCGCACCCAGCGCCGGCTAGTCCGTCGCACCCGATAGGCAAGCGGCGTCACGCGCTGCACTGCGCGATCGATTTTATCTGCAACCGATGAAACCAGTTCCGTCATATCGATGTTTAGGCCGAAATTTTACCGAAATCGACGAGCGACGCAATGTGTAGCCACGATATACAGGCAAAGAGGCGCCCCGCAATTTTGCATTGCCAATTGTTCATGGTAACCTTTCTACCTTGCTAAGATTCCGTTTCGCTTATGCCACAGCCCGATCGTAACTCTCAAAAAGAGAATAAACCCCGCGGGAACGAGCCCAATTTTAATTGGCGCGGCATCGTCCTGCTTGCGGTCGGTTTCAGCTGTATTGCGCTCGCCATGCTCTATTTCCGCGGTGGAATGCAGCCGGTCGAAGAGGTCCCTTACAACCGGTTTCTCGAGCTGCTGGAGAACAAACAGATCGTCACCGACAAAAATTATCCGCTCCAGCTGGTGGTCGAGGACGGCCGGCCGACGCAAACCCTGCGTGGCGCTTATATTCGCCAGGGAGTGGGTTCGGCGCCTGCGCAGCAGGTCCCGTTTCGAACCACGATCTATCTGACTTTCACGAGTGATTTGCAGCAAAAGCTCGCTGCCGCCGGCATTCAGCCAGCCATCAAAACTGAATCCAACGTGCTTGCCCAGACCGTGGTCGGTTTTCTGCCGATCGCTCTTTTTCTGCTCGTGCTTTACTTTCTGTTCCGCCAGCAAATCCGCATGGCTGGCAAAGGCGCGCTCAATTTCGGTAAATCGAAAGCGCGCATGCTCGCCCGCGACAAAAACAAAATCACATTTCGCGATGTCGCCGGAGTCGAGGAAGCAAAGGACGAAGTGCAGGAACTCGTGGAGTTCTTGCGTGACCCGAAAAAATTCCAAAAACTCGGCGGCCGCATTCCCAAAGGCGTTCTCTTGGTTGGACCTCCGGGCACAGGCAAGACGCTGCTGGCGCGCGCCATCGCGGGCGAAGCAGATGTCCCGTTCTTTTCGATCAGCGGCTCCGATTTCGTGGAAATGTTCGTAGGCGTCGGCGCCTCGCGCGTCCGCGACATGTTCGAGCAAGGCAAGAAATCTGCCCCTTGCATCATTTTCATCGACGAGATTGACGCAGTCGGCCGTCACCGCGGCCACGGCGTTGGCGGCGGGCACGACGAGCGCGAGCAAACGTTGAATGCGTTGCTCGTCGAGATGGACGGCTTCGATACCCAGGAAGGCGTGATCATCATCGCAGCCACCAACCGCCCCGATGTTCTCGACCCGGCGCTGTTGCGCCCCGGACGCTTCGATCGCCAGATCACAGTCAATTTGCCCGACGTGAAAGGGCGCGAGGAGATTCTGCGCGTTCACGCCAAGAAAGTGAAACTCGCGGAAGGTGTCGATCTTGCCGTGGTTGCGCGCGGCACACCGGGTTATTCGGGTGCCGAGCTGGCCAACGTAATCAACGAAGCGGCGCTGCTCGCTGCGCGGCGCGGATTAAAAGGTATCACGCTCGTCGAGCTTGAAGAAGCGCGTGATAAAGTTCGGTGGGGCAGGGAGCGTCGCAGTCTCGCGCTGAGCGAAAAAGAGAAAACGAATACGGCCTATCACGAAGCGGGGCACGCGCTGCTTTTGGAACTTCTCCCGCACACTGAACCGCTCCACAAAGTCACGATCATTCCCCGTGGCCCATCGCTTGGGTCGACCATGTGGTTGCCGGAGGAAGATAAATATACCAACCGCAAAAACGAACTGCTCGCCGGTCTGGCCGTCAGCATGGGCGGCCGCGTTGCCGAGGAGATCGTGTTCGGCGACATTACCAACGGCGCACGCGGCGACATTAAAATGGCGACGGCCGTCGCACGGCGCATGGTTTGTGAATGGGGCATGAGCGAAAAAATGGGCATGGTCGAGTACGGCGACCATGAAGACTACGTTTTCCTCGGACGCGACATCTCGCGCGCCCGCGACTACAGCGAGGCAACCGCGGAACAGATCGATCAGGAAGTGAAAAAACTCCTCGACGACGCGTATCAACTGGCGAAGAAGACGCTCCTTGCCAATCGCGACAAGCTCGAGGTCATCGCAAAAGCGTTGCTGGAATTTGAAACGCTCGACGGCTCACAACTTAAAGAAATCGTCGAGCACGGCCGCTTGATCAATCCGCCGAGCACGACGCCGCCCCCCGGCCCAAAAATGCCGGCCGAAAAACCGCCCAAGCAAGTCGTCGCTGCGCCCGACGTTACCCCTCCGCTCCCCGGCGCACTCGGCGGCGCACCGGCGTAAATTTCTCTCGGAATATACGCGCCTCCCGCTCGCAAGCTTTAGTCGAGCGGGCTTTTGACGCCGATCCCCGGTTTGTTCAGCACGTGGGTGTAGATCATTGTCGTGGAAACGTCTTTGTGGCCTAACAACTCCTGAACAGTCCGGATGTCGTAGCCATTCTCCAGCAGATGCGTGGCGAAGGAATGCCGCAGCGTGTGACAGCTGGCCGGCTTGTTGATCCCCGATGCGCGCACGGCCTTTTTCATTGCCAGTTGAAGCGAGCTTTCCTCAACGTGATGCCGCCGTTTCGCACCTGAGCGCGGGTCGGTCGAAATCCGTGTCGAGGGAAAGACAAATTGCCACGCCCACTCCCGGCCTGCCTTCGGGTATTTGCGATTCAGCGCACCCGGCAAATAAACTTCTCCGAACCCGTCTTCCAAATCTTGCTCGTGCTGCGCTTTTGCTTTTAACAAGTGCCGCCCCAGCGCCGCTGCGAGCGTGACCGGCAGCATCGTCACTCTGTCTTTCGCGCCCTTGCCGTCGTGAACAACAATCTTGGCATAGGTAAAATCGACATCCTTCACCCGCAACCGCACGCATTCCATCAGCCGCAGCCCGCTGCCATAGAGCAACTCGGCCATCAATCTCGCTGTGCCATGGAGACGACTGAGAATCCGTTTCACTTCATCAGGGGTGAGCACCACCGGCAGCCGTGCCGGCCGGCTCGCCCGTTCGACATTGTCCAGCCAGCCGATCTCTTGTTTGAGCACCTGCTGGTAAAGGAACAAGATCGCGCTCAGGGCTTGGTTTTGCGTGGAGGCTGCCACCTGTCCGTCGCGCGCCAAATGTGTCAGAAACGCGCTCACTTCCGCTTCGCTCATTTCCTGCGGATGCCGCATCGCGTGGAAGCGGATGAAGCGCTCGATCCAGTCGCAATACGAGCGTTCTGT
>WNFQ01003158.1_pt1 | contig 30020 bp, 44 predicted proteins | sample 5400171 | NCBI WGS metagenome assembly WNFQ01 (sample SAMN13153356, study PRJNA577476) | soil metagenome | isolation source: 20 cm soil under Madrone tree | place: USA:California | collected 2016-06-14
GAAGGGAGAGAAGTTGAGAAGACAATAGATTGTGGGTTTTCTGGTAGTTAAGACAGAGACTCAACTTGCCGTCTTAGGGACAGCAAGGAAGGCTATTTATATCGTACAATACTGGGGTTTACTAAGCTGTTTTCTGATAGGTAAGCACATTAGAAATGCGCTTGGTAAAGACGACAAGACGGTTAGCAATCATGACAGTCCGATCCGTAATCCTCTTTGTAAAGTCCTTACTAAAGCTCTTCGTCATCGCTTGAGCTGTCCTCATTAGTAAGGTCTATTACAAGCTGGCTAATTTCAATAATATGCAATTAAAAATCGAAAAAAAATCTGTAAAATCATGAAAATAATTGGGCAGCTAGATCACATCAGAAGCCAATGGGTCACTTAAGATGACTTTGTGATCTGATAAGCCCTTAAAGCGCAAAAACATAGGCTACAAAAACACTGTAGCCAAGCTGGTTTTTGTAGCCGATGTTTTTGCGCTTTAAGGGCTTATCAGATCGCAAAGTCGTCTTAAGTGACCCATTGGCTTTTGATGCAATCTAGCTGCCCAATTATTTTCATGATTTTACAGATTTTTTTCGATTTTTAATTGCATTTTATCGAAATTAGCCAGCTTGAGCTGCAGCAACACTAGGCCACATTAGCTAGTAGTATGTACAATAGAAAATTTGTTCATTGTTAAAGCAAATAAAAAATTAAGTTGGACTTGGCAAATGCCACTGGAAATCTAGCGGTCCGGGAATTTTCCTTTTCCAGTGCGTCACAAAACCGCTAACTCTTGTCACCTCATGTCATTCAAAGAGGTGACAAAGTTGTGACGCGTGACGACCACATTCGTTCTTCAGGTAGTATAATACCGCTGAACAAGCCACAAAACCCAGTCGTGACTGAAAAACATAATGGGTAAAAAAGCTTTCCTATTCTTCTTCATGTCAGCTATTGACATGTCGCGCAGATCCATCCATCGCAAAGCAGTTAGTAGACAAGATGTACGAGCGCAGGAAGGCTGCCGCGCTTGACCTCGAGAAGTACGCTGACCAGCGACATTTATGTTCACGTATTTGAGAAATTGAATGATTCTTTATTTTGCAGACTTGTCCGTGAATGCCACCAACAAGGCGACGAACGGCGCATTGGTCAAATCATTGATCAACTCAGCGACATGTTCTCTAGCATCACCAATGCTCTCCACGTCCGTAACGGAGGGCTAATAGGCCTTGCGGGCACAGCCATTGCTCTCGGTGCAGACATTTCCCCCTACATGGAGCGCTTTCTAGAGTCTCTCCTTGTCTGTTTCTCTGACCCAGAGAATCGTGTACGCTATTTCGCAGCAGAATGTCTGTATAACATTGCAAAAGTGTCGAAAGGAGAGGTTTTGGTGTATTTTAATCCCATATTCGATGCATTGAGCAAAGTGGGTTGCAGCATCCTCTTCGATGACAGTGCCTTACGTTTCCTTTAGCTAGCTGCAGACCCGGAGCTCTCTGTCAAGAACGGCGCAGAGCTCCTTGACCGCCTACTCAAAGATATCGTTGCAGAATCCGCTTCTTACTACGTTCCTCATATCCCTGAGATGGAAAAGCACCATGCTGGTGAAAATGGAATTGTCGTCCCGCGCCCTGATGACGATGGCACAAACGCAGTGCCGCGCCGTGCATTCTCCCTTTCCCGCTTCATTCCACTCCTTTCCGACCGCATTTACGTAGTTTCACCTTTCACACGTTCCTTTCTCGTTTCATGGATTTCCGTACTTGATTCTGTGCCGGAGCTGGAATTAATCACATACCTCCCACATTTCTTGGACGGGTTACTGTACGCGTTTATTTTCTTTCCTATTTCTTTTCTGTCTTACCTCCCGTCTAGAAAATATCTATCAGACCCAACTGAAGACGTGCGCATCGCAGCAGAAAACCAGCTCGCCGAATTTTTACGTGAGATCCGTGAGGTTACTATCGTACGGAAGCACCGCGAGGAGCAGGAGTGCCTACGAGAAGCTAAACCTGAAGAAAGTAATTGGGCAGAGGCAGAGGGGATAAAGGAACGTTCGTCAGATATTGCGATTTTTGACCCGGAACGAGCTACTTTTCCTAGTAGCAACCTTCCTCTTTCCTCTGAAACAGAAAAGCAAAATGAGGACCTCGCGTCAGATATGAACGAGAGGAATATAGGAGGTATGTTTCCGCCGTGCGCCCCAGCGGGTGCTCATCCTGTGCAGATTGGGTTCCCGGCCAAGATGTTAGAATCGATTATGCTGCAATAATCGAAATACTGATTCAGCAACTCGACCCACAACGTGAGTCTGCCATCCACGATAATGTGATTTTTATTAGACCGATAAGCTCTCAGATGATGAAATTTTGCAGTCGACTGCCCTACTTTGGCTTGCAGAACTATTGACGTTCACACAAGAAGTCATGGTCCCATTTACACCGCGTCTCATCCCCGCTATTCTTCCCAACCTTGCACACCACGTACCGATGATCCAGTCATCCGCTATTCGTACAAACAAACTCCTTCTCAGCGTGATCCAATCACTTCCCTCTCCATCTGAGCCACCATCCAGTCAAAGCACCCTTCCGAGTGAACGACTTGCCCCCGCAGTAGCCCGCGCTTCGCCCGCTTCACCTTCGCTTGTATCAGCTTCACCCCCACCTTCACGCCAGAGCACGCAAGTATCAACCTCACGTGAGTCAGGCTCAGTGGAATCTCTGACAGATTCAACTGCTTCGCCAACTCCAAGCAATATCACTATGCAGAAGCGGGCAAGTCTACAAGCTCAGGTAGAAAGTTCTCAACCTCCACGCCTTCCGATATCGCTAGATGGCCAGTTGCCTGTTCGCTCGCCGACGCCCCGGCCACCCTCCCCTCAATCATCAGGAAGTGCAGCAGCTCAAGCATCTGCAGAGCGCGAATTTCCAACAGATGCGTTTGACTACCAAACCACCGTGAATGCTTTGACAATACAGTTTCTGAGCGAGCATGAGGAAACGCGCGTCGCCGCACTCAAATGGCTCATCATGCTCCACCAGAAGGTGCCAAAGAAGGTGCGCTACTTCCCATCGCCCGGATGATCTTTGTGTGTAATTAAGCAGCCTAGATCCTCGCCATGGATGACGGGACGTTCCCCGCGTTACTCAAGACATTGTCCGACACCTCCGAGGAAGTCATCAAACACGATTTGAAGCTCCTCGCCCAAATCTCGTCGGCATCAGATGATAGTTATTTCAAGGCGTTTATGATCAATTTGCTGGATCTTTTTAGCACTGACAGAAGATTGCTTGATACGCGCGGAAGTCTCATAATTAGGCAATTGTGTCTCAACCTCAGCACAGAACGCATTTACAAAACGTTCGCTGAGATTCTTGAAAAGGAAGAGGTGTGGGACATGACTTCTGTCAGCGAACACGAGTTCACAAGGAATCGCTAGGACCTTGACTTCGCTAGCGTCATTGTGCAAAAGCTTTCCACGATCCTCATCACTTCACCCGAGCTTGCTGACTAAAAGCCTTGAAACACGGGTGAGTTTAATGTGTCCCCATATCTCAACTACTCATTCTTTATCCACAGCAAGACGGTCAAGCGCTATTCGTGACGCTATACCGGTCATGGTGTCACAACGCCGTTGCAGTGTTTTCGCTCTGCCTCCTAGCCCAGGCATACGAGCATGCTTCCAACCTCCTTGCCATCTTGCAAGCCTTTTCCTCCTGATGCTCATCTAGAGAAGCCTAACGCCGTCATACAGCGCCGACCTTGAAATGACAGTCCAAATTCTCGTTCAAATTGACAAACTAGTGCAGCTCATCGAATCGCCCGTTTTCACTTGTGCGTTGGTACTTGAACGGACATACTACTTTGCTCATATCCAAGGCACGATAGATATTCGTTTACAGCTCCTCGAGCCAGATCGATACCCGTACCTATTCAAGTGTTTGTACGGTTTACTCATGCTCCTTCCACAAAGTTCCGCCTTCATCTCCCTCCGAAACCGACTGAATGCTGTCAATTCTGCCGGATTCTTGCACATAGCACCCAAAGAAGTACTGTTGTAACAGTAGCGACAAGATCAAAACTCGCACGCGACGAGATCAAGTGGCCCGAACTCCTCGCCCACTTTCGCACCGTGCAGACACGGCATGAGCGAGCGCGTCGCGCTGCGCTTGGTAGTACCCCTGACATCAGCTCTACGCTCCCTAGCTCCGCACCCCCTGAGCGTCCCATCTCACGGCGGCGCGGGACCGGGATAGGGGAGATCTCGGTTCCATCCACGTCCTCGACGTCGAGCATTGGTGGCGGAGGGACCAGTAACGGGCGGCCCGGAGCCCTTAGCCCTCTTAACCCTCGAGCGAGGGTTCAGGGTGGCGTAGCTACTACTCTGACGGCACAGGGGCAGGTTCTTGGTGCGCGACCGAAGCGGGGGCTCAGCCTGGTGCGGAAAACATGATCCATAATCTTGCTCGTTTTGCTTTCGATTATTATTTACATAAATGTACGTATATGCACTAGTACATCATACCTGCATGCTGTGTAGCTAACTTAGGGCCCATTAATGAAATCGCGTATGGTGTGGTGGTGGCGTCAACTGCTATGGCTTTGGTGTGAGGAGATTCTGCCTGATTGTGACGACGTCGTGGTTAGAGAGGCCACACGCATGTCGCACGTACTCCTTCACACCACCATATCGCTCCCCCAGCATTTTAAGGAATGCTTGCATCGTCTCTTCCCTACCCGACTCATCAGCAAGATAGAACAAGTGGGCAAGACCGCACGCGCCGAGATGACAGCATATTACAAGCAGCTGTTGGATCTGAGGCAAACAATGGTTCGCGTGCAAGGCGTGACAAAATGAGGGGGCGCATTGGGGCGCGACCAATACAAGTTAGCGCATAATCGGCTGAAATTGCGTCAGTCGAGGCGCCGGCGAGCTGATGGGAATTTGTTCGGTTGGGGACGACAAAGGTAGAACAAGGGACGGACAAGAAGAAGCAGAGCAGCAGCGACCCCAGTCCTGTCCTTCCCAGCTGGACGGATTTTCAACAAAGACAGTCGCACAGAGCGGGGAACGTACCTGTGCAATGGAAGATGAACGCATTATTTGGCGAGTCCCGCACGTGGCGGAGGATGGAGCCGAACGCGGGCCCGCCCGCGTCGAGGATCTCGGAATACAGCTGCATGAACGCCTGTGGAGATCAACAGGTAGATAACAACTTGAGGAACTTAGACGGGAACCACACCTCCGTCTTTCCGCTTGCGTAGAGTTGGAAGCGTCTACGACTCGGAGGGATACAATAAGCTTGGTTGGACTGGATGAACTAGCTGAGATGCTCACTGGGTCATGCGCTCTGGGCTATAGTCCTCTTTGGCAAACACTGGAACATGCAATACGGTTGCTCCGGCAATTTCTGGGGTTGCTGCATCGTACTTTGCAATTTCCGTGTCTGAACGCAGGTCGAAAATGGTGGTAATCCCAAGGGCCTGCATTTTCTCCTTGCCTTCTCACGGGAATTACTGCAAGTTCTCTATGGAAAGAGTTTGCACATACCATTCTGAGTAACACCTGATAACTCCCCACTACGGTACATAAAGCCAGACCGCGTGACACACTCGCCGTCTTCTACTGGGATCAGGCCAAGGTCGCGGATATTGAAAACGCCATCTACTGTAACGAACGGATGTTTTGAGAGCACATCCGCGAGAAGGTCCGGATCCAGAGGAGCCAGCTCGGACATGTCTAAAGTGTGGTGACGGTTCAGAACAAAGCGGGCAAGCATGGCATGGCTGGCAGATGGCCTTCGGTGATAAGATAAGATGGGATCAAGGAAAAGTTATAAGATAAAAAATTGACGGCCAATCCTTTGACGCTACTAACATGGCCCCGCTATCCCACCCCTCGATCAAAGGTCTGCTATACACTCCCCTCTTGAGGAAAATCTATTGAAGCAACTGCAGATGGTTGGTTTCGTGAGATCTCCTCACAATGGCCTGGTCAGGCTATGACTCTCAAGGTCACCAACATTCTCCACGTTGAGAAATCGCACTACCAAGACGTCCTCGTGTTTCAATCGGAGACATATGGAAATGTTCTCGTTCTCGACGGCGTTATTCAATGCACAGAGCGTGACGAGTTCTCGTACGTGGCTTGATATTGAGAGCTGTCGATGCCGACTCTGCCCCTCAGCTACCAAGAAATGATCGCGCATCTCCCGCTCACGAGCCACCCTAATCCAAAAACTGTCCTGGTAATTGGAGGTGGGGATGGTGGTGTTGTGCGCGAAGTACTTAAGCATGAGAGTGTAGAAAAGGTGGTTCTGTGCGATATCGACGAAGTGCGTCTCTCATTGGCGTCTCTTCGCCCATTAATCCGCGCTACGTACGGTTGCACTGATTGTCTTGCCCTCGTTTAAGGCGGTCGTGCGAGTGTCCAAGCTGTTCCTCCCGCATATGACTGCCCTGCTAGAGTCACCAAAAGTCCAGGTGTTCATCGGCGATGGCTTCAAATTCCTGAAGGAGAACACTTCGAGCTATGACGTAATCATTACTGATTCTTCAGACCCTGTTGGACCCGCGGCTTCGCTCTTCGAAAAACCCTATTTCCAGCTTCTTCACGACGCACTTACTCCCGGTGGAAACATTTCCACACAAGCTGAATGTCTTTGGCTCCACCTTCCCCTTATTGGTAAATTACGCCACGCCACGCTAGAGATTTTTGAGACGGCCGAGTACGCATTCACTACTGTCCCAACTTATCCGTCTGGCCAGATCGGCTTTTTGGTGTGTTCCAAAACACATGATCGTGACCTAAAAATGCCACTGCGGACCATCCCTAACACTCGCTACTACAATGCCAATGTACACGGAGCCGCCTTTGTGTTACCTGAGTTTGCCCGCGCACTCATAGCGGAGGACAAGGACATTTTGCCGCCATTCGGCCGCGCTGCTCGAGCGCTTACTGAACGTGATAAGCCGAGGAAGAAAGTTCTTCTCCTTGGAAGCGGCTTCGTCGCACGTCCGGCCGCAGAATTCATAGTCCGCGATCCATCCAACGAGCTCACTATCGGTGAGTCCAACCACCACGTGGTCCACAGAACTCTATGTTGAAGATGATACGCAGCTTGCCGCACCCTCAAAAATGCAGAAACTCTAGCAGAGGGACTCCCTGGCACATCAGCTATATCTCTTGATGTTACTGATGCTTCTGCGCTCCATGATGCGGTTGCTGCCGTAGATGCAGTTGTCTCACTTATCCCCTACACGTTCCATGTTTTGGTTATTGAAGCAGCTATCAAAGGTAAAACTCATGTCATCACGACAAGCTACGTTTCGCCTGCGATTAGGGCTCTAGAGGAGCGTGCAAAAGCCGCTGGTATCGTTGTCATGAATGAAATAGGCCTTGACCCTGGTATCGATCATTTGTATGCTGTGAAGACAATCGACGAGGTTCATGCGCAGGGGGGGAAGGTATTCCCTCATCACTTTCGAGGCTGACGATTGTTAAGGAAATTCTACTTTTTGGTATTAGATCAAGCAATTTCATTCATACTGCGGTGGCCTTCCTGCCCCCGAAGCGGCCGACAATCCTCTCGGTTACAAATTCTCCTGGTCCTCACGTGGGGTGCTCCTCGCTTTGCTTAACAACGCCTCGTGGCTTGAGGACGGCCAGTTACGCGGTGTCGCGGGGAATAACCTGATGGCACTCGCTAGATCGTACTATATCTCCCCTGCTTTCGCATTCGTCGCATATCCAAACCGCGATTCTGCACCGTACCGTGAGTGGTACAACATCCCTGAGGCTGATACCGTCGTGCGCGGTACCCTGCGTTATCAGGGATTCCCGGAATTCATTCGAGCATTGGTCCAACTCGGCTGGCTTGACTCCAAGCCTAAAGAGTGGGTCCAGGAGGGCCTCACCTGGGCCGAAGCCACGAAACGCGCTGCGGGTGCCAAAGAGTCATCGGAGAGGTGGGACAGCCCATTGAATTTTCCCTTACCCATTGACTGAATGGCCCTACAGTGCATTAGTATCCCGTGTTAAAGAGCTCTGCTCATTCCCCGAGGCTTCCGAGGCGGTACGTGTTATCTCCGGCCTCCGCTGGATTGGTCTCTTCTCGCACGAGCGGCTCGTACCGCGTGAAGGCAACCTGCTAGACACGCTCTGTGCGCGCCTAGAGACGCTCATGGCATATGGACCGGGAGAGCGAGACCTTGTCATGTTACAACACAAGTTCGTGGTCGAACGATCTGATGGCACTGAGGTGCGTTACTAACAAAGACGGCTTGCCTCGCGCTGGCCCCGATTTGAACAAATCTAACTCGCCGAAATGCAGCAAATCATTACGTCGACGCTCGAGGCATATGGCGCCCCAAGCGGGCACTCTGCGATGGCCCTCACTGTCGGCATACCTTGTGGGATTGCTACACAGTTGGTCCTTGACGGTTTTATATCCACTCCAGGGATACTGGTGCCTTATACCAAAGAAATCTGCAACCCTATTCGCGAACAACTAGAGAAGGAAGGGATCACAATGGTAGAGCGGGTTTTGTAGGAAAAACGTGTGATTTCACATATGACGGTAGGAAATAACAATCAAATCTCCCTCTGTACACGTGGTCAAAAAAAAAATGTAAATGTAGAAGAGCGAATGGTTTCTGATATACAAAGGTGTATTGAAAAGAGAAAAAATCCGCTAGAGATACATTGAGGACAGTAGAGTGAACCGAGTGTATCAAATATGGTACAACGTATTGGGGACATGCCTAGCTCTGCCATTGCAGGATAACTGCCATCTGAGATAGCAAGAGTGTGGTGAGAATTTCGGTAACAACTGCTAGGCCTGGGTCGTGGATCGTCAATAGAGCGGAATAGTCACGCGATGTATGCCCAGCTTCATAGACTGCAAGGACCTCCTTCCCGTCGATACACTGTGTAAATGAGCATCATATTAAACAAAGGCACAAGCTTGGACCAGGTTCAGAGCGTACCTCCATCCTGTGATTGGGAAGCTGCTTCCATTTAAGCAGCCGTCCGTTTCGTGATGTAAAGTACAGCTCACTGTAGTGAGAGGACAGTGAGGAAGGCCAACCTCGGGCTGAATATTAGTCAGATCGGAACCCACGCGGTAGAACGCTTCCGGCGTAGCGTAGTTGCCATGGGTTGTGATGGTGCATTGCCATAGATGATGTGACCCGGTATACCTTCTGGGCCAAAGTAGAAGAAAGCAGCCCCGGGACCCATGACGCCTTGGTGCTTCCGCGCCCATGGCGCTTCACGTCGAAGCTGTACAAGTGTATTTGGCATGCGATCTACCTGACCACGCGCATATCAAAATTAGATTTGGTATTAGAAATGGTGGACCTGGGCTGCACCTCCTGTCTAAAGAAAAGTCAGCTCGCCTAGGTAGATGTCACGGTAGAGGAGACGGCATACATACACAGTAAAAGCGGTGAGGCCATCAAGGTCTTCGAAGCGGGTGTGGAAAGGGTCCTCCCCTTTTTGCAGCAGAACATAAGACCTCGACGTAGCCATGGAGTGGAGAGCAAAAGAGGAGCAATCAGATGCTACATGCCTGAGAGAGGACTGGAAGTAATAAGGGGAGCTACGTGGGGGATAGTAATACAAGGGATGCCTTTCTTGGCTGCAGCCATGTGTAGGCCTGTCATATTCGGCTTGCCTCGCTGCACACAAAGCAGAACGTGTTCCAAACACCATTTCCTTTCAGAGGAGAGCCAATGAAAGAGCCCGGAAAACGGAAAAGAATGGAACAAGGACAAGGACATGTGAGCGGTAGTAACGTAGAGGTGACGGGATGACATCGGGCTCAAAGCAAATTGTCCGAGATTGAACAAGAGATACAAATAAACGTCGACAAGGGCTTTAGGGAGAATTAATGAGATGCCATTGACAAACAAAGATACGCGTAATTATTTACGTTCTCCGAAGGACGTCCCACGGCGTTCAACTCATATGGGATAGATACCGAGAGGTTGACCGCTGACTGTGCTGAAAATGATACTGTATAGAGTCAATGTACGGGGTGTAGAAGACGGCTCGGAATGTATACATTAACAATCGCTCAAAATGGGTCGCATATAACAGATTAATCGATCAATCGTATACTGGAACAGAAGGGTGAACTCGGGTGCGCAGAGACAAAAGGATGAACGCACCATGAACGATGCCTGGCGACGCCTTCTTTCAGCTTTCCAAATCCACAGCGAGGTCAATCGAAGGACTAACCGTAGAATAAGGTCCACACGAGAATGAACGAGAAAGTATTCTCTTGTCCTGGATTCACGGCTTCGAGAAGTCCGCCTTGGAAAAACTTCCTGGGGCTCGTCTTGAGGTTGAGGAAATAGAGTACGAGGGCAGTGAAGAGAGTCATAACGATGAAGAAAATAAACCCGAGCCAGTTCTCGAGGCCAAGTATCCCTGCGACTGCACCAGTGAAGCAGGAGGAGATGAACTTGACGTTGTATATAGAGTTGTTGTTGAACAGGACATGAGGAGCAAAGAGCCGCTGTTGCTGGTCGTCCGGAGTGGCTGACATACTACTTGGTCGATAGTCGCTAGTCGGGACGCGGGACGCGCGCTGCAAATATTCGGGTTCACACGATCACGGTTACCCACTCAGAGCAATGCACACAGTCCCGGAGGGGAAAACGGTAAAGGTCGGTGTACTCGGAGCAACCGGTACCGTTGGACAACGCTTTATCGCCCTACTTGAAAACCATCCGTATTTCGTCGTGCACGCTCTTGGCGCGTCAGCGCGGTCGGCAGGCAAGACATATGCTCACGCTACAAATTGGAAGCAGACAACTCCTATACCCTCTGGCGTGCGCGACGTCCAAGTAAAACCATGTGCTCCGGAGCATTTCATGGAATGTGCCGTCGTTTTCTCTGGCCTGGATGCCGACGTAGCGGGTGATATAGGTATGGACCACAAGTGTTTCTCTTCGCCCACCTTGACACGGATCGTATACTGTACTTGCAGAGGCTGCCTTTCGCGCTGCAGAACTCGCGGTGTTCTCTAACGCCAAGTCCTACCGCAGGGATCCCAACGTACCCCTTGTCGTGCCACTCGTCAATCCTTTCCACCTCAACATCATCTCACAGCAGCAAGCCTTCCACTCTCCCCCGCTCAAGAAGGGCTTTATAGTGACAAACGCAAACTGTTCGACTACTGGTGTCGTAATTCCCCTCGCGGCGCTAGAACGCGCTTTCGGCCCCATCGAGTCTTGCATCATCACAACTCTACAGGCCATTTCCGGCGCAGGCTACCCAGGCGTGCCTTCGCTAGATATCTTCGATAATGTGGTGCCGTATATTTCGGGAGAGGAGGAGAAGATGGAATGGGAGACGCTCAAAATCCTGGGTGAGCTCTCCGATGCGGGGGAGGGAAAACTGTCCTTCGACATGCACGCGCGCACTCCCTTGCGTGTCTCCGCAAGCTGCACGCGCGTTCCTGTCGTGGAGGGACACACAGAGACAGTCTCGGTGCGCTTTGCACGACGCCCTGCGCCAAGCCCGCAACAGGTCCGTGAGGCGCTCGCCGCATACACCCCTGTAGTCCAGTCCGCCGGCTGCCCCTCTGCCCCACGTCATGCAATATGGGTCCACGAAGAGCCCGACCGTCCGCAGCCACGCTTAGACCGCACTTTTCAGCAGGGCGCAGGTGTGTCCGTTGGACGTGTGCGACAGTGCTCGGTCCTGGACATCAAGTTTGTCGCGCTGTCCAACAACGTCAACATCGGCGCTGCAACCAGCAGCATTATCAATGCTGAGATGGCAATTTTGAAGGGATTGGTTACGATCTAGTCGGTCGGATCGGTTGTCATGAAAGGAATACTGTATGTACGATTTTCTGAAGCCTGGAAGATAGCGTAGGGTAGCTGTGCCGTGAATGCCGTCTTCGTTACAGGTACTAACTTAACAATACAGCTGTCTGTCGCCAGGGACGTGACGATTTTGTGTGCTATAGTTACAGCAAGTTCCTGATACAACGTACACTAAACCCCCGTCACCAGTGCCAACCGTGCCGATAACTCTGCCTGTGCACGCACGAGGTTGGCCAAGTAGGACATCATTAGCGTATCCTGTTAAGTAGTAAGAGTATCAGCATTGGCGCAGTTTATTCCATGTCTGACCCTGCGCGATAGGACGCACCTGAAGACTGCCTGTAAATCCACCACCTTTTCCCGACTCTTCTGCGCCGCCCCCTAATGCGCCCATTAGATATCGCCCGAGTGCAGCATCTGCCGGTTTTCCTGCTGCTGCCTCCTGGGCATAAGCCATCACGCGGTCGAGCATTTCGAGGACATTATTGAGCGTGCTCTCGAGTTGAGCGAGCTCTCCGACAGGTGACGAAGGGGCATTTTCCAGAAGATAGACTGGATCATCGAACCCCAGGAAAGGGATGGCGCCTTAAGTAACAGAAGCCCTTGACCAGGAGGTAAGAGAGGACGCACGACCACTTCGCTCGGCATCGTTCGCGCGTAGCGTGATGGGTATTGGGACAAACACCGCATTTTCAGGTTTTGGGAAGACGCCTACGGGTGAACTGCGTAATGTGAGCGGCTAGATAGCAATACGACGAGAATAAGGGGATTACCTGACATACGCCTTAACTCCCGCCTCTTCGCCCAAATCGGTACCAGTGTTCAGAATGATGTGGATCGCGGGATATGGCCCAGTCTCTTGCGAGTAGAAATTTTGAATCAGAGCAGAATAGGTGTTCAAATTTGATCCTGTTGAATACCTGGCCCGCAGAAAGCCAAGTCTTGGTTTAAGCTCTCGGCTAGCACCAGCGGAATGCCTCCAAGGAAAAGCGTACCAGCCAACTATGGATTCTTTCGGGTTAGCACGTTGAGAGAGATCGAACATCGCGCGGTGATAGTCCATATCGACGGCGACCTGCTCACTCGTCTCCGAATGCAGCACCGCAAATGCGGTACGCACCGAGACGGCATTGTCGCCTTCACTTCTTGTACCGAGGAGTGTGCCGATGACGCGCTGTTGTGTATCTGTGCGACGTAGGTAGTGGTCGAGGATGGAGAAGAGAGCGGTCGGGTGAATGGTGACAGAAGGTGCACGGCTGGAAGTTGTCGTCAAAAAAAATGGGAGAAAAAAGGGTAAAATAGAGGAGGGAGTACCATATGGGACCAGAGGAGAGGTTTAAGCACACGGCGGATGAAGGCGGGCCCAAAGTCATTTTGAGAGACGAAGAGCGAGTCACGGGTGGATGAGTACTGTACAGTATAAAAATAATACAGCGAGCGGGCATTCCCGAAAGCGCACTTTTGCTGTTTGACCGTGACAACGACAACGATGCCCTCTGAAGAAACAAAGGTTCGTCCCTAACGCAGTTTCTGGTACAATTTCCTGACAGTTCCGCAGGAGCGTGTCATTCGCGCTATTGACTTTGGTCGCGTATGTTCATCGCATTCCTACACTTCAACTCAATCCAGATCCACTAACTGCACACAGACCGTGCTCCACTACGGCTGGATCCCATTCATCATTTATGTTGGCTACACGCGAAGCAATCCTCAACCGTCTCTGATTAAGTGAGTCTATTGACTTTCCTTCTCCTTACGGATGTCGAATTGGATTGGCCAGGTTGATCAGCCCACTGGCATGATACTTTCCGTCATACACCTCTTCTCCAGTTTCGTATGCACAATGTAGATACAGGAGATTCTTTCTCTTCCCAAAAGTAATCATGCACGAGCCCCACTCTTTATTTGGAAAAGACTTCTCGATCATCCCGGTGAGTCGGTTGCACCGTGACTGAACCAAGTGATTATATACTCCAGTGGTGGTGTATGTGTGGTTTCGTGCACGCGACACCCTGAGCTACCCGCTGCGTTATAGCCGGGTAATATTGTGGATCAACAAGGCCAGATATTTCTTTCATTATCAATACCGTGTAATGTACAAGAAACAGCGGGAGGGAAAACTTGGGCCATTGTCACAAATAGATGCGCCGGAGGTCGCTCCTCCCAGTGATCCGCTTGCAAATTGGACATACACCCGTAGCTTCCAGACAGCGTAGCCAACATGCGCTGCAACACGTGTGCCAACAGCCTACGCTTACTGTTGGCTCATTATATACCTCGAGACAGATGCGACACCCTAACGCTGTACCTTCCGTCGGGGCACCCTAAGGCTCGAATCAGCGAAACGAATCCCACCAAATACAATATATATGAGGGAAAATGTTGACGTACCATAAGCAGCTGCACTTTTCTCTCCAATGCGACGATGAGTGCCTGCGAGTCTTTTCCCTGACGTGCACGTTCTATGGTCAAGTCCACTTCAGCCTCTGCTGCACGTCGACCCGTGTCACCTCTAGACAACTCGGAGTCGCTGGGCCTATCAAGTACGGGCGCCTCGGTGAATTGTGCGGCTCCAAAGGCACTCAAGTCATCTCCCTCAACATCAATCTCATCGTCAACGTCGTCCACAGCCCGATCGCCGACCGCGAACCCCAGCGCTATGGCGCCGTTCCTTGCACCCGCCCTGAGCCGAAGGCGCCGCACGCCATCAGGTGTCTCACTCTCCTCCCACACGTCACTGCCGTCCTCGCCCCCATAGCCCTCGATATTCAGCGATGCATCCCCGTCTGCATCTGTACCTATGCTGCTAGCTGGCCATTGCATTTCGGCGTGTGCCAGACACACATCAATGTGTGCCGAGATGACATCTAGATCACCATCAACGTCTTTTAAGCAGACTGGGCATTGCCCCGCAGTGGTGGTTGCGCGTCCCTTGCCTTTCCCGATGACTGAGAGATCGTCCTCATCACGCATCACGTCACGGAGCGCTATGTATCGCGCCTTGCGCCGCCGCTTGATAGAACTTAGGACCTTTGCGAGGCGCGAGGCGAAAGCTGCAGGAGCATCACGGAGATGTGGCGCGGCGCGGCGTCGCGGCATGGACCTTAAGTACTGCATGAGCATATACCCTCCGACGTGTTCTGTAGTGAAGAGATTATCGACGTACGGCGCGTGGGCCAGAGCGTGTGGGTCGGAGAATCCCTCGAGATCGCCTATATGGTCGAGAATGGCCTGTACACGCGAGTTCTCGAGGGTGTAATGCTGCCCAAGTAGACGAAGCGGGATATCTTCCCCGCAAATGGGACATTCACGCGTCTCGGCACGCTTTGCTGCGTATGGCGCCAAGAAGGCAGTCGATGAAGGGCCACTGGCATGATGAAGAGTGGTTGACGCGTACCTCGTTTGTTACACGACGATGCGACAAGCGTGGATGTCGACGCAATAATGCTGCTATATTCTTGTGCATCATACCCTGGTACAGGGTCATCCGCTATGTCCGGAAGGGACCGCTTACTGCGGCTGTTCTCAGCACTCATGTTGGATCGCCCGAAAACTCTACGAGAGGGACGTACCTGGCCATTCTGCTTAACATATTCTCACTCTACTGCATGGGGATAATGTTTGAAGCGTGGTGCGAAACGTGTGGTGTGACAAATGTCCACTTGCGAAGAAAATCAAGGAATGCTCGAGGGTGGATGTTGACTTGGCTGAATAGATGGAAGCAACCAAAACGCTCTATTCACGTGTATTACATAAGCGTACACATCGAAACGCCTCTAAATTGAATGACACCCTCTCTCGCCAAGTTTAAGCCGCCAAGTGTCTCGAGGTTACACCATCGTGCAGTACGTATTGGAAGTGGTGCAGCCTCACGCTGCGCCCGGGCCATGCTGACATCCTTTTGGCACTTTCTACAATACAGATTGACCTCCATTGCATCCTTCTGATACATCAACCTCACCAACTAATCTACAAATGCCATTCACCCTACAGCCCAGCATAAGTGTGGGCTGTTAATGTGCTAGCTATTAAAGATCCGAGAATGGAGTAGATCATGTCGCGCAGAGAGGATCTCGCCTAGTGGCCACGTAGTTGCCGGAAGCTGCTCGGCGGGCAGCCGCTCCGGGTGGAACTCTCCTTTCAACGCACCAGAAACAAGATGCGCAGTGGATGATATGGCCTCGCAAAGCAGAGGCTTCACTGCGTGTAGGAGAAGCTGCTGTGCGGCGTAGGGGCCCAAAATATTCATGCGCACCGCTGCGGAGAGCACGCCACGCGCGTGAAGAAAGAGGTGTAGATGGACTCCGCGGTCTGGATGTGTATAACAGTGGGTTTGGCACGCGTAACGATGATGATGATGTGGGATCAAAAAAAATTCAAGCTCACCGATATCAAGCCCGAGCGCGCCCGCCAAGACTCCCCAACAAACAGGGAGATGCCCTGGTGCATCATCCGACTCCCCTTGCCGCACGCGCAGCTTGAACGCCGCCACCAACGCACCAGCGCGACTTTCGCGATCCCGCTCCCGTTCGTCAAGGAGGGACCCGTGATCATCCGACGTTGTTGTTCCCGTCGTTGATGTGAAAAGAAAAGGGGGACGAGAGAACCCCTTGCTATAGAGCGTAAGAAGCGCAATGCCCTGAGAACACGACGCCCGGCGCGCGACATGGTTCAGCGTGCTAGCGTGGTAGAGCGCATCGATTCGTGATAGAGTCGCAAGGGCCACATCCAATTCGGCTATCTCCCCGTTGGCGTATGCAGTGGAGACACGGTGCGCGTCACGGGCGAATGGTAGTGCGCTGCATGCGTATGTGTCAACCGAGTTGTGGAGGAAAGCGAGGATGTCCGAGCTGGCACTGGTGCCAGCGACGGAGGCATCGCTACTTGTGGGCAGCCTGGCGTGGAAAAGGGCATGAGTTGCGGTGGACTCAAGGCCGGCAGAGGCCACAAATGAACCTGTTGGGAGGTTGGAGTCTGAAAGGATGAGCAAAAGATACGTTTCCTTGTCGTCTTGGAAATCTTGCATACGTGGTGTGATGAGAGATCCGATTTCAACATGTCCAGCCACTTGTAGTCATGAATCAATGCTTTTCATTGCGGCTATGTGCGTGTGCGTTGGGGACTCGGATGCTGTTGATATCTAAGTACAATACAATTAATAGTACTCTAATGTAACTCTAATGACAGTCACAGATGAGTTCAACCTCTTCTCGTATCGGAAAGACGGCTAATCACAATCACTTTTCAGTAATCTGCCAGGTTGTGAGCAGGAAAAAACACTCACGTTCATACTCGATACCCAATTTCTGCGCTCGATCCATAACGGTCTGCTTAAACATCTCTAGCGCGCGATTATCCTCTTCACGACCCTCCTCCAAAAACTGCATCATTTCTCCAGGGGCATACGCCACATATTTATCCGGGAAGCTGACCCACCAAGCATCCATCACCTCCAAATAGACGAGACGCTCCAGCTTATTTCCAAATTCATAGTAAATGTCGGACCAGGGCCGCGACACGGCGGGCCATCCAGTGGAACTGGTAGCATCATCATCGTCATCATCGTCAAGTACGGGTTCGGCTCCCCCGGGTGTCGCCGTAGTGTCCGTATCCATCAGCAACACGTTGTGGTCCAGCGCGACGGCTATCTGGCAATGAAGGAGGTGCAGTTCGACCAGTGTATCCGCATGCTGAGAGACGAATCGTTCCGCGTCACGCGCATCCGAGAACTGGGCGTGTTGCAAGCGGAGTACTCGGAGGCGCGGGAAGTGGAGTTCTGCGAACGAATACGTGAAGTAGTATACGCCGATGGGGTCTGAGAAGCACAGAGAGAGGGACTCGAGGTTTTCCAGGCCCGTCGTTTGGCTCGGTGGAGGCAAGAGCCGACGCGGTAGAGTATGATAGTAGAAGGGCTCGCAAGAGGACATCGGTCCCTGTCGGGGTGGCGTCGGTGTGACGAGTGAGGACCACGAGTCGGTCGCCGAGCTGTGTATCTCGAAGAAGGAAAGATCTGCACGCAGAGCACGGATGGCCGGATGATCGTACTGCGGGAAGTGAATGGGCGGTAAACGGGTGAGAGACAACGATTCGAGCGGGCGGGTGAGACTCGCGCTTAGCGAGATGAGCGCATCGAGGACGGAGGACACGTCTTCGCGGATACGGTCGCGCTCGGACAGCGACGGCGCGATTTCNNNNGGGAGTTCATGCAGTCGGGACAAGGCATGGTTCAGCACTTGTCGGATCTCCTCGCTATTGCTACGCTCCGAAATGACAGCAGAATCAATAATTTCATATCGTAGTGGGTCTGTTTTCCCGGTCATCCGATTGTTGTAAGAGAGGCGTGCGATCAAGCATTGTGATTGTACTCACCTGGATCCCAGTATTCATATCTGACGGCTTGCACGTGGTGGCGAACCCAGGGCGACTGGATGATAGCCAAGAAGCCCGTGGTGCTTGCCAGGGTGTGCGTCAACTTGAGAGTGCGGAACACTCGTGGGGAGACGATGCGGCAGAACGTGCGGGAGACGATGCGCAGACTGAGCAGGTCTTTGGAGTAGTACTCGCGCTGCAACCGACGCTGGTTCCGCACGTACAAGTCTAAGTTTTCGGTGTCGAAATCGAGAGCGAGCAGGTAGACGATCGGATAGATGACGTCGATGGGGAGTACTGGCAGTTGTTTTCGTTCGGAGACTGCAGACATCGGTGGTGATTGGGGCTCGAGAGAGAGGAAGGTTGTTCACAGGTCGTCAGTCATTGTATTTAAATGCGTCGACACCGCAGTGCCTAACTGGAGTCATTCTCACCGCAGTCTTACTAACAGTCCACTCCACATAAAATAGTATATTATAGCACGGGGCCCAAGTGGATTGAGACAGAACGCTTGCGCGGCCTTTGACCCGTGCGCCACATACTGCATGTGGCTACCTCCCTGACCCTGAATGTTCCATCCACTCCGCACTGCCCATCTGGACCAAGCGCGAACAACACCGCGCAAATGCATAGAGTTCCTCCTCGCCATTAAGCATTGACGCGGCACCCACGACCTCGGCTGGTAAACCCTATCAGATCAATTAGATAGATAGCGATGACATAAGTGGCCTCGAACCAGTTCATCCATTATGGCTCGCATGTGATCCGATGGTGTTCCGCGTGAACCAGCCTCCGAGTCATCAGAGAAGATCTCAAAGATGGGAACCTCGGACGACACGAACAACCGGGTCCTGCTGTCGTAGCATGCGTCAATGAACGTAATGAACCGCCGCGCCTAGGCGAAGGTCAGCATAAGTCCGTGAGACGGGAAATAGTGGCACTATCCACCTTGTCCTTCTCAGACAGTCCCATCCGAGGGACGTCCGTCACGAACAGCGTCCTAAATCGCTGTGTGATTTCAAGGTAATCCGCTGCGCCAAGTGGTCGTCCACACAGCTCTGCAAAGCTGAACTGTGCGACGTGCGCTGCGCTGCGTGGCACCGTGAGGTTTCGACCCCATATACGAATCGTCTTGCCTTCCTGGATCGAAATGCCCTCGGTGAGTGCAGTAAACTGTGCGTCGATGGCTGCACGCGTAGAGCCGTCTAGCGGTGAAAAGTAGGCATGTGAGAGAGCGCGGGGTACCCGGCGATAGTCTGGAGTGTCAAGGTATTCATATGTGAAAAGGGAAGAGGGGTGGCGAAGGAAAAATAACGGACCTGTGCCCGAATCAAGGTCCGTGACGTCTAACCGTGTCTTTATAAGGTCGATCGCAGGGAGGAAAGATGTACGCTGGATGCCATTCTTGTACAAGTCATCCGGGTGGCGACTTGACAAGCATATTCTGTGTTAGGATTTAATGCAACACGTAGCGGTGTAACGCACTTGGAGGTAAAAACACACACGACGCCATGCTCAAGCAGTGCGTCAAGCAGCCGTCGGAGAATCATTGCATCAGCGATATCCGTCACCTGGAACTCATCCAGGCATAGTACGTGCGCCTCGTCTGCAAGGTCGCGTGCGACAGGCAGAAACGGGTCGCCTGCGCCGGCAGCCTTGGCGACATGCATTCGTTTATGGACATCAAGCATGAACGCGTGAAAATGCACCCGTCGCTTGTGGGTGATGCGTGTTGGTATTGTGTTGTAGAAGATGTCCATAAGCATAGTCTTGCCTGTCCCGACGTCACCGTAGAGATATAATCCCCCCGGTCTGTCAGCATTCGCTGCACTTGGTGCGGGACGGGAGAAAAGGCGGGAGAGCTGGAGGCGTGAATGACGTGAACTGAGGACTTAGCGAAAAGTAAAGGGGAAGATGCTTACAAGAGATGGAGGGCCTGCTGATGGTGGGGGATCATACAGATTCAGGGCATCATGAAGAGCTTGTAGTTTCTGGATAATCTGGGTCTGGTAGTCGTCTGATGTCAGTTTACCAGCCTTCACCAGCTTGTCGTACTCGTGCATTGGTGTTGACTGGCTACTCTTAGATGAAAGCCGTTGGGTAATAACGTTCGAGTCTACATCCGCCGAAGTGGTCGGAGTACTAGTACAAGCAGGAGAGGAGTTGTACAAGCGACTGTAGGGCGTGCATGCAATTATGTTAATCGGGTTGAGTGAGTGGCGGGCATTAGAGAGAAGAAAAGGACGTGGAAGCCGCTGAGGGGCAGAGTGTACGTTGCGGGGTATTGGGATATGTGGGCCAAGTCTCATCGCCGTATCTGGCAAACACAGGCACATACGCCTCCGTCATCACAATCATGATAACGGCGATGTCCGTCCAACTCGAGAAACTTTTTGGCGAGGAGTTCGCAGCTCAGTCTGTAGGTTCATGCTCGCTTGAGCCCCATCAAACTCTTCGCCTCAATCTGCAGACCTAGGTTGGTTGGAACAAGCGAGACCTCCTCACATATGCCGTTGGCATCGGTGCAAAGACATCCGAAAAGCAATTCGTATACGGTATGTTGATTACTCCCTCTTTTTCATAGTCCTGACCCTTCTTCTCAACACTCCCACTCCAGAACTTGGTATACACCTGTGATTTTCCTCCCAAGACGTACTCAACACTCTGTCTTAGACCCATCGTTTTCTGCCTTCCCCACTTATCCAGTCGTCCTCGGCTTCAAAGGTACGATCACCCGGCTACATTTTCCGAGTCAATCAACTTGACTCTCTTCTACAGGAACGGGCCAAGATGTCGTAAACTTTAATGAGGGCATGAGAGAAAGCAGTACCACCAAGGGCCTCCCTAAATTCGACCTGAGACGTCTCGTTCATGCTTCGCAATCCATCGAAATTCTCAAACCTCTCCCCCTCATCAGCGGTCCCGGCTGGAAGCTCAAAAAGCGTCTTGCTTCTATCCGCGAGAACAGTTCGTCCCCCCCACCTTGCATCGTAGTGCGACATACAAACCAGTCTACCTTAGAGTCCGGCGTCATCATAGAGAGCGAATCCCTTCTCGTAGACCCCCATGATACCCCTTATGCCCGTCTCTTCGTGCGTACATATTCCATCCTTCTTATCTTCCGTTTTTGCGATTGACGTACCAACCATCCCTCCTAGTCCGCAGGATTCTACTTGACTGCAAAGATCACGGGCAAATCCTTCGCACACAGCATAGCATCTCCACCGCAACACACGCCCATTCCGCGTGACCGCGCTCCCGACTGGGTCATCCGAGACCAAACGCTACCCGAACAGGCTCTTATATATCGTCTTTCTGGCGATTACAACGCGCTTCATATCGGTACGCATGGCCTCTCCCTTTTCCTTGACATACGGAGAATCTCTGAATGGAATCAGACCCCCGCGTGGGCTCGGACGCCGGTTTCGGTGGTGTAATCTTGCATGGTCTATCAACGTTCGGATTTGCCGCTCGCGCAATCATTAAGGCTGTTGGCGGAGGCGTGCCCTCTGCGTTGCGATATTTTGGCGTACGTTTTACCGCGCCCGTCATACCGGGGGACGGGCTCGAGACAAGTGTTTGGGAGGTGAAGAAGACGCCCGACGGGACGACAGAGGTCGCGTTTGAGGTGAAGAATACGAGGACAGGAAAGGTATGTCTCTTTCCGCAGGGTCCTGATTGGGAAGAGTTTTATTATTATCATTCTGATTGACTCTGGTTGTTCACGTTCTAGGTTGTTCTTGGTGGTGGGTTCGCGAGAGTGGTCAAGTCTGAGCAGTCCAAGCTCTGAATAAACACCGATCGCCTCCTAGCCTTTTTTTATTTATTTATTCCGTAGTCAATGTGACAAGGCTGGCCTGAAGAACAACCACAGTGCATGGGTACTTCAAACTCTTGTACAGCCGGTCAAATCTGTAGTGTGTCCCTGTGCTCATGTCGGTGTCGAAAAAAATGCATAAACGTTTCACAAATCATCTCCCGACGATGGAAGAGATGTATATATGGAGAATTAGATACAGGATAACAATATGCAACTAAACCTATGTGTGTTTATGGAAAATTCATTAGCGGCGTTGCCAACAGCGGTGCGGTGGAAGATGAAATCATGCGACATTGGGTGCCAGGAATTGTAGAGCGATGAAGTAAAAAAAATATGACGATGGGTAGATGAAGAATGACATGACATGGACGCTCTTCGCCCGCTCTCCTGAATCGAAGGTGTTCATCTCCGTCAAAGCTGGCGGAAGGAAAGGGACTTAGTTGGCCGGATTACTCTAGTGTGGCCATTGGCATGGGTGATGTGTTGACCGGGCGTGATGTAATCGTGTGGATGAATGGAGGAATGTCGGCGAAAATCCGAATCGACTCTCGTTGGTGCCGGAGATGGCAGATACCAGTGCACGGGAGCCTCGGGGGCTTGCACTGGCATTGGCACTGGTACGTTGTGCCAATTCCGACTTGGTTGGGACGAAGGGTCTTTTGCATCATTCGTGGATAAGAGAGAAAGCTGCCGCTGCCGCACGGGAGTGAACTTTCGAGGGAAGGACATGCGATGACCTTTTTCGTTCAAGTTGACAGCGCCATCTTTGATATCAGTTGTCGAGCGACCCGTGACGAGTCTCATCCCGCTTTCCCGCCTATAGTACCCCCCAAAAGCAAGTGTGGAGGCACTGTTTATCATCGAAGGCGCATAGCGAAGCACAGAACGAGGAGTAGGAGGCGCATCGAAAATATCATAAGGGATTAAAATGGGATGGCGCAGCAGTGAGTTCAGTACCAAGATGGGAGAGGAGATCGTCACACTGATAACGAGGAAAGTGGACATGGATTCGTTGCTTTGTAAGTTGGAACTGTTGATGCGGGTGAGGTAGGGTAAAGACAATATCTAGGGTAGAGGCGCTCAGTAAGATATATTGTGTTATATAGTCGCAAGAACAAAGACACACCAAAGGCGCCCACACACCAGCTAGCCAGGCTAGAATGCGCAGCGTGGAAACCTCAATATCCTGTGAACGCGCGGCGGCGGTAGCAGGGGAGGCTGTACCCCTCTCAGCCCGTGGAGCCGAAGGTGCATTCTGATCGCAGGCCAGGACAGTCGCATCCTCCACGGCACTGTGGACCCGGCTAGGCGGGGTTGAGCGCTGAGTAGGGTATGACCATGCCGAAAGGGTAGGACGCGTGCCAAGGGACGATGAAACCCAAGAGCCCTGAGAGCTTACAGTCAAGGCGGCTGCCGCTGCCGCCGCCGCACGGAGGGACTGAGCACGGTTGCGGAACGGTGCATAACCGAAGTCATTTGCGTAGCTGTCGTCTCGGCGTGGCGAGGGATTCCGCGATGAAGTAGATGATTGCGTGCCCTGGGGAGGCCAGAAGGGGAATCGGGGAGGGGGTGCCTGGTCTGATGGAAAAGTGGCTATGTTCTGGCTCGTGCGCGTGCGGCTCGAAGTCGCCGAGTGAGAGCACGGAGGGTTAGGCCCGTCGCGGCGATGAGGGCTTCCTGCAGATGTAACCCACAAACTATCTTCCCGAATGGCGTCGATGTTAAGGGTAAGTTGCGGCGGCTTCTCGGGTGTTTCAACGGGAGGGTTAGACACCTTCCTGGCCTGCTCGAGTTCGAAATTCGCGAGGCTACGCTTTATGATGATCAAACCGCCAACGAGGGAGCTGAATATAACGGTATTCAAAATTGCAGTAGTAAAGGAGTATACGATGTAACCGATGAGGAAACTTCTGGGCATCCTGTCCACAATCAAATCCACCGCGACGGTGGACACACTGGCCAAGAAGACGAGCGGCACCCAGAGATACCAATGTGCGTAACCGAAGGAAACCGACTTTTGACGACGCACGTGGATTAGGATGAGGGCGGAAATGATGAGAAAACATGTTTGGCGGAAGGTGAGTGCTAGCCAAAGTCGAGCGGCAGATCTAGAGACGACTCCGGAAGATTTACTCGATGACCCGGATGAAGAATTGATCCACTGGCTGAAGGCTTCCCAGACAAACACGGCCACCGCAAAGACGTCGCAGAGTGCCAGCCAAACATAGCTCTTGCCAGCTGTGGCGACTGATGAAGAAGTTAGGCGGCTAAAAGACAACTTGACAGATAATGAATATCGGTGATGGGCGGTATATCAGACATAGGGGGAAAGAAATAGAAAAGCGCACAGGATAGACTCTTCTGCCCAGCGGGCGGGGATGGGGTAGAGTAGAGAGTAAGATGCGGAGAATGACGAATGCAGAGCATATCACGGAGAACAAGGCCAACGCAAGGGTGGGCATGAGTGGTATCATCTTGGGACGTGGGCGCTGAACCGTTAGATACGAGGGGGCGTAAGAACATAAAGTTTCGTGAAAGCGTTCTTGCAGAAGAAGCTGAAGGACTGTCTCAGGTTCTCAGCAAAGCGAGAGCCGCGATGATACTGAAAGTGTCGTTCAAAACAACCCGAGTACCCAACTTGCAACATGTTTCACGTCTGAAATACGGCGGTGAAGCGGAAACAGCGGCACAACAGCCGTAATAATGAATGAATGAGTGAATGAATAGAAAAAAAAGAACCTGACTCCCGTTCATTACCGCCCGTGACTGATACGCGCTCCGCTTGCTACGGTCACTGTGGGCCGTACTGTACGCGCTTTGTGCACCCCCGACTAAATTTAGATAAATCCCGTCAGTTTTTATCGAATCCCCGTTGAAGCGCAGCACGAATCCAAACGAGAGTAAGTGCGGTTTCGATGACGTAGGTCACGGTGCCAGTGTGAGGCGCCGCGGGAAACTGTGAATAGATCCAACTTCAACGATCGAACCAACAACATTGGACAATTCCTACCATGACGCTGTAGGACATCTTTGACGCAATGGAGTTTAATAATCATTTGTTTGCACAATTCCAGTTTGTTCATTGATTCTACAGCAGATGTACAAAATCCTTTAATAGCCGTCCGGGGATCAGGATCATATGATAGTAGGCTTAATTCCCGGGTTGTTGGCGGATGCCGTATGCGCGGGACCATACACAGGGCTGATGCTCATCCCACCAAAGGATGCGCCAAGTCCATCCGCCTCTACGTCCAGATGATCCACCTCGTCACGCCAGGGTCGAGGAGGTCCGTCCTGCATCTCTTGTTGTACCTCATCTTCATCTTCATCCTCCTCGTCATCATCATCGCCTTCAATCGCGACACTCGCCCATTCGCGGTATATCGGTTCAATGTACAAACTCGAGCGCGGAAGCTTGTAGGGATCGAAAGGGAAGAAGGAAGTGAGCTCACTCAGAGCGCTGACGCCGTCGCTGTTGCTGCCAGGAAGCACGGCACGTTGCCACTCGGTGCGGGCCGTCGTCGGTGGTGGCGCATTGAGAAGCGGGTAAATATACATGAAGCCTGTGGCATGTGCGACGCGCGCGAACTGGCGCACCACATTCTCGGAGCAGAACTAGTTAGATTAGTTCAAGTCAGCTGTGACAATCGACAAGTGCATAGAGGAAGAAAGTATGAGGGGCACCTTGAGAGGCTGAAGAGAGCACGCGACGACTCGCTGCACGATATTGAGCTCTGTCATCCACATCCTCTTCGGCGGGCCCACCAACGTATCCTGCTCGGGCTCGTCACCCTCTGCATCACTGTTTTCACTGCCCTCAACCAAATCTCTCCACCGAAAACAGAATATTAAAAAGATGGCCTGAGCAACTGCATAGAAAACGCTCGGTGGTGCAACATCACCGTCGCTGACCTCGTATGCGTCAATATTGTGCTCAAGGAAGCGGCACAGCACCCGGACCGTGTCGCGTGCTTCACTGGCGCCAATAAACTTGGCGCGCGAGACGAACGACGCAACGTAGCTTGCAGCAGCGGCACGGGCAATCACCGATTCAGTAGGTTCAAGCAAGGCGTGGGCGACGAGCTCGCCTAGGAAGAGGTCCGCAAAAGCGGCATCGCGTGATGCGAACCAAAAGAGGAGAAATTGCGTGTAGCGCGACTTGAAAGTGCAGAGGATCGTACGAGTGAAGACGGCGAGGAGTGTATGAAACTGTGCCAGTTGCAGTTCGTGACTATTTTTTTGCTCGGCTGGCAAAGGTGTACTCGGATGTGGAGATGTGGGAAGGGTAGATGTAGGGGATAGAGGGGGACTATACGTTGCGGGAGTTGACGGTCTGGATGGTGAGGTGAGGGTGGATGTAAAGGAAGTTTGCTGGTCAAAGTGGTCGAAAAGGAGCTTCAGAACAGCATCAAGCTTGTTGACCATCTCTGTTATGCGACCGAGCTCGACGGGTTCATCTTTAGGCGGTGCATCATCATCATCCAGGTCAGCTGCCTCAGAAGACAGGTCAGAAAAACCGTCGACGCCAGCCTCGGATCCATCGTCATCCTCTGCTAGATCGCTCAGCTGCTCCTGACCGACGACAATGTCGAACGGATCAAGGTCAAACAGCTCTGCCTGTTCCTGTGAAGCTCTTGACACCTCGAGTTCCTCAAGCTCGACCTGTATCTCTACCTGGGTTATGCACGATTATGAGCGTCTCCGTCCCATAAGTAGCCAGAGCTACAACAGAAACTCACATCCATCTGGATTGCACGATCGATGACCGTCGACAGTAGATTGTCTGCTATCTCTGGGCAATAATCGGTAATGCGAAGCATATTTCTGATATAGGTAATCTGTGACAGGTGAGACTGCCGCTTATGAGGAAAGTTTTGTACGAGGAGCGGCTGAAGAGTGGATGGAAGTGTAGGAACGAGTGCCAAGAGATGCCGCAAGAGGTGGTGTATACGGTCATAGACTATGCGCCGGGTGAGGGGCGCCGAGGAGGACTCAGGGAGACCAGCTTCGAGAGCTTGCAGACCCGATTCTAAAATAAATTGCCCGGACAACACCAAAGTCGAGTCAGTGACAAATTCGATTCTTTCGTTGTGAATGACGCACGATATGTGAAGCCTTGCGCGATGCGGCCCAGCACGAGGGAGAGATACTCTGGTCTTGCACTAACGAGGATCTCGATAAAGGAGGTATACGTCTTCACAAGGTTAGAGTCCATGGTCATCCAGGGAAACCTCGTGATGGCTTCTATGAGTGCCATATGTGCGCGATCAAGGCGCGAGACGACATGCATGAGGGCATGAAGCCATTGACGAAGCTGGGGGATCGGTGAGGGAGTATCAAAGGCGGTTTTCTTAATATTAAACCGGTCAACGAGTACGTCATATGACTCGTTATTTCCCTGTATACACATACCACATGCGCTCAGGCATAAACTAAATCACGAAAGAGAGGCGAGGTTGCGCACGAGGGTTTTTTGTTGTAGGGCATTGTTCACGAAGGCGAGATACATGTCCTTCCGAAGCCGTTCTCCTTGCTTAATCCTAGAGTTCGTAGCGATGGGACGGGAGAGACCATCGGGCGAGGAGAGGGACGAAGACAATTTTCTGTGTCTAGCACGAGACTGGCGCGTGCCAGTGCGTTGTTGTGATCGCTTGGCAAAGCCGTCTAACGAAGGAGATTTTGGGTGGTGAGGCAGCGAGTCCATCTGCCTTTGATTTGAGATAGTAGGGCCTGCCTTTGGAGGGCGTTGATTGTATTGCGACAGTCTCGAGTGTGGGTCCATTAAAAAGTTGTCAGGGTGTGGTCACTGGCACAGGTTAGAAAGAGTGCTTATGTCATCAACCGACATCACTCACTGACCGTTCGACTCCGAATCGTCACTCGTGCCATGTCCGCGTCGCCGTTCTCAGCTGCTCACAGACGCTACGTCAAATCTCTCTACAAGCGCATGCTTGAAAATGAGCGCAACTGGGTCGTCCGCTACGACCTCTTCCGTGCCCGCGCCTGCGCTGTCCGCGCAGAGTTTGAGCGCAATCGGTACGTTTCGTCGGACATACCATCCCCCGTCCTCCATTTTTCTGAAAATCTCTGCTCGAAGGAATGTCCACGATCCCCGTGCGCTTGCTACGATATTGGAAAAGGCAGAGGAGGAGCTGGCCCGTAAACGTCACCCCGATCCCTACATCCGTGCGTTTCTAAAGACTTTCGTTATGCTCATGCTTCAGCTCATCTATACGACGACATCTACTTACGACAGATCCAACGTTCCCTGGGGGTTCAAAGTGGTACGCTGTTCCCCGATCTTATGAGAATTCTTTTCACTCACTCTGTTCTTGTTCTTGCTTTCGCTGGGCCGGGAACATATAGGGAACGCAATTTGCCTGTATGTGCTGAACCACTCCACTATCAGAGGGACATTTTTCTAATTGCACTTACCTGCCTATCCCTCCATTCAGCCTCCCCTTGGTCCTATTTTCGACCATGAAGCCCACCACTGAGATATTGCCGTGTACCCTTACTATAGACGTCCGAAATACAACATCCCGTCTTTCCTTTTCCTTATGCCATCACGGAACCTAAATGCGTTTCTAGATATCATTGTCAGGAATGATTCATTCAGTTGCACATAGGCGGGAGAACGGGCTACAATGCAAGCGCCAGAACAACCACGGATGGTTTACAGGTGATATAGTAAGGTTGCGACAATTCAAGCCAAAAAGCAAATTATAAACGCACGGGCATGGGAGAGGCAGAACTCGGGTGTGTATGTGATTGTGTGTTCGGTGAAAGGATGCACAACTGTAGTAGGAAACCGAAAAAAACGCTGATTTCATGAATGTCGTAAGTGCAGCAAAAGAAAAAAGCAAGCAAAAAAGGCGGCAACACAAAGCCAACAGAGGGGACAGTTAACCCCATGAGAATGAGAAAAGGATTCATGCTAAAGGAAACTTGTGTACTGTATGTGTATAATTACTTACCGAGCACCGGCGATTGAACGATGAAAGAGTGAAACCATCAACAGTCAGTATCATAATTGGCGGGGCCATTACAGCACAGACAGAGGCCACCGGGTGAACGAGAGCGCGATGGGGAAGTTTAGGCCCACCACTGACTTCATACCAAGTATTTCCGTCAATAATATGCGGGCTGCGCCGGGGCCGACCCACCACGAGGGTCCGTATTGTACCCATCGTACTCGACAAACTGCGGCGGGGGCGGGTATGGGTACCCTTCCGGTCCGCCATACGCATAGTACGGTGGCTGTGGGTACGCCGCATATCCCATCACAGCTGCCGGGGCAGGAGCAGATGCTGCCTCGGGTGGTGGGCTAGGATAGAATTCATGTGGCGCAACCGCCACGGCATGAGACGGAATGAAGGCAGGTGCGGAGGCGCTTGTGCGCAACGCCGAAGGCCTCGAACTGTGTGTCTGAGTCTGCGTTGAAGTAGGACGGGAGTCTTCTATAGCAGAAGGCACGTCTGGCCTGCGGATCTCGATCCGCGAGCCTTGCCGAGGTGGGGCGAAGAGCGATGGATCAGGTGAGGCATGCGGCCGGTGCTGCACGTGCGAGTGCATGTGTGGGTATGGCATCATGTATACCGGTGTATGAACCTGGGGTGGTGGTGCTAGATACAATGGCCGACCAGTCGAGAGCTCGTAAGGTATGCCATTTGCATCCAGGGTAACGCCAGGTGGTAGTGTGGGTGCCGACACGGGAGCATACGTGTATGTTGAGGTATATGAGGGCGCGGATGTGGGTACGGGTTGGGTAAAAGTCGACTGGAGATGCGGGGGTGGAGAGCGCCAGAGGAGCCCGCCCTCGGGCGCAGATGCAGACTGCGATATGGGTGCCAGTGCAGAGGGTGATACGGCTGCACTGGACGTGTTTGTAGTGGAATTAATTTGTGCAGAGGTAGGTGTAGCAAGAGGGATAACAGTGGGAGGTGGTGGATTGCGTAATTTGAATGGGTCATCAGCAGGTTCAGAGGTTGCGTCAGCT
>WNFQ01000327.1_pt1 | contig 29972 bp, 24 predicted proteins | sample 5400171 | NCBI WGS metagenome assembly WNFQ01 (sample SAMN13153356, study PRJNA577476) | soil metagenome | isolation source: 20 cm soil under Madrone tree | place: USA:California | collected 2016-06-14
ATGGGGCGCAGGTCATCGCGCGCGCCTTTACGCGCTACAACCTGGCGCTCGGGGCCGGCCTGTCCCAGGTCGCCGGCAAGCTGTTTCGCATCGGCCACTTGGGTGATCTCAACGAGCTCATGCTGCTCGGCGGCATTGCCGGCGCCGAGATGGCCATGCTCGATGCGGGCGTCAAGCTCGAGCCCGGCAGCGGGGTCGCCGCAGCGCAGACTTATTGGCGCAACAGTTATTCGTAAGGGATTTGGGTGAACGAACATTCGCGCGGGGCATGCTGGGTGATGCGGATGTGTGAACCGATTTAGGTCACTGGGGGATCGATGGACATCCACGAATATCAGGCGAAGGAACTGTTGTCCGGATTCGGCGTGGCGGTGCCGCCGGGTGGAGTGGCTTACAGTCCCGAACAGGCCGTGTATGTCGCCACCGAACTGGGCGGCTGGCATTGGGCGATCAAGGCGCAGATTCATGCGGGCGGTCGCGGCAAGGCCGGCGGCGTCAAACTCTGCCGCACCTATCACGAGGTTGCGGCCGCTGCCAAGGCAATGCTGGGCGCCACGCTCGCGACCAATCAGACCGGTCCGGCCGGCAAGGTCGTGCACCGGCTCTACGTCGAGAAAGCCGAATCTTTCGTGCGCCAGTTGTACCTGGGTTTCGTTCTAGATCGAAAAGTGGAACGCATCCGTGTGATCGCCTCGGCGGAAGGCGGAATGGAGATCGAGGAGATCGCCCTCAGCCGGCCCGAAACCATCCTGCAGGAGCTGGTCGATCCGGCGGTGGGGCTGCAGGCTTTCCAAGCGCGTGAACTGGCGTTCGGACTCGGTCTCAACATCAAACAGGTCAGTCAGGCGGTGACCACGATCATGGGTTGCTACCGTGCCTTTCGCGATCTGGATGCAACGATGGTCGAGATCAATCCACTGGTGGTGACCAAGGATAACCGCGTGCTGGCGCTGGATGCCAAGATGTCCTTCGACGACAACGCCATGTTCCGTCGTCCCAGGGTCACAGAAATGCGCGACTCCGCCGAAGAGGATCCACGCGAAGCTCAGGCAGCGGAGTTCGGTCTCAACTACGTTGGCTTGAGCGGGGATATCGGCTGCATCATCAACGGCGCCGGATTAGCGATGGCGACCATGGACATGATCAAGCACGCCGGCGGTGAGCCCGCCAACTTCCTCGATGTCGGGGGTGGCGCGTCGCCGGAGCGCGTCGCGGCGGCATTCAATCTCGTGCTCTCCGATCAGAATGTGAAGGCGATCCTGGTCAACATCTTCGCCGGCATCAACCGCTGCGACTGGGTTGCGCAAGGCGTGGTGCAGGCGGCCAAAAGCCTGCGCGTGCCGCTGGTCGTGCGGCTCGCCGGCACCAATGTCGAGGAAGGCAGGCGCATCGTCCGCGATTGCGGCCTGCCCATCATCACGGCCGACACTCTGGCCGAGGCGGCGCATAAAGTTGTCGCGGCGTCGCGCGGTGGAGACGTCAAATGAGCATTCTCATCGACGCAACGACGCCGGTAATCTTGCAGGGCTTCACCGGTGACAAGGCGACTTTCCACGCCAAGGAAATGATCGAATACGGCACCAAGGTCGTGGGCGGAGTCACGCCGGGCAAGGGTGGGCAGACGCATCTGGACCGTCCGGTCTTCAATACGGTGAAAGACGCGGTGAAGGCCACCGGCGCCGAGGCCAGTCTGGCCTTTGTGCCTCCGCCTTACGCGGCGGATGCGCTGATGGAAGCCGCCGACGCGGGCTTGAGGCTGGTGTGCATCATCACCGACGGCATTCCCGCGCAGGACATGATGCGGGTCAAGCGCTACCTGCGGCGCTACCCCAAGCCCAAGCGCACCACCGTCGTGGGCCCGAACTGCGCGGGCATCATCAGCGCCGGCAAGGCGATGCTCGGCATCATGCCGAGCAACATCTACATCCCCGGCAACGTCGGCGTCGTCTCGCGCTCCGGCACGCTGGGTTATGAGGCTGGTGCGCAGATGAAGGCGCTCGGCATCGGCATTACGACCAGCGTCGGCATCGGCGGCGATCCGATCAACGGCAGTTCCTTCCTCGATCACCTGATCTTGTTCGAGGAGGATCCGGAAACCAAGGCCGTGATCATGATCGGCGAAATCGGTGGGCCGCAGGAATCGGAGGCGGCGAAATGGGTCAAAGAGAACATGACCAAACCGGTCGTCGGTTACGTGGCCGGGCTGACCGCGCCGAAGGGTCGCCGCATGGGCCATGCCGGAGCGATCATTTCCGCCGAAGGCGACAGCGCCTCGGAAAAGGCGGAAATCATGAAGTCGTACGGCCTTTTCGTCGCGCCCAGCGCCGCCGAACTCGGCTCGACGGTGGCGCTGGCGCTGAGTCGGGCGGGCTGAACGCGCGTGGCAACCGTCTCGCCACGCAGACTTGTCCGTGCGACGCCAAGTCACTGAGCGACCGTCTTGAACGATCCCGCCGGCCCGGCCGATCCTGCTGCTCCCTCACGCGAGCCGCCCGGAAACTTTTCGCGCGCGGCACTGCTGTTCGACTTGCTGGTCGGCGTGGTGCAGCGCTACGAGCCGCCGGTCGCAGCCGTGCTGCGCGAGGAGCAAACGACCGAGGGCATGTCCGCAGTCCTGCTCGCACGCACGCTGCAGGCCCAAGGCATTTGGTTCCAGCTGCTCGCCATCGCAGAACAGAACCGCGACATGCGCAATCGCCGCGAGGTTGAACGCGAACGCGGCTACGAGCAGTTGCGGGGCACCTTCGCCGCCGTGTTCGCATCCGCTGCGGCCGAGGGGATCACGGGCGCGGAGGTCCATCAGGCATTGTCGGGGCTACGTGTACGGCCGGTGATTACGGCTCATCCGACCGAGGCAAAACGCGTAACCGTGCTCGAGCGGCATCGGCGCATTTACCTGCGCCTACTGGATCTGGAATCGCCGCGCTGGACAGAGCGCGAGCGGCAGGAACTGATCCACGCCACCGGCGACGAAATCGAACTGCTCTGGCTCACCGGCGAACTCAAGCTGTCCAAACCCACGATCGCGCAGGAAGTGGCTTGGGGTCTGTATTTCTTCAACGAAAATCTCTTTGACGTGGTCCCGCAAATGTTGGCCAAGATCGAGAGCGCGTTCGCGAATCAATTTCCCGGCGAGCCAATCGACGTCCCGCTGTTCTTTCAGTTCGGCTCCTGGATCGGCGGTGATCGCGACGGCAATCCTTACGTCACCAGCGAAGTCACGCGACGCACGTTGTGGGACACACGGCTGGCCAGCTTGCGCCGCTATCGAATCCGCCTACTGGATTTAGCGCGTAATCTCAGCATCGAGGATCACGCGCTGGCGCTCCCGGATTCGTTCCGCAAGGCGGTGGTGGAAGCGATTCACGCGGCGCCGGACGGCGAGACCCTTGCGGCGCGCAATCGAGGCGAAATCTTCCGTCAGTTCCTGTGCTGCATGCTGGCGCGCATTGACATTACCATCGGGCATGCCGAACGCGAACAGCCCGCACCCGAGCACACTGGTTACCGCAACGCCGACCGCCTCATGGATGACATCGACCTGATGCGCAATGCGCTCGAGCTGGCGGGCGCGCGGCGTCTGTCCGATGCTCTACTGCTCCCCTTGCGCCGAGAAGTTGGCGTGTTCCGCTTCAGCACCGTGCGCCTGGACGTGCGCGAAAACAGCATGCGCGTCAACCAGACGCTGGCCGCCATGTTCCGTCTCAAGTTTGACGGCGCCGACCCACCCGCCGCCGATTCGGTGGAATGGAAGCGGTGGCTGTTGTCCGAGCTCCGTACGCCGTGCACCGAGCCTCGCCTCTACGAAGGTCTGCCGGCGGATGCGGCGGAGACGCTGGCGACCTTCCGCACCATCGCCCGCACGCGCGAAGAGATCGATCGCGACGCTTTCGGCGCGCTGATTCTGAGCATGACGCGCAGCGCGGCCGACATCTTGGGCGTCTATCTCATGGCGAAGGAGGGCGGTCTTTTTGCCGATGCCGCAGCCGTCGAGCGCTGCACCTTGCCGATCGTGCCCCTGCTCGAAACCATCCCCGACCTGCGCCGGGCCGCCCCAATTCTCAAGGAGTTGCTGGCGGTGCCGCTGGTGCAGCGCAGCCTGCATGTGCAGGGCAAGATTCAGGAGGTGATGATCGGCTACTCCGATTCCAACAAGGACGGCGGCTACCTCACCGCGCACTGGGAACTGGCGAAGGCGCAGAGCAGCCTGACGCGCTTAGGGTCGGAGCACGGGGTGGCGATAGCGTTCTTCCACGGCCGCGGCGGCTCGGTGAGCCGCGGCGGCGCGCCGACCGGACGCGCCATAGCCGCCTTGCCTGCGGGTTCGATCCGTGGCCAGTTCCGCGTCACGGAACAAGGTGAGGTCGTCTCCTTCAAGTACGCGAACCGCGGCACGGCGGCGTATCAAATCGAACTGTTGGGTGCATCGGTGGTCGAGCATGTGCTGCGCTCCGAACGCGAGGCAGCGCTGATTCCGGTGCATGAATTCCAAGAAGCAATGGAAGCGCTTTCCGGCACTGCATGGTCCGCCTACCGCAAGCTGATGGAAATGCCGGCGATGCTCGCCTATCTGCAGGATTCCAGTCCACTGGAGGAATTGTCGCTGCTCAACATCGGCTCGCGGCCGGCGCGCCGTACCCAGGCCACGACGCTTGGCGATCTGCGGGCTATTCCTTGGGTGTTCGCATGGACGCAGAACCGGCACATGCTGTCCGGCTGGTTCGGCGTCGGCAGCGGCATCAAGGCCTTTCTCGACGTGCGCAAGGAGCGCGGGCTGGCACTTCTCAAGCGCATGTTTCGCGACGCCCGGCTGTTTCGGCTGATTCTCGACGACGTGGAGCGAACTCTGCTGCAAGTCGATCTGTCGATCGCACGCGAGTACGCCATGCTGGTCGAGGACGAGGCCGTGCGCGAGCCGATCTTTTCGCGTATCGAAGAGGAATACCGTCTGACTTGCAAGATGATTCTGTGCATCTCCGGCGACGCCGGCATCGCCGAGCGCTTTCCGCAGTTCCGGCGGCGCCTCGCGCGCCGGCTGAAGACCATCAACCAGGTCAGCCGCGAACAAGTGCACTTGCTGCGCCAGCATCGAGCCCGGAGCAGCGACGAAGTGCGCACCGCCCTTCTCATGTCGATCAATTGTGCCGCCGCCGGTCTCGGCGCGACCGGGTAGCGTTGCCGTATCCAAGCGTTTCTAACGGAGAGTCACCTATGAGCTTCACCAACATCGAGCCTGCCACGCCGCGTCTGCATCGCTCCGAACTTGCGGTCCCGGGGTCCAACACGGCCTTGTTCGAAAAGGCCGCGAAATCCGCGGCCGACATCGTCTTCCTCGACGTCGAGGATGCGGTCGCGCCGGACGACAAGGAACAAGCACGCAACAACATCATCCAGGGTCTCAACGAAATCCCCTGGGGTACTAAGACCATGATGGTCCGCATCAACGGTCTCGACACGCACTACATGTATCGCGACCTGGTCGATATCGTCGAAGCCTGCCCGCGTCTGGACATGATCCTGATCCCTAAGGCGGGCGTCGCTGCCGACGTGTACGCGGTGGACATGATGGTGACCCAGATCGAGGCAGCGAAGAAGCGCACCAAGCGTATCGGCTTCGAAGTGTTGATCGAGACCGCGCTCGGCATGGCAAATGTCGAGGCCATCGCGCAGTCGAGCAAACGGCTGGAGGCGATGTCGTTCGGCGTGGCCGACTACGCCGCGTCCACTCGCGCCCGCACGACGGTGATCGGCGGAGTCAACCGCGACTCCGGAGTACTCACCGACAAGGACGCCGATGGCAAACGCGAATATTTCTGGACTGATCCCTGGCACGCGGCACAGACTCGGATGCTCATCGCGTGCCGCGCCTACGGATTACGCCCCATCGACGGCCCGTTCGGCGACTTCAACGACCCCGACGGCTTCCGCGCAGCCGCAAACCGGGCGGCCGTGCTTGGCTACGAGGGTAAATGGGCTATCCACCCTTCCCAGGTCGCATTGTGCAACGAGGTGTACACACCATCCGCCGCCGAGGTGACGAAGGCGACGCGCATCATGGAGGCAATGGCGCAAGCGGCGAGGGAAGGGCGCGGCGCCGTATCGCTCGACGGCCGTTTAATCGACTACGCCAGCATTCGTATGGCCGATGCCCTATTGAAAAAGGCAGAAGCAATCGGACGCCCTCACGTCGCTTAAGGCCTAATGTCGCCACTCGGTGATCGCTATTCGACTACGACGGTCACGATCATTCGCGGATGAATGGAACACATACAATGATAGGTGCCGGGTTTGTCGAATGTGAACGCGATGCTCTCGTCCGTGCCCACGGTTGATCGAGCCGGCCCGCAGTCGCTCCGCACGGTGCGCGACTCATCGTCGGTGTTCGTCCAGGTCACGACGGCACCCGCCTTGATCGTCAAGAACATGGCCATGAACAGGAACTCCTTGGTCGCATTGTCCGAAACCTGATCGAAGCCGGGGACCCGGCATTCGCGACAGTACTCGCGGCGGAGAATCCGCCAGAATATAGACTCCGAAACGGACCGGTTTATTCCAATTGCGCCGTGATAATCTTGGGTCGCCCCTTTACCCTCGGCTCTCGCATTGGTCGTTGGCGGTCGCGCCAAGCCTGGTATCCCTCGGGTTGACGTGGACATTCTTGTAATCAAGCCTGTCCGGCCTTTATGCGAGCGAAGGCCTCGGCTATACGCAGCGGTGCGCGCGGTCTGGCATACATCCGCTCCATATAGGATCGCAGCGGCGGGAAACCCTCGAGCAACCTCAGTTCGTTAGCCCAGTCGAGCGTGTAGGCGAGCACGAAATCGGCGACCGTTACCGAGTCTCCGGTCACGAACTGCCTGCCGCGCATGTGCTCGTCGAGCACACCGGCCATGGCCGTGAACTCCTCGCGGGCGAGGGCCACGTCGCCCGGCAGCCGCCTGCCCTCCGGGTATAGGTTCGTGTGGCGCGTGATGCGCCACAGCGGCTGCTCTAGCTCGGTCGCTGTGAACAACAGCCATCGATTGAGTTGGGCGCGCTCTTCGGGATCTGCAGGAACGAGCTTCTTGTCAGGATATTTATCCGCCAAGTACAGAACAATCGCCACGGATTCCGTGAGCACTACGTCGCCATCCACCAGTGCGGGGATCTTGCCGGCAGGATTGATCTTGAGGAATGCCGGCTGCCGATGTTCGCCCGCGAGCAGGTTGACGGTGGCGGCGTCGAAATCGATTTCCAACTCCTGCAGCGTCCAGCGCACACGGATCGATCGAGTTGGAGAGAACTCGAATAATTTCATGACAACCTCCAATTCAGTGAAAGGGGTGGGTCGGATTCCTCATCGTATAGTCGAACGAGCCTGCATCATTTCGACAGTGGAGCCCAAGGCGGTTGTTCCCGCCGGTACCCGCACGCCGGTTGCACAAAAGTGCGATCGTGCCGCAACATGCGCGATTGGTTGCCTAACCGAACAAGGGAGCCGCTCGTGTATCGCATCCATCACTCGGCAGTTGCGCTGGGATTCGCGTGTCTGTCGACGTTCATCTCCGCCGCCGCATATGCGGCAGAGAAGCCCCACTTGTTTCAATCACCCGCTCTCAGCCGGGAATCGATCGCCTTCGGCTATGCCGGAGATCTATGGACTGTTGCGCGCGAGGGCGGCCGGGCAGTGCGCCTGACCAACGGTGTGGGTCTGGAAAGCGCGCCCGTGTTCTCCCCGGACGGCAATACGATTGCCTTTACCGGGGAATACGACGGCAACACGGATGTGTTCACCATCCCTGCCGCGGGCGGTATTCCGCATCGAGTGACCTATCATCCCGTCCCGGATGTCGCCGTGGGATGGACTCCGGACGGAAAGCGGATTTTGTTTCGCTCCACGCGCGAATCGGCGAGCCGCTACACGCAGCTCTATTCCGTTCCCGCCGAGGGTGGCTTGGCTGCGCGCTTGCCGCTGCCCGCGGCTTATCAGGGCCAGATGTCGCCGGACGGTTCGCACATCGCCTACTCGCCGCTGGCTCCCGCGTTTGGATTCGACTACACGGCATTCGTCTCTTGGGGAAACTACCGCGGCGGACGCGCCAGCACCATCTGGATCACCGCGCTTGCGGGACTGGACTCGGTCGAGATTCCTCACGATCGAGCGTCCGACTTCTATCCCGTGTACTGCGGCCAACAGATTTATTTCCTCTCCGGGCGTGCCGGCCACATAGGAATCTTCCGGTACGACCTCGGCACGAAGGCGGTTGCCGAGGTTCTGCACAACGACGGTCCCGACATTCGAAGCCTCGCCGGCGACGGAAAGACCCTGGTCTACGATCAATTGGGGGAAATCCACCTCTTCGATACCGCCAGCGGCAAGGACCACCGCGTGCCGATCGAGATCCGCGCCGATTTGCCGGAAGTGCGGCCCAGCATCAAGACCGTCGCCATGGAAATCGATCACGCCACGATTTCGCCCAGCGGCGTGCGTGCCGCGTTGGAAGCGCACGGCGAGATCCTGACCGTACCGGTAAAGGCAGGCCCGATCCGCAACATCACCAATACGCCGGGAATCATGGAGCGCTCGCCGGCGTGGTCTCCCGACGGCCAGTCGATCGCCTACTTCTCCGACGAATCGGGTCTGTACGCGCTGCATGTCGCCGCGCAGACGGGCGCCATGCAAACGGGCGCTGCCGCGGTCAAGAAATTTCCGCTGGCGCCGGAACCTGCCTATTACTTTGCGCCGAAGTGGTCGCCGGACTCGAAGCACATCGCATTCCACGACAATCGCCTGAAGATGTATCTACTCGACACGGTTACCGGCAAGCTCACCGTGATCAATGATAAGAACGTGTATGGCGGATTTTCGGAGGCGAGCTACGATCTTGCCTGGTCGCCCGATTCGAAGTGGATTGCTTACCCGCGTTCTCTCGACAATCACTTGCATTCCTTGTTTCTCTACTCGGTCGACAGCGGTACCTCCGCGCAGGTAACGGATTCCATGGGGGATGCCCGCCTGCCTGCCTTCGACCGGAGCGGAAAATACCTTTATTTCACGGCCAGCACGAATGCCGGCGCCAGTTCTGACGGACTCGACATGACCAGCGACCTGTACGAGGTGCGGTCGAATATCTACGCCGTGGTGCTGGCCGCGGACCAGGCCTCGCCGATCGCGCCCGAGTTGGACGACGAGAAGGCGCCGGGATCGAAGCAGGCGAAGCCGAAGGACGACGACACGGTCCGTCCCGAGGGAGCGGACCCTGCCAAGCGGGTTGGACGCAATGCGGCCGCCGGAGCCGCGCCGGCCGCCGCTCCGGCAGTCCCTCCCACCAAAGTTGATTTGAACGGCATCGGGTCGCGGGTCGTGGCCTTGAGTCTACCCGGCGCCGCGTATGTCGCTCTGGCCGCGGGCACCCATGACAGTCTGTACTTTCTCGTGCGTTCCGAGCCCGGCCGATATGACGATCGGGCCGCTACCTTGAGCCGCTGGACTCAGGAAGACCGCAAGACGGAAAAGCTGGCCGAACGCATCGAGAGTTTTGAACTCTCGGCCGATGGCGAAAAGATGCTCCTCGCCATCTCCAACCGCAAACCCGATGCGCCGCCCGACGCGAATGGCGAGGACGCACGGCCTACGTGGGTCATCGTACCGGCGAATGTCGCATTGAAAGCCGGCGAGGGCACGCTGGCATTGACGGCCCTGCAGGTGCGCGTCGATCCGTCGGCGGAGTGGAGCCAGATGTACCACGAAGTCTGGCGCATCGAACGGTCGTATTTCTATGATCCGAATTTCCACGGCGCTCACACGGTCGCGGACGAACGCCGCTATGAGCCCTATGTTGCGTCGATCGCATCCAGAGCCGATCTCAATTACGTCTTTCAAGAGATGCTGGGAGAGTTCTCGGTGGGCCATTTACGGGGCAGCGGAGGTGCCATTCCACGGGCCCGCCACATGCCCGGGGGGTTGCTTGGAGCCGACTATGTCATCCGCGACGATCGCTACTGCCTGGCGAAGATCTATACCGGCGGCCAGTTCAATCCGCGCGACAAGGCGCCGCTCGCGCAGCCGGGACTCAATCTGAGTCCCGGCGATTGCATTCTCGCGGTCAACGGACAGGAGTTGTGGGGTTCGGTCGATATCCAGCAACCGCTCGAAGGCACAGCCGAACACGCCATCACGCTGCGCGTAGCCGCCGCCGGCGGAAAGGCACGCGATGTCACGGTCGTCCCCGTGGCCAGCGAAGCCAATCTGCGCCACATTGACTGGATCGAGTCCAACCGGCGGAAGGTGGAGCAGATGTCCGGCGGCAAGCTCGCGTACATTTACTTGCCGAACACCGGCGCGGAAGGGTTCACCAATTTCAATCGTTATTATTTCGCGCAGACCCAGAAGCAAGGCGCGATCATCGATGAGCGTTTCAACGCGGGCGGGCAGATGGCCGACTACATCATCGAAGTCATGAGCCGTCACATCGAAGCGTATTGGTCGCCTCGGTACGGCAGAGTGGAACACACTCCGAATGCCGGCATCTACGGACCGAAAGTGATGATCGCGAACGAAATCTCCGGCTCCGGGGGCGATGCGCTTCCCTGGCTGTTCAAGCAGGCCAAGATAGGCACGCTGGTCGGCAAGCGAACGTGGGGCGGCTTGGTGGGCATCAGCGACATTCCCGTCCTGATGGACGGCGGCCACGTCACCTCACCCAGTGTCGCCTTCTTCTCCCCCAAGGGAGAGTGGGACGTTGAAAACCACGGGGTCGATCCGGATGTGGCGGTGGAGCAGGATCCGAAGGCGGTCAGCGAAGGACACGATCCGCAATTGGAGTCGGCGGTCGCCATCGCGCTGCGCGATCTGGCGGCGCATCCACTTGCTCAGCCGGCGAGGCCGGCGTATCCGGATTATCACCATTGAGCACGGAGTGTCGGCATGATCATTGAAATCGCGCAGTTGACCATTCGGCCGGGCAGTGAGCGGCAATTCGAGGCGGCATTCCTCACCGCCATCAAGGTTCTGGGCGGCAGCAAGGGATATTCGACCCACGAGCTGCAGCGCTCCGTGGAAACGCCCAACCGCTATGCATTGATCGTGCATTGGCAAACCCTCGAGGATCACACGGTGGGGTTTCGCGGGTCGCCGGCATTCACCGAGTGGCGTGCACACATCGGGCCGTTTCTCGAATCACCGCCGGTAGTCGAACATTTCCAATCAGTCACCGGCGCCGGCTGACGCTGCGGGGGGCGGGATATAGTATCGTGCGGAGCGAAGCGCCCTGAAACGAACCATCATGCCAATGATTCTCAGCATCGACGACTTGCGCGAACTCGCGAAGAAACGCATTCCGCGCGCCATCTTCGACTACGCCGCCGGCGGCGCGTACGACGAACGCACGCTGTCGCGGAACACCGCCGATCTCGATGCAATGACCTTTCGTCAACGTGTGATGGTCGATGTGTCGAATGTGTCGCTTGCGACGAATTTGGTGGGTGCACCGGCAACGATGCCGTTGGCCATAGGTCCGACCGGACTTGCCGGTCTGTTCCATGCCGACGGCGAGATTCTCGCGGCCAGGGCCGCGGCGGCCTGCGGCATTCCCTACTGCATGAGCACCATGTCGATTTGTTCGATCGAGGACGTTCGAGAGGCGACCCGGCAGCCGTTCTGGTTTCAGCAATACCTCATGAAAGACCGCGGCTTCAATCAGGAGCTCATCGATCGGGCCGCTGCCGCGCAATGCTCGGCGCTCATGCTCACGCTCGATCTGCAGGTGTTGGGCGAGCGGCGCCGCGATCCCCGCAACGGCCTCACCATCCCGCCGCGGCTCACGCTGCGCAATGCCCTGGATGTGGCCACGAAACCGTCTTGGGCACTCAAGGTGCTGTTCGGAAAACGGCGCACATTCGGCAATTTAGCGGGGCGAATCGGTGGTTCGAGCGGTATCCGTACTCTGGCGCAGTGGACCGCGACTCAGTTCGATCCATCCGCGAATTGGCGCGACGTGGAATGGGTCAGAAGCCGCTGGCCCGGGAAACTGATACTCAAGGGGGTGCTCGACGCCGAGGACGCCCGCCTCGGCCTCGCGACCGGCGCGGACGCCATCGTCGTATCGAATCACGGCGGACGGCAACTCGACGGCGCACCGTCTTCGATTTCGGTGCTGCCGGAGATCGTTGCGGCGATCGACGGCCGTTGCGAGGTGTTGTTCGACGGCGGCATTCGCTCGGGCCAGGACATTGCGAAGGCGCTGGCGCTGGGCGCGCGCGGCACATTGATCGGTAAATCGTTCCTGTACGCGTTGGCCGCCGCCGGAGAGGCGGGCGTGACCAAGGCCATCGACATCATGCGCAATGAACTGCGCGTGACCTTGGCGTTGACCGGAACGTCGTCCATCGCCGCCATGGGTCCGCACGTATTGCGCATGCCCCGCAAGGGCGAGGCGCGCAGCGCCGGGTACTAAAGCGTCGGCAGTCCGCGGCGCGGTCTTCCGCGCGGAAAAGCCGCGTCGATTCTGGCCAGCTCGGCGGCGCTGAGCTCGAGGGTCGCCGCCGCGGCGTTCTCGGCCACGTGTGCAAGGCGGGACGCCTTGGGGATCACGAACACTTCCGGGTGGCGCAGCAGAAAGCGCAGCGCGACTTGCCGGGGAGTCGCCTGGTGCGCTTCGGCAATCTCGGCAAGCACCGTGCCTTGCGCCGTCCGCGCATCGAACGCAGTTTTCGATTGACCGAAAGGCGTGTACGCCACCAGCGCAGTACCCTGTTTTTGGCACCAGGGCAGCACCGCATGCTCGATGGCGCGTTCCTGCAGGTGGTACAGCACCTGATTGCAGGCCGGATGCCCCGCGCCCGCAATCGCCGCCACTTCGTCGAGGTCGGCGACATCGAAATTACTCACACCCCAGGACAGGATCTTGCCGTCGCGCACCAGAGTGTCGAAGGCTGCAATCGTTTCCTCCAATGGAAATTCGCCGCGCCAGTGAAGCAGATAGCAATCCAGCCGGTCCGTTCGCAGGCGTGCCAGCGATTTCTCGCACGCCGCGAGCGTGCCGCGCGTCGAGGCATTGGTCGGCAGCACCTTGGAGACCAGGAAAACCTCATCGCGCCGACCCGAGATCGCCTTGGCAATGATGCTTTCCGCGGCTCCTGAGCCGTACATTTCGGCGGTATCGATATGAGTCAGCCCAAGATCGAGGCCGCGGCGCAGACACTCGACGGCGGAGTCCGCCGCCGATTCCTCGATTTTCCAAGAGCCCTGACCGATGGCCGCGACGCGGCGTCGAGTGGGGCCGAATGGGCGCGTTGTGCTTTCGTCCGTCATGGGTTGGATTCGTATCCTACCAGCCGTGCATCGAAACTCTCGAGCAAAGCGGCATGCATTTCGCGGGGAATCGCCAGCAGGCACTTGGTCAGGGCATCGGCGACGGCGGCGCGCGCGGCGCTGACGCTGATCTTGCCGCTTCTGATCTCCCGGCGAGTGACGCCGTGGTAGTAGCCGTTGTGCTCGGCGGGCCGTGCTGCGTTGCAAACATCGCTGGTGGCAAGAGCAGCATTCTCGAGCTCGATGACGCGGTCGCCTTCTGTCTGATCTCTGACGACGATGGCGCGGGCGCGGTTGCCGAACACCGCCAAGTCGCCCCCCGCATTGACGAGACCGCCGCGGCAGCCGGCCGCGCGCAGCGCCGCGAGCGCGCGGTCGACAGCATAACCCTTGGCGATGCCGCCGAGGTCGATGTGCAGCGGCTTATGCGGGATCACGGATCGCGGAGCCGCGAACTCTAGATCCGTCAATCGACCCGCGGCGCTGGGTAAACAGGGATCGAACGCTCCCGTCGTTGCCTGATTCAGGTGCGACGACAACGCGAGCACCTCCCAGGTCCAGGGGTGAACGTCCAACGGCCGCCCGAGCGTGCCTCGACGGATGGCCAGCAAATCGCTGCCGGCGCGCGTGGGATGCATGAGGCTTTCTACTTGCGCGACGGCCTCGAATGCCGCCTCCAACCCCGACAAGGCGCTCGCCGCGTCAGCCTCGGCGCTGATCGCAATGAGCGTTCCCAGCCCGATCCGCAGCCGGGACTCGCAACCAACAGACTCTAATGTTTGCAGCACGGTGCACCAGACGCCTTATGACAAGGTGTCCTTTGTAATTTAGCAGGAATTGGGCGCACAATTATTCGATGGGTGATTCGCCGGCTACGGCGGGCGTCGAGGAGCGTCCGCAGTGGACTTCAGTCTGAATTTTACACTGCGCTGGCCACATTCGATGGTTCGGAGAGCAGGGAGGTCTCGGATGTGACGATGCCGGCGGTGCAAAGTGGAGACCGCGAGTCCGCGCTTGCCTGGGACTTCATGCGCCTGGGATTTGCGCGCCGTGTCGCCTCGCTCGCCGCCTTCGGTGTGATCTATTCCACGCTGATGATCCTCGGCTTGTTTCTGCGCGAGAGCTCCCAGCAACTGACCATCATCTGGCCCGCCGCCGGCCTGCTGTTCATGGCGCTCTGGTTTTCGCCGCGGCGCAATTGGATCTGGATCGTGGGCACGCAAATGGCCCTGGAGATCGCGATCGATTTCTCGCGCGTCGATCATTTCACTTTGCGCACATACGGGCCATTCATCGTCGCCAACTCGCTCGACGGCATCGTAGGCGCTCTCATTGCCGGTCGACTCATGGCGACTCCGGAAATTCCCCGGATTCGGCATGTTTTGCAGTTCTTCGCAGCGGTTGCGCTCGGCGCCGCGGCAAGCGCGGTCATCGGCGCGTTTGGTGCCGCGCAGCCGTTGGGCGCCGCCCGTTATTTTCGCGAATGGCAGCTGTGGTGGGCGGGGAACTGGCTGGGATCCTTATGCATCGCACCGGTGTTGATGTGTTGGGCCGTTCGGTGGCACGCGCGCGAACATTCGGTTCCGTCGGCGCCCGCGGGTGAATTGGTCCTGATCGGGTGCGCGCTGCTCGGCATGACGGGTTGGGCGTTTTCGGCGCCGCCCGGCACCGTCGCTACCATCCTCGATACGCCGTTCATATTGCTGGCACTGGTCATCGTGGCGGCATTTCGCCTGCCGCCGCGCTGGTGTACCGGGTTGGCGGCCGCAGCCGCGCTGATGGCGTCCTACTTTGCGAGCCGCGGCTTGGGCCCCTTCGCCGGCGATCCGAGTCCCTTCGTGCGGGTGGGCGCCGTGCAATTGTACCTGGCGACTCTGGTCGTGATCAATTTCATGCTGACGATCGTGCTTCTCGAGATGCGGAACACGGTGCAGCTGTTGCGTACCAGCGGCGAGCGGTATCACAATTTCATCGAGCAGAGTTCCGAAGCCGTATGGCGAATCGAACTGGATGTTCCGATGGCTCCCGACCTGGCGGTGAATGCGCAAATCGCGTGGCTGCGTGAGCATGCCTATGTCGCCGAATGCAATTTGGTCTACCTTCGGTTCAATCGGCTGTTCGGGCTGCCCGACGCCGACGCACGTCTGTGGCGCGCCGACGTGCCATGGTCCGCGATCTATCTCGAGCATATCGGGAAAGCCGGGCATCAGGACTACTCGGTGGACGGCCTGCAATTCACTTTGTCGAACGAAGCCCAGCAGTTCACCTACATCACGGGTTTCCGCGGCGTGATGGAGCAGGGGAAGCTGGTTCGTGTCTGGTGCGTGGCGCGCGATATCACCGAGCTCGTCGAGCTCAACCGGCGTCTTCGCGAAAAGCAGGATCGAGTGCAGCTGTATGCGCGGCAACTGGTCGGCGCGGAAGAGCGAGCCCGGCGAGCGACCGCGGTGGATCTCCACGACGGCATAGGCCAGCAACTGGTCGGTCTTGCAATGACCCTGGACGCCGCCGCCCCACGCTCGCCGCCCGAGGTGCGCCTGCTGCTCTCCGAGGCGACCCATACCGTGCGTGAGGTGCAGTCGATCACGCAACGGGTCATTGCGGACTTGAGTCCCCCGGGGCTTTACGAACTGGGATTGGAACCCGCACTCAAGTGGCTCAGCATCTACATGCGCGGAAAAGATAATTTACAGGTCGAACTGGAGGTTGCCGCGGATGCGGCGGCATACAATCTCGAACTTCGGGTGCTCGTGTTCAAGCTCATTCGAGAACTGCTCCGCAATGTCGTCAAACATTCCGGCGTGCAGTCGGCAGTCGTCAAGGTCACACAGACGCCGGATGAACTATGCGTCGTCGTGGAAGATCGCGGCGTGGGATTCGAATGGCAACTCAGCTTGTTCGAGCCGCGGTCGGAGGGATTCGGCCTGTGGAGCGTGGCGGACCGGGTGCGGGCTGCGGCGGGCGAGATGACGGTCGATACCGCCCCCGGCCGCGGGTGCCGTGTATCGGTGAGGTTTCCCCACAACCCCGTGCGCCCGCTGATCCAGCGAAGCGATCCGCTCACCCAGTCGCAGATTTCCGGAAATAGCCGGTCCGGGACGTTTTAAACGATTCATCTGAAATCAATGGGTTGCGTTGGGCCCATCAGTTGCTATCGGTACGAAACTAAATGATAATAATTCCTATTCGTAATAGCAATCCGAAACGACATGGACGAACGACATCGAATGACGGGCCTGATGCTGGCGGCGCTGCTGCCGGTTCCGGTGGTGATCGCGGCCGACTATCTCAGCGTGGATGCGGCCCAGAAGGCGGTCTTTCCGCAAGCCGATGCCTTCCAAGAAGTGCTGCTGCCGCGAACGCCCGAGCAGCTGCAGGCCCTATCGGTCCGCGCGGGACCGCAGCCGCCGCACGGAACCCTGCGCATCTGGAGCGCGACGCGCGACGGAGTGTTGCTGGGGCATGTATTTGTCGACGAAGTGATCGGCCGGCAGAGTCTGATCACTTACGCCGTGGGCATTGATACCGGCGGGGCGCTGCGCAACTTGGAGATCCTGTCGTATCGCGAGAGCCACGGCGGTGAGATTCGCAATGCTGCGTGGCGCGGGCAATTCACGCACCGTGACGCGCTGGAACAATTGCGGTTCGGCACCGACATCAAGAATATTTCCGGCGCCACACTGTCCTCCGAGCACGTCACTCAGGGCGTGCGTTGGCTGCTCGCTCTATGGCAATCCGCCTTGCGGCCGACCAATGGGCCGGTCTAACCAGGCTCCCATGCGCGGGCAGGAGCATGGGCGGGCGCACGGCCACGCGGATCACCGGCGGACGCCGCACACACTGTCCGCGCCGCGCGACCGCATGCCGGCGCGCAACCGCCTGGCCGTCTATCTGGTGCTGGGCTCGCTCTGGCTTTCAGGCTGCGTGTGGCTGGTACTGGACGAGTTTTTCGGATCAAGGGGTCAATTCGGCATTACGCCTCACCCGTGGGCGCCGGCCATCTTGTTGGTGCACGGAATTGTCGCGATTCTCAGCATGTACCTGTTGGGTTGGGTCACGGCGCGGCATGTGCTCAGGTGGTGGCCGGGCCGATTGCGGCGCCTGAGCGGCGGAGTGCTCGCGGTATTTTTCCTATTCCTGAGTCTCAGCGGATTCGCGCTGTTCTTCGTCAGCGACGACCGATGGCAGCATCTCGCGGCGACGGCTCACGATGCCTTAGGGCTCGGCATCACGGTGTTCGCGATTCAGCACTGGTTCTTCGCCAGGCGCCGCGACATGCGCAGAGCCGCTTCGCGGCCTTGGTAGTAACCCTGCACGACCCCCAGCTGGTCGAAGCCTAGACATTCGTAGAAGATGCGCGCCGGCTCATTGTGCGTACGCAACTCGAGGTTGATGCGAAACACGCCGGCTTCGATCGCGGTCGCGGTCAGCCAATCCATGAGCTGTCGTCCAAGTCCCTGGCGCCGATGCTCCGGCGCCACGGCAAGCAGATTCAAGTGCGCCACCTCATCCCCGAAATGCATGATGGCGAACGCCGCAATTTGCCGCTCGCGCCGTGCGACCACCACCGAGGATTCGGGTCCGGAAATGAAATGCTGCACGCGCGCGGGAGTCCAGGACCAGGTCAGCCCCTGTTCGATCAGGTCGCGCGACATTTCCGCAATTTCGCGCGCATCCGACGTGCGGGCGAGTCCCAGGGTGGCGAGCTCCGACATTCTCAGTGCATTCCGGTTTTGATGGGTGGGGCCGCACGCTGCGGCAATCCGGCCGGCGCCGCCGGCAAAAGTTTCATGAGCTCTTGAACGCCGCGCTCCAACTGAGGGTCATGGCCTTCCAGTACTTTCACCGGGTCTTGTTCGACGACGATATCCGGATCCACCCCGTGCCCCTCGATGATCCAACGACCGTTCTCATCTGCTGTGCCGAACTCTGGCACAAATACGGTGCCGCCGTCGAGCAGCGGCCCGTGGTCGTCGATGCCGATCACACCGCCCCATGTGCGCTTGCCGATGAGTGCGCCGATTTTCCACTGGCGAAATGCATTCGCAAATATATCGCCGTCGGACGCGGTGTCCTCATTGATCAATGCCACTTTCGGTCCCGGCTGCACGACGCGCGGATAGGTGTCCGCCGCCTCGTGATTGCGGGCAAAGCTGGTACCGTGGAGCGTACGCGCCAGCCGCTCGATCAACAACTGGGAGATATTGCCGCCGCCGTTGTCGCGCACGTCGACCACCAAACCTTCCTTGCGGATCTGCGGATACCACCACTTGATGAATTCACGGATCCCGGCCTCGCCCATGTCCGGTAGATGAACGTAGCCCAGGCGTCCCAGGCTCAGGCGATCCACGCGCGCGCGATTTTGCGCGACCCAGGCCAGGTACAGCAGGTTATTTTCGCTGGCGAGCGGTTGATAGCGGATGGTCCGCGGCGCCTTGCCGTCGGCGGTTGCCGACACGCGCCACTCGGCCGGTTGGTTCGGCGCCGCCTGCAGCAGCTCGTAGGGATCGGCGCCGGCCTTGAGCTCGCGCCCGTTGACCGAGAGCACGTAGTCTCCCACATGCACATCCACGCCCACTTCCGTGAGCGGCGACCGGTAGCGCTCCTCTTCGTTCTCGCCGGCGAAAATCTTGGCGATCCGATAGCGGCCGGATTTGGCGTCGAGCTCGAAGCGCGCGCCGGGCAGTGCGACAAAGGGACGTTTCGGGAGGCCGAGGTCGCCGCCCTCGATGTAGGCATGCTGGACCGTGAGTTCAGAGATCATTTCGGCGATGACGTAGTTGAGGTCCGCCCGTGACCCCACGAATTCCAGCAGCGGTTCATATTTTGCCCGCAGCTTCTGCCAGTCGTAGCCGTGCATGTTTTCAACGTAGAAATAATCGCGATAGCGGCGCCACACTTCGGCAAAAATCTCGCGCCACTCGGCCGCGGGAACACGCGTGGTCACCAGGCCGGCGAGCGACACGGTCTTGGTGTCCTCGCTCGGACTTTTCGAAGCCGCGCCGACTTCGAAATATTTGATTTCCTTGGACGAGAGTTGCGCGAGCACGTGCTTACGGTCGGCCGTCGCACCCCAAGCCGTGACATCCTCGGCCACGGGCTTGGCCTCGCGATCCTTGATCGAGTAAGCCATCACGCCGGCTTTGACGCCCGAATCTCGCCCGTAATACGGCGGACCGCTGCGTTGGTAGAGGAGCATCTCATCGCCGGCCTCGAGATTGGTCAGATTGTCGGCCTCCAGAGGCACGCGGATCGCGCGCTGCTCGATTCCCTCGAACTCGATTTTGATCGGGCCTTTCAAGCTGCCCTTGCTCTTGTCCCGACGCTTTTCACGGTCCTTGTTGATATCCTTGTCGCGAACCTTGTCGCTGTCTTTGTCGCCGTCGGCATCCTTGCCGTCCTTTCCGTCATCGCCGGGTTCATCGTCGCGTATGCCGAATGGATTCTTGACGTCCTTGCGCAAGGTGACGGCGAAAATTCCCGTCTGCCGATCGGTGGCGAAGTCGAATTCGATGGTGCTGAGAAGCGGCTGATATTCGCGTTCGCTCAGGAAGTACAGCAATTCACCGCTCGGAGCCCAAGCGGGAGAGTGCGCATTGAAGAATTGCGGCGTAATGCGCCGCGACTTTCCGTCGGCCGCCGACCAGATGTACACGCCGGAGAACCCGTTGGATTCATTGAGCGAATAGCTCAAGAATTGACCATCGGGCGACCAGCAATAATCCTGCGTCAGGTCGGCGGGATCGCGGGCGACGGTGGCGCGCCGCTTGGTCGCCACGTCGATCACGTACAGCCTGCCCGTATTGTCGGAAAATGCAATGCGCTCATCGTCGCCCGACCACCGCGGCGAATACAAACGCGAGGCTGATCCCGATGATATTTGGACGGCCGGCTCGTTGCCGTCCTGCGCCTGCACGTAGATTTCTTCTTCGCCGGAGCGATCGGACACGTACGCCAGGCGTTTGCCGTCGGTCGACCAGGCGGCTTCCCGTTCGTGCGCGGACGATGACCGAGTGAGATTTCGGGTAACGCCGTGCTCTACCGGAACGGAAAAAACATCCCCCCGCGCCACGATCGCCACCCGTTCGCCGCCCGGGCTCAAAGCTAGGCTTTCGACATTGTCGGCGGCATTGACCGTTTGAGGGCGAGTGGTGGTGGCGTCCGCCGGCACCGCGATCGCCAACGCGCGATCCTCATCATCGCGCGTATCGTAGATATGCAGCTCGCCGTCGGATTCGTACACGATCTGGCCATCGGCGTCGGCGCTGGGCCAGCGCACATCCCAATCCTGGTAGTGGGTGAGTTGCCTGGTTTGCCCCGTCGCGATGTCATAGCGAAAGAGATTGAATACGCCGGTCCGGTCGGAGTTGAAATAGACGGCGTCGCCGATCCACATGGGATCGCGGTCGGTGCGCGGATCGTTCGTGACTTGCAGCAGCGAAGGATGGATCAAATCAAAAATATACAGGTCGTTCGCCCAACCGCCCTGATAGCGCTTCTCACTGCGAAAGTCGCGCCATAGAGGCGAGTATACGATCCTCTTGCCGTCGGGCGAAAAATGACCGGCGCCCGACACCGGCATGGGCAGCGCGGTCGCCGCGCCACCGTTCATCGGCACCGTGTAGAGTTTGGAATCCGTCAGCATGTAGCCGTCGCGCCCCGATCTGAACAACACGGCCGTGCCGTCCGGCGTCCAGCCGTAAACCTGATTGTCGTAACCCCAGCGTTCGGCGAGCGGACCCGGCGCCGGATAGAACGTGAGCTGCCTCGGCGCCCCGCCGCCCGACGGAATCACGTACACCTGTTCGTCGCCGCCGTACTGGCCGGTGAAGGCGATGAAGCGTCCGTCGGGAGAGAATTTGCCGAATAGCTCGAGGCCCGGATTCGACGTGAGGCGCGCGGCCGTACCCCCTCGCGTACCGACGGTCCACAAGTCTCCGGCATAGCTGAAGACGATCCGATCGTGCCATACGTCCGGAAAGCGCAGCAGCTTGGTGGCAGCCGCATGCGATGCGAATGACAGCAACACGAGCGCAGCCGCGGTACGGGCGGCTGAATATACGGAACGCATCAATCTCCTCGGCTAATCTCAGCGACTACGATACCGGTCGGTCGCGCGCACCAGCTCGTGTGTATTGCCCGCTTCGAATGCCGAGTGTCCGGCGTCCGGCACTATCGCCAAGTCCGCCTCAGGCCACACCCGATGCAAATCCCAGGCGCTGGTTGCGGGGCAGACGACATCATAGCGTCCCTGAACGATCGTCGCGGGAATGTGGCGGATACGCGGTACATCGTCCAGCAATTGGCTTTCGCTGCGCAAGAAGCCGCGATTCACGAAGTAGTGGCACTCGATTCTCGCCACGGCCAGAGCGAACTGATCCTCGCCCCACTTCTTGATGTTGTCCAAGTTGCTGTACAAGAAACTGGCGGAGGCTTCCCATATCGACCATGCGCGCGCAGCCGCCAGTGCGGCTCGCTGGTCGCTGCCGGTCAGCCGTTTATGGTAGGCACTCAGGAAATCATCGCGCTCGTCGGGCGGGATCGCGTCGCGGTAGGCCTCCCAGGCATCGGGAAATATTTCCGAGGCGCCGTGCTGATAGAACCAGCGGATTTCGGCGTAGCGCAGCAGGAAAATCCCGCGTAGTACGATTTCGCTGACGCGCTCGGGATTTGCCTCCGCGTAGGCCAGTGCCAAGGTGCTGCCCCACGATCCGCCGAACACGAGCCAGCGCTCTATCCCGAGGTGTTTGCGCAATCGTTCTATGTCGGCGACCAGATGCCAGGTCGTGTTCTCGACCAGGCTCGCGCTTGGGCGGCTCCGTCCGCAGCCGCGCTGATCGAACACGACGATGCGGTAGTGCTGTGGATCGAAGAACTGCCGCGCCCGTTTATCGGAGCCGGCGCCGGGACCACCGTGCAGGAACACCGCCGGCTTGCCCGCCGGGTTGCCGCATTCTTCGTAATAAATCTCATGGACGTCCGAGACGCGCAGGTAGCCATGTCGAAAGGGCTCGATCGCCGGATACAGCTCGCGCCGCGCGGTGTCGCGTGCCTTGACCGAACGCGTCGCCAGCTTTGCAGCGCTGACCGGGCGTTTCTTCCTGGCCGCAGTGCGCTTGAGGGTGGACCGCCGCGGTGTGGTTCGTGATTTGACCGGCGCGCCCTGTTTCTTTTTCATCACTACTCCTCTTATTTGGGTGATTGTGCTCGCGAGACCAAGGGCCCGAGCGGCCGCCCGCCGAGCAGATGCACGTGCAGGTGGTAGACCTCCTGGCCGCCATCCGCATTGCAATTGATGATCAGCCGATAACCGCTCTCTGCGATACCTTGGGCGCGCGCGAGATCGCGCGCCACGATGAACATATGTCCAATCAACGATGCATCCTCGTCGGCAATATCGTTGGCGGTAGGAATGGGCTTGTTCGGGACGATGAGTATATGCACCGGCGCCGCTGGTCTGATGTCCAAGAAAGCGATGACCCGGTCGTCACGGTAGACCACGGTAGCCGGCAGGTCGCCGGCGATGATTTTTTCGAAAAGCGTAGGCATTTCAATGCCTCCGAGCATTAAGGGGTCTCAAGATTAGCAGGAACGGAACCACTGCTTGGATTTGCGATGCAACAATCCGATCCCGTAATAGTAATGGGAACGATTCTCATATAGAATTGCGTTCATGTTAACGACTTCTCGGCCCCCCATTCCAGCTCCGGCATCTGCCGACATCCGGCTCACGGACCTTCAGTTAGGAACTCGCGCGCGGGTGGTGTCCGTCACCGCGGTGGATGCTGCCGCGCCTGCCGAATTGGGAAGGCGCCTGGCCGAACTGGGCTTTTTGCCCGGCGAAGCCGTTCGCATCGTGGCCCGGGGCATGATGGCGCGGGCGCCGATTGCCGTGCGCATTGGTACGGGCACGTTCGCGCTGCGGCTTTTCGAGGCCGCCTGTATCCGCGTGTGTCCGGAGCAGCCGCAGCCAGCCTGAGTCCATGGAGGCTTTGCCCAGCGCTCCGAGTCCTCTCATTGCTCTGGTTGGAAATCCCAACTGCGGCAAGACTGCTCTGTTCAATATTCTCACCGGTAGCCGGCAAAAGGTCGCCAATTACGCCGGCGTCACCGTCGAGCGCAAAGAGGGCTCGCTGCTCACCCCTTCGGGGCTGCGCGTGCGCATACTCGACTTGCCGGGAGCCTACAGCCTCGATCCACTGACTCCCGACGAGCAAGTCACGGCCGATGTTCTGCTCGGCCGGCGTACCGGCGAGGCCCAGCCCGACTTCGTCGTTTGCGTCACCGACGCGACCAATCTTCGCCAGAACCTGCGCCTGGTGCTGAGCTTGAAACGACTGGGTCTGCCCATGGTGGTGGCGCTCAACATGAGCGATATCGCGCGCCGCAAAGGCATCGTGATCGATGCCGAGCGGCTGGCCGCCGAGTTGGGTGTGCCCGTGGTGGAAACGGTCGGCGTCAAGGCGACCGGCGTCCGGGCCCTGATCAAGGTGCTCGATGGCTTGGCGATTCCGGGCCGCGCGCGGCAGGCTGCGGTATGGCGCACCCCGAGTGCCTCGGATATCGAATACGACCAGTCCGAAGTGCGCAGAATCTTAGGGTTGGTGGGCGGCGATCGGCTCGACGGCGTGACCATCAGCGATCGCGTCGATGCCGTCGTGCTGCATCCCGTGTTCGGGCCCCTCATCCTGGCGGGCATCCTGTTCCTGGTATTCCAAGCGGTGTTTGCCTGGGCGCAAGTGCCGATGGACGCCATCAGACTCGGGGTCGCGGCCTTTGGCCATTGGCTGGGAGCGGCGCTGCCCGAGAGCCTGCTCAAAGGTTTGCTCATCAACGGCGTACTCGCCGGCGTCGGCAGCGTGCTGGTGTTTCTGCCGCAGATCATCATCCTGTTCTTCTTCATCTTGATGCTGGAAGACTCAGGGTACCTGCCGCGCGCCGCGTTCTTGCTCGACCGGGTGATGGGCAGCGTCGGCTTGTCGGGCCGCGCCTTCATTCCCTTGCTGTCGAGCTTTGCCTGTGCGATTCCGGGAATCATGGCGACGCGCACCATCCAAAATCCGCGCGATCGATTGGCGACGATCATGATCGCACCGCTGATGACCTGTTCCGCGCGCCTGCCGGTATACGCGCTGATCATCGGCGCCTTCATCCCACAACGAACGCTGTGGGGCGGATTGGAATTACAGGGGGTGGTCTTGTTCGGCCTGTATATCGTCGGAGTCGCGAGCGCCATGGCCGTGGCCTTCGTGCTCAAGCGCAGCGGCCGGGGCACGGGCTTTCAGGCACTGATGCTCGAGCTGCCCGCGTATCACTGGCCGAACTTGCGTAGCTTAGGCATCGGTCTGTGGCAGCGGGTCGAGATATTCATGAGCCGCGTCGGCACGATCATTCTCGCGCTGATGGTGATTCTCTGGGCGCTGAGCTCGTTCCCCGCGCCGCCGCCCGGAGCCGCCGGTCCGCCGATTCAATACAGTATCGCCGGACATTTGGGGGCCTGGCTCGCCGTGCTGTTCGCGCCCATCGGCTTCAATTGGCAGATATCGATTGCGCTGGTCCCGGGGCTTGCTGCGCGCGAGGTTGCCGTCGGTGCGCTCGGCACCGTGTACGCCCTGTCCGCGACCGGAGATGACGTGAGCGGCGCACTGACGCCCTTGATCGCCCACTCATGGAGCTTGCCGACCGCGTTCTCCCTGCTCGCGTGGTATGTATTTGCGCCCCAATGCCTGTCGACCCTTGCTACCGTCAAACGCGAAACCAATTCTTGGCGCTACCCGATCATCATGGCGGCATATTTGTTTGCGCTGGCGTACACCGGCTCATGGATCACCTATCGGGTTGCCGTGGCGCTGCTGAGCTGACGGTGGAAGCGCACGTATGAACAGCGTCATCGATAATTCTCTGGTGGGCCTCGCGCTGCTGGGCAGTGCGGGATACGCCCTGTTGTCGCTCGGTCCGCGGAGCCTTCGCCGCCGCTTGCTCGCGGCTTTGAGCCGGGCGACGGTGTCTCTTGGTCTGCGGCGAACGGCACAGCGGCTCGCCGCCGCGTCCGCCGGTAAGGCGCATAGCGCTTGCGGCGGCTGCGACAGCTGTGGTTCGGAACAGTCGCCAACGACTGAGGGGCCGTCGCGGATCAAGGAGCCGGTCGGCACAAGTGCGGCCGATGTGAGAGTGCCGGTGGCGAAGATCGGCCGGCGCGCTTAGAGGTACGCTCTATCAGCGCGGTTGGGTCGAAAACAGCAACGATGATCACGGGCGGTTCTTCTCGAGGAATTTCTGCCGCCGATCCACCGCTTTCTTTTGCGCCCCAGCAGCGCGCCGATACGAACTTAGCGCGGCGCCCTTTGCAGGCCCCGCGGGTGCCTCCATCATGCGCCGGAAAGCGTCTTCCTCGGCCTCCAAGAGCTGCTTCAATACCTGCTCGATTCGCTCAATCTCTTCGAAGAAATCCGCACGTTTCTGGCGTGGCATTGGGCCTCCTCTGTACAGTTCGAACGGCGCGCCGTCGTACGCACGAGCTATTTTTTGCCCATTTGCTTGGGTCCTTTCATAACTTTCCGCAGGTCTATCAGCGATAGGGCCGGCAGCGTCTGAATGTTGACTGTTCCACGGGATCCAAGGTCGATGGCCAAATGCGCCGCGGTTTCGTTATCCGGCGCCTCGACAATTGTGACGAAGTCCCAGGCACCGAGTGTCGCGTATTGGCTAAGGACTTTGCAGCCAAATTCTTCGATATCCTTGTGGATCTACCATCCTAGGGCCGCTGCTGCCCGGCCTCGAACTCATAAAGAATTTATCAATCCAGGAGATTTGGTCAAGTTTATATATTTTCTGTGTGCCCGAAGACAGGGCCCGTCCTGGCTCCGATGCACGGATCGTCCGCTGGTCGGTCATTCCGATCACCAGGCACTGGTTCATGTGAGTGGCAGCGAGTTTCTCAAGTTAATGACCAAAGCGCCGCGCGGCCAGATCAGCCATCACGCGTAGGCATCGAGCAGAGCAACGGTATTCGCCGAGCACGTCGGGTGGAGGCCGTGCAACCGCACGGTGTTCTGATTGTAGCAACCGTGAATCGCGGCCGCGGCGATTGTCTAAGGCGCGCTAAGTTATCCCTGGCAACGAGCCGATTCGCGCTTGGGCTTGCGCGAACCGGCTCCTACCCTCGTGCACTAGCCCAGCGTTACCGGGACGAACAAGCGGCTGTTTCCCCGCTGAATCAGCAGTGCCACCTGCTTGTCGTGCTCCTGCACCATTTTCCGCAGCTGCGCGACGCTTTGCACCGGTGTGCCATCGACGGAAAGAACCACATCGCCCGGCTGGATGCCGGCCTCGGCAGCGTGGCCTTGAACGTCTTCGACGATCAGACCGCCGCTCACACCGGCTTGCTGGCGCTCATCCGGATTCAACGGACGCACAGCCAAGCCTAACCGTGCCTGCGGCGATGCATTCGCGCCGCCTGCGTCGGCCACTTCCACCGGTGCGGCGGAGCCGACGGTGGCATTCAGGGTCGTTTCCCTGCCGTCGCGCCATACCTTGAGCGAGACTTTATCCCCGGGAGCGACCGCACCCACGCGCGCAGACAATTGGCCGGCGTCGACGATCGGATTTCCGTTGAACTCGAGGATCACATCTCCAACCTTCAGGCCGGCCTGGGCCGCAGCGCTGTCGGGCTCGACCTTGGCGACGAGAGCACCGATGGGCGCCTTCATCTTGAACGAGTCGGCCAGCGACTGGTCGAGAGTCTGCACTTCGACGCCCAGCCGTGCGTGGGCGACCTTGCCGGTCTTCACGATTTGATCCTTGGCTTGAATGGCAAGATTGATCGGAATCGCGAAGGAAACACCCTGGTAACCACCGGAATTGCTGTAGATCTGGGCGTTGATGCCGACGACGTTGCCGTTCGCGTCAAACAACGGACCGCCGGAATTGCCCGGGTTGACGGCCGCATCGGTTTGAATGAAGGGTACGTAGCCATCGCCGGGCAGAGAACGGCCCTTGGCGCTCACGATGCCGGCGGTCGCCGTCTCTTCGAGCCCGAAGGGTTCGCCGATCGCGAGCACGTAGTCGCCGACGTGCAATTGGTTCGAGTCGCCGATCTGCACGGTGGGCAGATCATGCGCGTCGATTTTCAGCACGGCGATGTCGCTGGTGCGGTCCGCGCCGAGAACCTTCGCTTTGTACTCCCGATGGTTCGACAGCTTGACGGTAACTTCCTTCGCGCCGTCGACCACGTGGGCGTTGGTGAGAACGATGCCGTCCGAGCTCACCAGAAACCCGGAACCCTGGGCATGCATCACGCCGTGATTGCGCGGATGTGGAAGACCGCGAAAAAACTGCGACAGGGGATTGTCGTTGTCGCCGAAAGGACCGCCGAAGTTGAACTCCTGCGCCGATGTGTCCATCGCGCCGGCCGTCGTGATGCCGACGACCGCGGCTTGGTTGCGTTCCACGATCGCACGATAATTGGGGGCGGTTGCGGGCGAGATGGCGTGCGATGCCGCTGCACCCGCCGCAACGGAATCAGTGACTGCGGCCGCCGGCGCCGTCTGCGTCGTGGATTGAAGCAGAGTGGCCGCGGACAGGCCCGTGGCTGTGCCGACGGCGAGCAGCCCCGCCGCCGACCAAACCAATGTTTTGCCGCGAATTTGCATGTGAGGTCTCCATATGTAGTTGAGCAAACGCTCTGGCGACACGTTCCCACAAGTGCCTTAAGACAGCCTTAAGACGGCGGGGGAAAGCTCACGGTGACGTGCAAACCGCCCGAGAGGGCATCACCCAGATCGACCCGGGCACCATGGCGCGCCGCGATGGCTTTGACTATCGCGAGCCCCAGACCCGTTCCGGTTTCATTCGCGTTGGCCCGCCGGTAAAACCGGTCGAACACTCTGGCTCGATCGGCAGCCGCGATGCCGGGGCCGGTGTCGACCACTTCCAACTTGGCGCCCGCGGCTCCCGCGTGGCCGCGTACCTGTACCGATCCTCCGGGAGGCGTATAGCGCACCGCATTGTCCACGAGATTGCGCACCAGCGTACGAAGCGCATCTCGATCCCCGCTCACGGAAACCTTGCCTTCGCGTTCCAGCGACAGATCGATGCGCCTCGACTCTGCCAATGCATGCGTTTCAGTCAACGCTTGCGCGGCGACAGCCGCGAGGTCAACAAGCTCGAAGTCGCCCGCCGTCTCCCCCGGGTCGCTGCGCGCCAGCGTCAACAGCTGCTCGACCAGGTGAATGGCGCGTTCGACCGCCGCACCCAGGCTGTCTCGCGCCGTGCGGCGGGCCGTGTCGTCGGGTGCGCGATCCAGCAGCTGAAGCTGCAGGCGCAGCGCGGTGAGCGGCGATCGAAGCTCGTGAGCCGCATCGGCAATGAACGCCCGTTGAACCGCAAAGGCCTCATCCAATCGGGCCAGGAGCCGATTGAGCTCGGCGACCAACGGCTGGATTTCCAGCGGCAGATTGTCGGTGGCCAACGGGGTCAGGCTGCGCACCTCGCGCCGCTGCACTTCGGCGGTGACATCGCGCAGGGGCAGCAATCCGCGCCTGACGATCCAGGCGACGAAGGCGATCATGATGGGCAGGAGAAGAATGAGCGGGACCACCACGCGCAGCGCCGCCGCCCGCGCCAGCCGCTCCCGCACTTGAATCGGCTGCGCGATCTGAATCACGCCGTCTTCCGTTTGCAGGCCGTAAGCACGCCAGGCCTGGCCCTGGAGCGACAGATTCGCATACCCGAGAACGGTCTGGTTGATCAGCGGGAGACCGGGCCTCGACAGGTACACCCGGGCTCCGAAGGGATCCCAGATTTGAATCACGAAATCAGTGTCGCCTTGATCCGGCGGAACCTCGATTCGCGGCGCGAGGGAGACTTGGCTGCGCAGCGACAGCGCCATCTGGCGCAATTGATAGTCGAAGAGAGTCGAGGTTTCGTTCAATACGCGGCGGTACGTGACCGTCGCCGCGAGCAGCGAGACGATTGCCACGAGTACTGTCAATGCCATCAAGAGCCGGGCGCGAATGGACCTCATGACTTGGGAACGAAATAACCCACCCCGCGCAACGTGCGAATGGCATCGTTGCCGAGCTTGCGCCGCAGCCCGTGAATGTAGACTTCGACCGCATTGCTGCCGATTTGTTCGTCCCAACCGTACAAGCGATCCTCGAGCTGGGCGCGCGACAGCACGGCGCCGGGGCGCTGCAGCAGAGCCTCGAGAACTGAAAACTCATGGGCCGATAAGCTGATGGGCACACCGCTGCGCTCGACCGTATGCGATACCGGATCGAGCCGCAGATCGCCGTGCTGGATCACGGGGTCGCCGCGTCCGGCCGCGCGGCGCAGTACGGAGCGCATGCGGGCCATCACTTCGTCGAGATCGAAAGGCTTGACGATGTAGTCATCGGCGCCGGCATCGAGGCCGGCAATCCTCTGCCCAACTTCATCGCGCGCCGTGAGAATGATGACGGGCGTGGCGCCGCCGCGCTGACGCATTGCGCGCAAGACGCCGAGGCCGTCACGCTGCGGCAGCCCGAGATCGAGAAGCACCAAGTCGAAAACCGAGTCCCTCAACGCCGCATCCGCGCTCTTCCCATCGGCCACCCAATCGACGGCATAGTTGCCCTGCCGCAGGGCGGTCTGCAACCCTTGCGCGATCATGCCGTCGTCTTCAACGAGCAACACACGCATG
>WNFQ01002027.1_pt1 | contig 29953 bp, 47 predicted proteins | sample 5400171 | NCBI WGS metagenome assembly WNFQ01 (sample SAMN13153356, study PRJNA577476) | soil metagenome | isolation source: 20 cm soil under Madrone tree | place: USA:California | collected 2016-06-14
CCACTCCGCGCCGTCGCCCGATCAGAGGCTCCCCAAAGTAGGCGAGACTCGATGCTGTCAGTATCCCATTACTCACTTTCTGCGCGATCGATCATTCATTCTTTATATATCCCCGCCCTTTTCGCTTCTCGAGCGCCTTGTCTGCATCTCCGCTGACCTATTTCCCTTATAGATTGGACCCTGCTCTCGACCGACCTCAACTTTGTCTATCTCGACCCGGTCTTGTCCTACCATCTCGTCGATCAGGCAGACCTTTTAGTAGGTCAGTCCTTGCTCAAGTTCGTCCACCCAGACGAACAGGCTTCCGCAAAGAACGACCTCGGAAATGTTCTCAAAACCAAAGCTTTGCATGGAAGTGTCACTCGGTGCGCCTCGTGGTCCACCACGCTTGACAGTACCCTTTACCATCCCTATCACTCATGCCTGTCTCCAATCCGCAGAATGCGTTATTCGCGCCTCTCCCGCGTGCGTCGCCTCCTTGGCCACCAAGGCCCATCACACTTTTGGCCCGATGGGGACAAAATAGCTGTCGACTCCAACTACATGGCCCTAGATCTCGTCATCAACTGGGCCGCTGATGACCTCGTCTTATGCTTCCTCCACGCCGCGGTTGACCTCACGCCCTACGACAACGATGAGCACGCCAAAACGGGCTGGACCAACTGGTGTGGCACTCCTTGCATGACTCAGGAGCAAGCCCAAATTCTCTACTCGCGTCTTCTTAGCAACATCCCCAACAGCGGGAACATGTCCAGGGTATTCCAAGTCCTCATGAACCGGCCTGATCGTCCTCTCCTCGTGAGCTGGCCCCCTGACCGCGACCAAGCACCTTTTGCCCGTGATTTTGCTAAACTCTCTGCTGACGTTCAAATCCGCGGCGATGTCCCCGGTACTAGTGATGCCAAGACTGCCTGTACGCGACGGTACAAGGCGACCTCCACAATTCAGACACCCGCCGGATTTCGTGACGTTGAATCCGTCTACATTCCTCACGGTAAGTTATTGCACGGCCACTATGTCACACTCTAAACCCTAGCGCCATCAGGCTCCATAATTTTTGCTTGTCACTCAGCCTCCGACTCAAGATCCGCCTCGGAAACTACCGCTTCTATACAACAAGCGGAGTATGATGCCTCGTATATGACCCAGGGACCGCAATACTACCCACAAACAACTTCATACAGTCCCCCTCCCATGCAGCACTCTACCACGACTTACAACAACTATCTTTCACATAGTGCGACCCAAAACCCCCAGCCAACGGCGTCCCAAGTGAACTCCCAGTACCCTTCGCAGCATAGCTGGTCACCAGTCATCGATCCCGCTCCTGCTTCGCTCCCGTACACCCATTGGTCCTCGACGACGGCTCAGACGGGGTCATCGGCATACAATTCCAACTCTCAGCAACCTCGACAGCCTTCCTATGCCCCTCATCACTCATCGCATTGGAGTTCTGCCTCCTTCCCTGATACGGATAGCCCTCTGCCCCCCTCATATCGTTCATTGTCCCCAGGGTATCCATATACTCCGCCAGAAAATAATCATGCGCCTTCAGGCACGACGGAGACAGTCCCCCCACCCCGTGGTTCCCGCCGTCCTACTCCCCCAGGAAGTGTCAGGGATCATTCGGCAGGTGGTGGTCGTGCCTCAGGGAATCCACCCACGGGAATATCGCGCTGTTCGAGCTGCAAGGTGACGACGAGCCCAGAATGGAGAAAGGGGCCTAGTGGGAAGAAGGACCTTTGCAACGCGTGCGTGTTTCACATTTCGCGTGTTTGATGTGCGTTTTTTTTCTCTTGCTCACGGGGTTTGGCACGCTTAGTTGCGGGCTGCGGTACGCGAGGTCGCGTGCTAAAAAGGAAGGCATAACAACTCAGCGACGCCGTAAGGACAAGGTCATGGCTCTAGCCAAGCACGAATCGCCGCCGGGCGCCTCCGCCCCAGCTCCCCCTATCCCTGTACCCTACAGTAACCTGCGTCGTGGCAGTTATGATGACACCCTCTTGTCGAGCTCGGCTGGCTCTGCATCAGGAAGCGAAGCTTACTCTCAACAACACTCATTGCACAGCACTTCCAACTTTGATAATCTCACCCCCTCCCCATCACCACCTGCAGGTTCCGTCCCGTTTCCTCATTACAGCACCCAATCACAAAGCACACGTCAGGCTGACTCGAGGGCACACTACGCTGTACACTCAGGGTCCCTCTACCCATCGCCCCTGTCTCATCCCCCCCTTCAGTCGCAAGGGCTGAATCATACGACGTCCTCCTCATTGCCTCCCCTCCCCCTTGTCCTGAATCGGGCTTCCCCGATTCTTTCATCAGCATCATCTGATTCGGCGCTTAGCTCTGCTGTCCCAGCATCGTTCGAGCGCGAGCGGCACAGGGAGCCAGTATCGCTGCCGCAAGTCTCGATGTCTGAGTCACGTCGTGCTCCGACCACAAATAAGACGACATTCGTCACACAATGAGTGCCTCATGTGTTTTCTTCCTTCTGCACGTTTTCCTACTCCTGTCTTGTCCACCGGGACGCGTCTACAACGTATTGATGTAATAATTACGCTACCGCGCATTGGCTCATCCTTACCCCGGTCCACTTTTACTCGCACGTTTCCGAGTATTTATCCATTACTGCTCCACAGACTGCACATAGCCGGTTCGCAGATATGCATGGGCTTCGCTGCTGTATTATCATAGGACTTTTATTAGAAGTCTCTGAAGGGTATGCTATGTAGGCACTTAATCGTGTAATTTATCCACGTTGTCAACATTGGCGCAAATCCACATCTAAGTATACGGATCTCTCGGGTGATCTCGTGATGATACTCTTTTTGATCTTTGATCTTTTTGATAATGAGGCTTCGCTGAATCTGTCAAACTCGGGGTGAGCGCTATTACAGATCCGTCCCTTTTCCCGTATGGGCGACTGCCAAAAAAGCACACCACTCTTCGCCATCCACCCATGCGATGGCGGATCAAAAATAAAAAATGATAGATAGGACAACCTGTATATTAATCAGCCTCGCGATGATGATGGATGATGTGCCTTGACTCATGTTTCACACTAGAGCAATTGCTCTAGTTGACTCCACTCTGAGACATTACATTTCGGTGCGGGTTCACGGTGGGTCGTCTTTTTAATTATGATTTGAAAAAAAAAACTGCTAGAGCCGAAGACGAGGCGCCCACTTGGCTGTTGTTGCATTTGCAGTGCATGGGGCCACTACTTGTTCGTCTGATCACGAATGAACCCCGTACCTCGGACATGGGCAGGACCAACGGCCAAATCGAGGCCTTGATGCCCGATTGATTGTCCCCCGAGGGGGGAATTACGCGAGGATTCTCCTCCCCCGACATAAAATTAACTAAGCGCCGTTTTCGCCGTGTTCATTCATTCATATATCATATTACTGGTATATGATTTTGGTTGAGCCCTGTGGCTTCTGGGGAAGGAAGTTCTGAGGAAGGAAAGGAAGAAGGGAAGGAAGGGGCCAGCACCTGTCATGATCGTGTCAATGAAATGACATGCCGAACGAAGCAGGCGCGCGAGGAAGCGCTTCCCTTTGGAAGTTTACCTCCATTGAGAGAGCGACAGCTCCGGTAAGGGTAAGGTAACGCTTATCATCATCACTATCGTGTCATGGGATTAATGTATACAGTAATAAAGCTACGGAAGACCTGTCCGAGTCCCAGCCCTCCCCCCTCCCCTTCGAGGGCATATGATTAGCGCCAACAGCGTTATTCGGAAACTCGGGACCTTGTCTTTAACCATTTTCAGTTTTTTTTTTTTGCTTTGGGGAAGGAGGGGGGGCGGGGAAAACTTCGAAGGGACACCGTGCACGTGCGGAATGAAAAATGAAAAAGAGAGAAGAGGAAGGAAAATAAATGGCAATGTTTTTTTTGCAAGCAACCGGAAACTTCAATCACCGCATGCATTTGTGGAACAGAGGTAGGCAGGCACAGCCGCATGTGAGGTCGCAGCTCGAAACAACTTGAAAGACGTCGGCGGCTGCCAAACCGACTCGTTTACAAGGTGTAAAAACTGAGCACGTCACCGGCACTTCCGATGATACCGCAGTCAGGCCCCAGAAGTTTTGGTTATTCTCAGTAGTTTTCTCTGCCGCCCGAGTACATTGACCCTTTGGCTAGGCTGTTCTTGAAAATATCATGCATCGCATCGCATCACGGTCCGAATCGATCACATGCTAAATCAGCAGCCTCGGCCTCGGAGGACGGGCACGTCGGGGCAGCGTTGCACATAAAGTGAGATCACAAAAATAGAACACCACACAAGTCCTAGTATGTACAAGGTTCGCTTACGTTTGCTTCGTAAATCTCCAAGGTGGGGATTTAGTTTGTAAGCTTTGTGGAAATAAATTATGGAGGTAACTCACGTGGCATCAATTTGTGTCAACGTAGAAGGCAAGGCAAGCATAATCTTTCGCCGGTAATTGACACCCTCTGCTTCCTGGCACGGGTTTCCCTCGAGGTAAATCGTCTGGAGAGGGAGCGAACCAAGCTGAGGCTCCAAGGACCGCAAGGTTTCGATTTTATTGTGGTTAACCTGTCCGTTAGCGATATATCATGAAATGTCTCCTATTGAGGTATATTATTCGCACCCATAACTCCGTTAGATGTCTGAGGTGCGAAAGATTTTCTATTTCTGGAACAGAATTATTACCAACATCAAGCGTGGTAAGCTTCGTCTGACCAATACAACGTACATCAGTTTACCAAAGCGAAGTCAAAAGAAGCCACGAACGTTATGCTCAAGATTCTCCAACCGCTCGATACCATTGTGGCTGAAGTAAAGTTCCTCCAGATTCTCAAGTGCTTCAAGTTTTTCGACTTTTCTGATGCGGTTAGATTGCAAGGCAAGGATTCTCAGGCGCTTCAACCCGTTGAGATTCTGACAGTGATTGGTCAATAAATGTCGCTGTGATCAGCGAAACCCCACCTCGAGCTTCGAGATCTTATTTTTCCCCAGCCAAAGCTCCTCCAGGTTGACTAGAGCATCAAGATTCTCAATTTGCTAAGTTTGGATATCTCAGAAGGTGTCCATGGATCAAGTGGTAACAAGGTTCACCCTGAGTTTATTGCCGCCTAATTCAAGACTGCGAAGAGTCGCTCCCACTCCCTGAAGGCCAGAAATTTTAGAAATGCGGTTCTGCACAAAATATACCGTCCGTAAGGAACTGAGATGATGCAGAGTGTCTGGGATCGCTTTAAGGAGGTTGAAGGAAAGGTCAAGCACGCTGTAACGAGGTAGGTTCCCAATCATCAACAACCGGGGTCAAGAACATTCACTCACGTTAACTCCTTGAGGTTGTTCAAAGCATCACCGACGTGTCTGATCTTGTTGTCGTACAGATCGAGCTCAACAAGCCTGCTCAACTTGGAAAATACTTCCGGATCCAGGGTCGCGATGAAATTTTGCCGGAGACATAACCTTTGCAAATGGCTGGCGAACCGAAAAAGCCTAAGCCTCTCAAGCGAAAAGAGGCGCGAGTGAACCAGATCGAGTTCCTTATCGCGTAACGATCAGAAATTCGTAAGGTAGACGCCGGAACGAAATGCACCTCAGTTTCGTCAGGAAGATCGGCGAGTGGATCACCATCCGACTCTTCAGAGCCTTCCTCCTCCTCCTCTTCGTCGCCATCTGAATCTCCAGAGTTCGCATGGAAATTCTCGGGGAGCGCGATGCGTGCCGTCCTATTCTATAGGTTACACTGCCCGCAGCGAAGATATAGGCTAGATGGCTACCTCGGTTGTGTTTGAACCGCATCTTCTGATTTCGCGCCATTTGCGTTGGCTGCTCCAGTCGCTTCGTTCTCGGACATGATTTAATTTGGGTATATACTGCGCCACAGATATTTGTCCTTCGCAGCGGTCTCGTAGACAACTTTGACCGAGGTGTCGCAACGTAGACGTCAGTTGTGCCAGTTCCAAGTCTCGCTTTGACAGAAAGGCGCCTACGACTGCTGTTGTGCGGCGTAGTTGACAGATGTGTAGGATGGAAAGGACGATTAATGACGCAGACGCGGGCGTCATTGAACCCTATGGACGGATCGGGCCGAGCTTACCGACGGCCCACCATTCCGGGGCTGTGCTTGCCGCCTCAAGGTAATCAGCCAAGTTGACCAATTGCATGCATGGCTCCTACCAACAAAGCGCAGGCCGCAGGCGTCAGCTCTGGATCATTTCTTGAACTGCGCGCTCAAGTTGCGAAACAGAAGGAAAGTCTTTCCAAGGGGAACGCAACCGCTGTCGTTGGCGGGACGAAGAACGGCAAGGTTCGTGTCAACTCGTCTTTTGATTTGTGTACATTTCGCGTGACATTCTCTCTCCGCTAACAGAAGCCGAGTAAATGGGCACTTCCAAACAAAGGCGTCCAGGCTCGCGCTGCTCGTGACTTGGAGCAGGAGGCCCTAGACCGCAGGACGGTAGAATCTACGCGCGCAGCGCTCGAGCGGAAGGCAAAAATCTACGAAAAGTTAAAGAAGGGACAGTCTGGCGGCTTGAGCGAAGCGCAGTTTGATGCTCTGTTGGTAGACGTGAGGTTCCCCCCCAAACCCTTTGCCGTGGCGCACAAGTGGACTGACAGTTGCAGTTCGACTCGAGACCGGACGATCCTTACGAGTCCGACAGCGATGATGTCGACGAGTCATTGACAGTGCCCGCCCCTGGGGGCGATGTGCGTGTTACCACTTATGATCATTCACTGGCCTAATATCGCGTAGGATGATCCGATCATCGAATACGAGGACGAGTTCGGGCGAGTGCGCAGTGCAAAGCGCTCTGAAGTGCCCCGACATTTGCTTCCTCGTCAAGAAGGAGGCGAAGGCGATGACGAGTGCGTAATTTATTGTACTATATGCCGGGCATTCCTCACCGTGGTTTCAATAATAGTGGTGTCGTCATTCGTATGTCTCAAAATAGACCGCCTTCAGGCTGGTACAAACTAACCATTGTCTATGACAGGCAACCCCGTCAACTTCTTCCCCGTCTACGAGCCCTCCTCGGACCGCGTGGCCTCAATACAGGCGGCGGCTGCCGAGGAGAATAACCCCTTGAACATACATTACGACGCCAGCCGGGAAGTTCGTGCCAAAGGTGCTGGGTTTTATCAATTCTCCGCCGATGAGGAAACGCGGAAAAAGCAAATGGAGGAATTGCGACAAGCACGCCAAGAGACCGAGGTGACTCGTCAGGAGATTGGTGCCGTCGACCTCAAGGCAGGTGAATTGGAAGGCATGCAGGAGGCTCCAAACGCATTTCGAAGTCGGGCCATCGAAAAGCGCAAGAGAGAGCTCGAGGAACGGCGCAAGCTCGTGGAAGCCAAACGGAGGAAGTTACTAAACGGAAATAAAACCCTCGCAGCAGTTGCAACAACGCAGCAGCCTCCTGCCAGTGACTCCGACCCTTCAAGCGAACCCATTGTTGCGGTACCTACCAAAACAATGGTAGCCCCGAAACCAGATGCCGCTTCGTCTGCAGCTGATAACTTTTTGGCGGCTCTTGAACATGACCTGGCCATGAGCAAGTGATGACGGTATTCTAGTTTCATTCCCATTTGCCGTCTTGCGCGGACAAATCGTTCTGACACATTCCCCGCTAGTCGATATGCCCTGGAACTGAGCTTCACCCTCGGGCGCGATCCCCCTCCCCCCGGCGTTGCTCTCTTGCCTACTTTATTCCCTTTGTCTGAGCCTCGCGTCGTCCTGCGCTCGGAGCCCGTGGGTTCCACGTAATGGGTCTCATGCGGGGCTGGGCTGGGCTATGCCGTGATTTCAACATCGGCATGGTAAGCTTGATGGAGCGACGGACCCTGGAGAAGTGTCATCAGCGCATTCTCCGTTGTTGGTTTGGGCGTCATGAGGGTCTCACATTTCCTACGACACGACACAAAAATGCCCTCCCCCCCTCACATTAAACGACGCTTTGCTTTTTGTGGTAGGTAGGGAACGGGTGAATGCTGAAACACCGTGAACATAGTCATAGTGATATCGTACAGATAATAAGGCGCGCGTGCCAACACCGTATACCCGTTTGCGTAAAGCCCGGATGGTGGACGGATCACAGGGATCTCATCTTCACCATCCATCATCCATCAACCTTAAACATTTTGCCCAACTCGTCCGCCATCTCCCGCATCCATGGACCATCCTTTCCGGGCTAGGATGTCAGGGTAACCGGGTAGCGCAGCAGCTTCGCTAACGAACCACCTTGGACGGCGTGATTCCACGCGTTCTGAATCAAGGCGTGTTATCGTTGAGGCAACATTAAATGTATTGGATTTGTGATGACTACAGTACGTTGGTTCTGAGCACGGTTTGTGATTGTGACATACGCGAAGCGAAGCTCAAGCGGTAGGAGCTAGAATGGGGTATTGGCCGTGGGTCTGCAATCCTTATCGGAAATCGACCGCAAACCCTTAAAAAATGTCACACGGGTCCCAGAATCTTTAGCCTTTCAAAGCCAGGGGATGAATAAAGAATTGTCACGTAGATCTCTCACTGAGAATAGCTGGGTCGCAAGCCCTCCTGTCTCAACTCGGCAACCCACCATATAGGCCTCGAGGTCTCGATAAACACTGTATCTTCATCAGGGACAAGGTGGTTCGATGTCGACACCAATCCATCAAATCCTGAGGTCTGATTCGCTAATGAACAAAAGCAATTTGGAAATTCTGCATTATATTCTCCACACGTATTTGAAGGGGGCGCGTACGTACTCAAGTTCCACCTGAGACCGGTCGTCGTCAACACGGTCGAATCGACTCCTACGGGAAGCAGCCCGCACGTCGGCCCTAGTATCGAGTGGTCAATGGAAATGCGATGTTTGCCCTAAAGGATCGGACGACCCGTAGGTCTTGGGCATGAGAGATTGAAGGTAAAGCCGTTAAAATGGGGGAACCCCCTTGCCTCGTCGAGAACCCAGCCTACGTTCTCATCCGCGACGACGAACAGCCGACGTCCGCTTTTCCGAAGCTTGTGTAGATACGATAATAAGTGGACCGTCTGATCGAGTCGCCCAGAGAAGCCACCAAGTAAGACGACGTCGTAAGGAGTCTGGAAAAATAGTACGATAGAGAACGGGTGGATTGGGGAATATAAATTCCTGGTGTTTGCTGGGAATCGCATGCAAGGACAAAAGGAGCCCACCCACATCGACCCCATCAGCCTCCTCTTTCTCTTGCAAAGACCCGATGCACTTCATGAGGTCCGTGGAGTCCTGGGAATCGTCCCGAACGACACGCACGGCCTTTTGGAGCAGAACGGACGTACGTGAGTAATAATCATATAGCAAACACAGCAACAACAGCCGCGCTCGGGCAGCGGCAAGAGGAAAGTCTAACTGACCCGTGTTTCATAATACCGCCTCACGTCCTCCCTTACGGAATCCAGGTCTCCTTTAAGCAGGTCCGGGAGGTAGTCATCAACTCTTGGCGGTGGCGGCGGCAGCCTATCGGCCGCCGCGGATGCGGTCGTGACGTCGGTAGCAGCGTCGCCGCTATCACCGTTCAGAAGGTCATGGAGATGGTTCGCGCCACCATCGGCACAACAGCGCCAGTCGGTGGTGTGCCAGAGACGACGCAGCAGGGCCTTTGAAAATGGCTGATTGAGGATGATGAGCGCCGACTTGGATCGAGGGGCGTCATTGTGGGTTTGGAGGAATGGAAGAGACCAGTCGGTTGGAGAGGACATCGGCGTCAAGGACGGCCTGTGCTGTTGCTGGCGCTTTTATCGCATTCAATAGTCTATTTGGGACCGACAGCGGGGATCTAAGCAAAGCAAGTAATCAAAGAACACAGTAAATTAACAAAGTATACAGAAGCACAGTATTTCATTTATGAAAACAAGTCCGGTATCAACTCTGATTCTTTCTCCACGACGTAAGGCTCAGCGCCCCAATAACGCCCACGACAAGTAGGGCCGTCCCGGCACCGACCAGACCGGGAACGTATAGGTACCATGCACCGTCCAAATCGTCTGTCCTGCGCGCCCTTTGCGGAACTTGAACCAGATCTTTGTTTTGTGGCCCCTCTCTCTGGTGTCGGCGACGGGCTTGGCTGACCTCCAACGAGGCATGTACATCCACAGAGGGCATCCGTAGCCCTAATTCGGTTGCTTCGTCGTCATCGATCGATCCCCTGTCTTCTATAGGGAGAACAGGAACTTCAAGAGTCGGACAAAGCGCACGAGCACGATCGAAGTAGCGACGAGCAGCTTCTCGGTCTCGCTTCCATGCAGCCGTACTTCCATCCTTGGAGGAATCAGGAATGTACTGTGACTGTGACGGGAGGCGGATAGAAGACAATGGGGAGTATGAACTCGCGAGGAGCATGGAAGCTGCGCCTTCCAAATGAAGGAGGCCGGCTTCCAAATAGAGCTGGGCAACACCTGGGGGGCCACCTAGGGACTGTATGTAGTAGCCTATTCGCCCCTGTTCAGCCGCATTCTCAGATGGCGTGGGGAGCGGATCCAGGACAGATTCAAGGGAAGCATAGTGGCTGGCGAGCCGCATGGTCGCAGACGGGAGGTGAGCCTGAAGCCAAGCTCGTCTGCAATAGAATATCAGAAAATCTACAAGCGCTCAGAAGAAAGTTACTCACGCAAAGTATTCAAAGGCCTTGTCATGGTCTTTCCTGATATCAAACAACTCCAACGCCGTCAGTGTAAGGCTCGTCGGATCCATATTGAAGGATGATTCTGCCTCTTGCGATGATCCCATAGACATGGGAGAGCATGGGGAGAGTGTCTCTGATACGGGACCAACGATCAGTGAGGGCCATATAATCGAATCAGACTTCTCCAGGTGTAGGGTTAACAGCCGTCCCGGTCCCGATGCATTGAGCGACTCGACGGACGATAATGGCGATGTAACGTTGTGTGCAAAGTGCAGTGGCGATCCTGTGCGTGATCTATGCTGCTTGCGACGACGGGAATGGGATGTAGTCGACAATCCGGTATACTCATCTGCGGAGGATACAGGCGACGACAAACCTGGTGATGGGATATGAAAGTCCTCGGTATCCGAGGTAGGCCCACTTGCAAGGGAAGCAGCAAAGCTACTCGATATTTCCGGTTCCGAGATCAATGCGTATGAGGACCGGGTTGAAGTCGTGGATGTTGTTGATGTAGTACGATCACGGAGTGATAATCCGGAGCTCCTTGGCTCGAGTTGCCACATGGAACTCGCCTTGTCGACACTTCCATAAAGGCGGCCCTTTGAATGGATCTGATGAGTTCCTCGACAAAGACGGTTATTGACGACTATACCTTAATCAAAGGGGGTTGACCCCGGACTCCCGCCACAAGAATGTCTTGTTCTATAATTACCTGTTAATATTCACGTCAAATAAGTCGAAAACTAGTCCATCCCCGCAGGGGAAACGTGCTAACATGGATTTCATCCTCTTTGGTGTTAAATGGGACAAGAAGAAGGACGGTGGCCTGGTTTTGGGTGAGTTGTGAGTCGAGCTAGGGCCAGTAAGCGTGGAAGCTGGAAGGACTGTACCTGGTCATGAGACTAGTATATTTGCCCAAGTGGTCAGTGAATGAGGACATGTTGTCTGATCCCGGATACTCAACTTGATTCCAGGAGTATGTAGAGCTCTGAAACTCGGTCGATCTGCTCATAATCAGGTGGGGAGGAATGAGTGAAAGTAGTGGACAGGCTGCGGGTAGACATGACTTGTTCAGGGCAATTACGTAACGGAACACGCCTAAACTACGCGACGCGATGGCCTCTCTCTTCGTTGGTAGCTCGTTTCTCAGTAGGAATGTGTGACGTATTTCTAGGCATTCATAACAGAGCTCTGCTGGTCGCCGTTCATTCTCTGCCCTGCAGTGTCAGGTTCATGTCTCGCTATACGACATCTGCGGACAACACCATCTTTTATCAGTCCATTCATTCAACTCCTCCTAGACGACCAAGCGCTGGCGTTTTTCGTCATGACTCCTTACCCCTCCCGACTCTCTCCAGAACTCAATCCGATTATCCCGCCATCTCTCCAGGTCCTAGTTCTCACAAGGAAGTGACCAGCGACAGATCATTTTTCTGGCCATGGGACAAGCCCGCCGTCGACTTCGATGATCGAGAGAGGGTGGCCTTGGTCACAGACGAAAAGCACGAGTTGTCGAAAGTATCCATGAAACCCTGGGAAGGATGGCGAGTAGTTCTTCTCAGTTCTTGTGGGCCAATAGCACTTTCCGTCAGACATAGCAACTAATGGCCGCCAGGGTTCAACCTACTTCTCTTCCTTCTTCCTGCATCAGTAAGTGAATGCGTAATCTGAGGCGTACTATTCGCGAATCGTTTCGTAGTGGGCTATTGATGCCCTATCGAAGAAATCTCACACCATTGTCTTCACCTGTGCGTACCCTCATCGACCGTCTTTGATGTTATCCACTAACATATGACTAGTCTGTATCCTATCCATGATACCGCTTGTCAAGGTTCGCATGTCCCACTGTCTGTCGCTGACAACTCATTAATTCGTACCCATACATAGCTCCATGACCTCGCAATTCGAGAGTTGGCCATACGCCTGGGAGGCTCCAAGGCGGGCCTTTTAAACGCAAGCTTAGTACGTCGTCTAATGGATGTCCCGTAGTGTTGTTGGCTGATTCATTTTCCCAGAGCAACATGTGAGCGTCTTTCCCTAATCCTGATGTCATTCTGATCAGTGCCTCTGGGAAGAGTGGAAATGGTGATAGCCGTACGTTGCAATACAATCAACCTTTTGTTCTTGGTAACTAATCTGTCTGTCCTAGGCAACGGCTCTTCGAAAGTGTGAACTTAGAGTAGTCCAATCATCGCGTAAGCGCCACATTCTAATGAACATTGCTTTCACCTTGACTTTTCGCAGTGATAGGTTCCATGCTTAGTAAATTACGTGCGTCGTAACCCTTTCCTCACATGCTCATTCTGATGAATATAGTTATGGTTCTGGGAATGTGTTTTTTCGCGGGAGGATTGCGATTCGCGGAGCAAGGCTTCGATGCCAGTAAGACGGTTTCTCCTCCAGGTGTCATGAATTTGGCTGAGTACCCCAACTGTCCGTCGTTCAGCTGCAACGCAGATTCATTCTTCACTCTTGAGCATCAGCGTTGGCGCTGTTCTCATGCCTGCTGCATACCACTACTCTCTGAGCTGGCGAACAGATACAGCTTCGACAGATCAGAAATCAGCTATTCTGAAGATGAGCCATGGTGTAGGCACTTTCTTCCTCCAACGCGAGAATACGTAGATTTTAACGTCTTTATAAGGTTTCTGTCGTCCTCGTCATAGGTGCGAGATTGCTTTCAATGAAATAAGACGCCTTCCAATCACACTCTCCCAGTATATTGTTGTTACCTCCTTTTTCAATTGTGGTCGCACACATATCTCTTCGAGGATCCAGATAGGACCAACCGATTTGCTGTTAAGAGATCTCATTTGCACCAGCGGCTTACTCAATTCCGAGCACAGGAAAGAGGTGGTGAGAGCAGTGCCGAGTCGAGTCCAGGCCATCGCACTGCTTCGCTTGCCGGATCACAATACCTAGGCTACAAACGCTCTGTTCCTTCTTCCTCAGATATATCTCTTCCGTTGGCAAGTGGGACATCATCCTCGCTGGGTTATGTCTACACCCGTGGAACTCCAACACCAGCGCCTGTCATCGGTTCTACGGTAAAGCTCGTGCGTGACGGCCGTTGCGCAGTGACATCTTTGCCATCTGGGGAAGAACTGCACTTTGCGCCCCACGTCCATATATGCGAGAGTGCAAATCTTGAGCACGTTTGTGACGATGAAGCGGGAGTAGCGAGTAGAGATAAGACTGCCTTTTCTGATGTACCTGAAGAAGAGAAACCTCGACTGAGTTGGACGCTGACACTCTCGCTTCTCGTCTTTGTCACGATCGTGCGCATCTCGCTATAGTTTGTTCCATTCCGAGGTTTATATGGTTTCAGTTGGTTGCCGTCAATGCGGAGTCCCTGGTCGAATCTATGGATAAACTATCCGGGAGCATCAGCAAGGAATGGATAGCCCTCATCCTTCTTCCCATGATGAACTGCGTAGCAGGTGGGCATTCGATACTACAACCTAGACTTCCCTTCTGATAGAAGCAAAGAATGTCTGACTGCGGTCAATGTCTCGAGGAAAGACCGCTTGACCCTGAGCATCAGCGTCGCTGTGGGCTCAACGATTGTGAGTTGGCCAACGGCTACAAGTCGAGCAGGGTATTAACTAGGATACAAACCCGTTCTTAGCAAACCGCTCTCTTCGTTATTCCGTCAGTCAGATAGTTGGTTGAAGCAGCCCCACGTTTTCTGATGCCATTTTTTTTGCACAGGTTTATGGTAATCCTAGGTTGGATACTCGATAAACCTCTTCCGCTTCTTTTCGACCCTTTCGAGTCTATGGTACGTTTTTACTAATCTCTGACGTTTTTTTATTCACGATACACACAAAGGCATTATATATATCTGGTAAGAGTGCACTGTATTGACGTGCGACGGGGCGTTACTCACTGTCACAGTCAATGTCATGACCTACGTCGTCGGAGACGGGAAATCCAACTGGCTGGAAGGCGCAATACTCATATGTCAGTTTTTGTGTTTTTCTTTCGCTTGGGGTTTCTCAACAGTCGCTAATATGAGTTTCGATGGTTAAAGGTTTTTACGTTAATATAGCTGTGAGCTTCTGGTTTTATCCTGGCTCGACGTACTCTAGCACTCTCGGCCGCTGCACGGCCGACCTTAGATGATAAGGAAGGTTATCTCCATTCTACCTCACCCTCACCCTCACCCTCACCCTTCGGATCGGAATCTACTGGACAGCTATTCCGGTATCTCGTTTGTCAAGCCGTACTCCATTTCGTGTAACCCATAGACACCCTGGCTTCTGAGCCGCACCTTTCGTTTGACAAGAGGGACATCTTTTGTATATTAGTACTCCCATCCATAGATCTTGGCCTTGTTCATTGTTCACTCGACTTGTATCACGATAGCATACAGTACAAAAGGACACTGCGACGCGCTCCTACTCATCACAATAAAGAATGTATTGACAGGGTAACAGATCATACAGCCTACTGTACAACACACTACGTAGTTCAATTGAGATAGTACCTATCACCTGCCAAAAATAATCATTGAAGACTTGCATACAGCACTATAGAGGTGGGCTTTACCAATTTGTCCCATCCCGGGCTCAATGACCCATGCTTTATGCTGCTGCGCGTTGTCAAAGCCATCCTCGTCCGGGTACGTAGCGTGCCGCTGGGCGTTCTCGAGCCAGACTTCACGCAGTCCGTCGTCGACCGCCCCGGTAACGATGTTCACCTCCGGGAACGTGCGGCGGAGATGTGCGACGCCGCCACTGCGGGCGACGAGGAAGGTGACGAAGATGATATGTGCGGGCTTCACGCCATGGTCGAGAAGAACCCGAATCGCCATGAACCCCGCCGCCCCTGTACCGATCTGGAAAACAGGTTCCGTGTGGAGTTCAGAGCTGCCCTGGAAATCGAAGAGACAAGAAGCGAAAACGCAAACGTGCCTGTGCGTCGAGAAGAAAGACCCATGTGTTTACCGCGCGGTGTCTTTCGCGGATGCAATTGGGTAGTTTGACCTGGAAAAGCAGAGGTTCTCCCGTTCTCGACTCGGACTGTACGAGCAGGGAGCCTATTGCTACGTCATTGATGACACGTTGTAAGCCCAGCTCGAGAGGCCCGCCACTGAAACCAAGCAAAGTGTTCTGAGTATGAACCACTTCAGAAAGGTCTGCAGCACTTACGAACGAAGGATGCTGACTCCACATAGGCTCTATGTAATGTTGGAGCTAAAGACCGCCAAGCTACAGGATGCAGATACGGGGAAAGCATACCTCCGCATCGATCGTTTTACCCTTGCTTTGCACTCCGACGGGAGTCTCGATGGTAAATTCTCGGTAAGGAAGATTTTCCATGGCCCTCTCGACTAATAGAGTTGCCAAGCGATCGGTGAAGAAGATGAAATCTTGTCGAGATGATGTACGATCGCGCAGGATTGTGTAAATACTCTACCGCAAACGTGAACACAACAACGTCACACCGACCAAGATGAACACTCCCACCTTCAGCTGAGGAGTTTGTTCTAAAACCGTCAGTCCGAGCCCCTCGATACTCGGCTCCCGAGCTGGTGCCCGGGATAACGAAGGTTCCAGAGACAGAGAGCCAACCATCTCTTGGCGGAAATGACGCGAACGACGTTCGAGCTGTCTTCCTATATGCGTACAGATGAGCTCGATAGCTACAGTGTTATTCTTTCCTGGAACAATCTGCTGAGAATTAGTTAGACATGGCGTTTCTTGAAACCAGATACGCACGATATCGGCATGTCGAGCGCTCGGCAGGACGAAATTGTCATAGGATGGTTTGACGTAGCGAAGGTACCTTCGACATGAGCTAAATACAACATTAGGCTATTTGGGAACGCATACTGCTCCAATATCCCATCTACTGAGCGTCCTCGCTCTTTTGTATCACGTGTTATGCGACGTGCAAGCATAAGATCCGAGTCAGCTTGTACGAATATCTGTAGGATCGCTTTAAGGGGTTATCGATGACGGTCTGCACGAAAATCTACCTTGAGGTCATATAATTTCCGCATTTCGGGGTCATGAAGAGTCAGGATACCCTCCGCTGAAGACGCTTTATAGTAGGGGTTTATCTTTCAGGGACCAAACTATACCTATGATGATTGTTGCTCCGTAGAGGTACTTGGTCTCGTCTAGTCGCTGATGTTCTGCGAACGAGTACATAGGAATATTCGTCTGATGAAGGTTTTTGAGGTCTGAAAGACACTTAATTAGAAAAAGATAAGATCAGTCGCTTGACCGAACACAGAGAGTACAGCGGCACTAACGGATGCGAATAGGTCCATGTCAATAGAGTCGGGATGGTCAAGGTCGAACCGTGAAGCGAATGCTAGCGCAACCTCCTCAGGGGTGTGCTTCTTATAGAAGCCATCCTACAAGTTTACAGACGGTCATCACCTTCACGCAAGGGACCGGCGGCTGAATTAGACAAGTACCTGTGACATGATAACCACAGTGGGAATGGAGCCGAGGGAGCGCACGATCTGACGTGCGACATGGGTCTACACAGTATATAGTAAGGTCCAGCCTGAGTAGGATGCGTGGTGCGAGTCCGCAGACCTTTCCGCTAGAGGATCCGCCTGTGGGTGATGTGAGATCTGAGTATAGACGTACAGAGGAATGATCGCGCACCAGCTACCGCGATGACGAAGGCGGGGGAAATAGACTGACCATCTTGTCCATACCTACACAAATATTGCTCAGGGCTTGTCAACTCCAGGAGGCATGGCCGAGGCAATACCAGGGAGGCCTCCCATGGGATTTCAATATGGTATTGGTCGGGAATTTCGTACTGAGGAGGGGAGTCGGTTTGGCGTTGATAAGCGGCGTAGCAAGCGGGGAAGTTGAAGCCAATGTACTGGATGCCTCTGTGTTCACAGACTCGCTACGGTAGTGGACACGAGCACCGAGGTAGTCTGTCATAGCGTCGAATCTAGTACAGTAGAGAGAATCCACGGAAATCGAAATTCATGGGCGGCAAAGTCGCGGTACGCGTCTCTTAAAGCCGCTCCACATGTCCTCCCCTACCGACCGCGGTGAACAGCCCCACCTCATCTCTTTGGTACTTCAGTCAAAGAAGGCACTCGAACAGGGAAAGGCACTCTGCTTTCGTGCCGATGCAACGTCAACTTCCTCGGCAAAGGAAGCCACGGATCTCCTGGCTCTCAACGCCAAGATTCAATGGATTAGCAACGCAGTGATTGAGCAGCTCAAGGCATGACTAACTCGTGCATTTGTTGCATTCGTAGCTCACACGTACGTAGCTAGCCGCCACAGTAGCAAAGCTTATCGAGGAGCGGCGCGCCAGGCTCGAGAAACAGACACAGGTGCGTCTTCTTTGCTAACTCCAACACATGTCCTCACATGTGCCTAGGCTTGGGATACCTCTCGTTCTCGAAATACTGATATGCTTGATGCGATCTTAGAGTCGCTAGGTACTCATGTCGTACCACCGGGCTTCCACGAGAATGCCTCTGGCTCGTCGATATTCCTCGACCCCTCCTCGGAGTTCGAGACTGAGGAACTGCATAATCCCATAGCGCCTGATCACAGCCCCACCCTCACCGTCCGCCGCAGCAATGGCAATGCTGCTGGCACGTCTAGGAAGGTCGGGAAACCGAAAGACAAAAGTCGTTGGAAGACCTTACGCGACTTTGTGGATGAGCGCGCTATCGAGGACGCTCTTGAGACAATAGAATCTGAGCGAAACAAACTAGACGTGAGCTAACAGCCCTTCTGTCTTATTAACCTCGATTCAATTGACCACATCACTGCAGGATAGCCTTGCCGTAACAGCAAGTTACACCGCAACATTACAAGAGACTCTTGGTGCCGTCCGCGATGCTTTGCCACCCGACAAGCCAGTTGTGGATGTCCAGAAAATACTATCTACACAGGTAAACTGGACCACAGAAATGGCAAACCAGCTAGTGGGCTTGGCAGAACACTTTGAGAAGATGGAAGTTGCGCTAAAGGACTGTGAAGCCGGTGAGACGTTTGGCGAAGATGACATTCAAGGTATGTGGTCTCGCTCTTTGTCCATTTGTGTGGTGATTCAGGCACATTTCAAGAGATGATGCGAGATGCTGAAGAGCTTCCCGTCATCCTTGCCGAATTAGAAGACGCTTGGAGGGTCGTGGAACGAAGCCTGTATGTTATCGTTTGCTCGACCATGATCCTCTTTGGACCTGACCTGGTTTGAAGCGAAGAGCTCATATCGGCCAAGCAAACATCTCGGCAATATCTGCAGATACTTCGTACTACCCTTAAAGATCTCGAGGAACTAGGCGATATCATGGATGATATGCTGCGGCGGCAAGACGAAATCGAGGTTGGTTGCTGTCCCTCGTCTTGTTTATGACCACTCTGACTCATGTGTCCCCTCATTAGGCTGATTGTATCAGTCGCCTTGACGTTCTTCACCAGAAGCTTGTGGCCATTGAAGACCTTATACGGCAGTTCAATGCTTATCGGTTGTCATATGACAAATTGCTCGTAGAAATTGATCGACGACGGCAGTACAAAAAGGACGCTGAGAATTTTGTACGCGAAATGATGGCCCAGTTGGAGACTATGTCAGATGGTATGTTTTCGTATCCCCATCGTCCTGCGCGTTGTTCAGACTAGACGATATCTCAGCGGAACGAGTAGTTCGTGAATCGTTCAACGCAGAACACAACGCGGATTTGCCCTCTGATCTGTGTCTTTACATTGAGAATCCGCCTACAAGATGGCAGGTGATACCATTCGATGGAGATACTGTGGAGTCGCTTCCGGACGTCGATGATGACCTAGTCGCGGAGGTATACCCTCTCTACGTGTCTTGAACCATGCAACTTATAGCGTATCACGATAGGCCAAAGACTCTATAGCGAGGGAAGAAGGGCCGGTACCAGGAAGCGAAAGCCTCTAATACTAAACTAATACTACATGCCTTAATACTACATGCCTCCTTTAATAATGTATTGTAGATCTTTCGGGCCGGTGACCCGCGTCAATAGACCTAAACAAATCGCCGCAGCGATTTGAGGGATAATCTACCGCTCAATATTTACGAGGATGTCGCTTCTTGCACCCATCATTTGTGACAATGGAACTGGTTATTCGAAAGTAGGGTACGCATGATCAGATACATAACCCTTCATTGAATTCCGAGCTCATCATTCCGACGCGCCCCAGGTTTGCAGGAAATTCAGATCCTTCATTGTTAGTTTGGTGTACCAAATACCACACGCCTTTTGCTGACTCTGATCTGCCAGTGTTTTTCCAACCGCCATCGCCACCCGTGGGTCAGCAGCCCAATCAAGCAGATCGGGCCCCACAATACCAGCCAAGCCTGGCCATCTCGCATCAAAGCGCGGGGTCGAGGACCTCGACTTCTTCATTGGCGATGAGGCGCTTGCTAATGCAAAGACGCCGGGATATGGTGTCTACTACCCGATTCGCCATGGTCAGATCGATAACTGGGATTACATGGAGCGTTACTGGGAACAGACAATCTTCAAATACCTCCGGGCAGAGCCGGAGGACCATTACTTTCTTCTGGTCAGTAAGATACGCTGATTGATTCTTGTGACCCTGCCCGCTCATCGACTCGATTGACCTTCTTGCTTGTTTTCATATCTTCATGTAATATAAATATTGGCCTCGCATAGACTGAACCTCCGCTGAACCCTCCCGAAAACCGCGAACAGACGGCCGAAATATTCTTCGAGTCGTTCAACATCCAGGGGCTTTACATTGCCGTCCAGGCCGTGCTAGCCCTCGCCGCATCATGGTCCTCGAATCGCGTCGCAGACCGTACGCTCACTGGCACTGTCATCGACTCTGGCGACGGCGTTACGCATGTTATCCCCTGCGCCGAGGGCTATGTGATCGGCAGCGCCATCAAACACATCCCAATTGCCGGACGAGATATCACGCAATTCGTACTCAACCTGATGCGAGAGCGTGGCGAGATGACGCAGGTACCGCCCGAAGACCAGCTGAAAGTCGCCGGGAAGGTCAAGGAAAACTATACATATGTGTGTCAAGATATCGTCAAAGAGTTCAGAAAGTATGATGTGGAGCCCTACAAGTATTTCGAACGGTACGACGGCGAGCATTCGGTAACTGGTCGCGTACGATTGTGTCTCCCCCTTAAACGATACCTTCACCAGCCCGCTCACTCTCATTTTCTCATACTAGCAATACTCGGTGGACGTTGGATACGAGCGCTTCCTCGCCCCGGAAATGTTCTTCAATCCGGAGATCTACTCTTCCGACTTTTTGACGCCACTTCCGGAGATTGTCGATAGCACCATTCAGGCTTCGCCGATTGACGTTCGTCGAGGCTTGTACAAGGTATGATCCCGCATGTGACCTTTACTCCACTCCTTTCGTTAAAGGTTTTTCACGCAGAACATTGTGCTGTCCGGTGGATCGACGATGTTCCAGCACTTCGGTCAGCGGCTGAAGCGCGATCTGAAACAACTCGTTGACCGTCGGTTAGAGGCGAGTGTCATCGCAAGCGGAAGCGCTTTGAAGGTTTGGCGCGCATAATAGGTTGACTTGCGTCGCACTTATCACATCATGACAGTCATCCGGTGTCGATGTCGATGTCATTACCCACAAACGCCAGAGATACGCAGTATGGTTTGGCGGTTCTCTCCTTGCGTCTCTCGTGAGTGAATCTGTGCAACTGCAAAAAAATGGTGGCTAATCTAGTCATAGCCCGAGTTTTACTCTTCTTGTCATACCAAGGCACAGTACGATGAGATTGGACCGAGTATTGGACGTCGCTACAAGATTTTCGGCAGCGCGACTTAGATGTATGCAGTTTGTACCGTTAAATTACTCATGGGTAAAAGAAGTTTCAATTACCGACGACGGTGAGACAGTGAGAATCCCGCATTCTTGAAACCCGGCTGGAAGGGTCATGGTTATTGAATGAGTATCATCCATGCCAAAATGAAATAGAATAAGCTGCACAAGATCATTAGGAAAATACCTCACAAGGGGGCTGAGTTGACATACAGTAATGGATAAACAGCGAGTAGAATGCGCTGAGGCTCTATTTTCGTCCCATCAAGGAAATTGGCAGAGGCTGTATAGAAGGGGTGACGTCAATGTTTGGACAGTTGAGGGTAAGTGCCCAACTCACCCCATATACACCAGACCCATGAAAGAATGGCTATGGGAGCACGGACATAAATGACGCGAACAAAGCAAGAGATAAGGGCGGCTATGTCCAATGGGGCGACGCAGTAGCCAAGGGCACATAGTCCCTGGAAGAATGATCTGTGCGTATTCCTCAGAACAAGAAACCAATGACTCGAGACTCGAATGGGACGTACAGCCTGCCGCCGAGAAGCTGGAGCAGTGTAAGAAGAATTACAATTATAAATATAACATTAGCCTGTGCTTACCTTGGCCTGAATCGTCACTACCAATGCACCGACGCATACTATCACTACTACGGACGTGAAAACACCTAGCGACTGGGCTTTTGGAGCCTGTGCATGATCACCATGATCAGCAAGCGAGAGGTAAAGAGGGGAAAAGGCACTGACGTTGATACTGAGGAGGATGCCCAACATCAGACATAGGATGAGCGGTCCCCAAAGGTCCCAATCTCTGCATAAACACATTAGCCGTGCTGTATGGGCGACACTTGCGAGCGGTTACGGACCTGAGAACCTCTCTTCCGGCGCCTTTCCGTATAGGATACAGCACCTGGATGAGCTTGTTGTATATAGAGTACAGGTCACGGCCCTGTGTACGTGTCAGCCTGCCAAGCCAAAAAGAAATGGCAGAACAGCTTATCTCAGCTGACGTACAATAGTTACAGTGACAGGCTCGTCGAGGGTATCAATTCCAGCATAACTAGTGGGGTCCTCTGTAAGAAAAGGGAAACGCGCTACATGGAGACGGTTTGGACGCGTACCGCCTGGTGTGTTCGTAATTCCAGATACGATCGGTGGTGGGAGGCCTGGAGATGCTAAATTTTGCGGGGCGCGTCCTTTGCCCTTGTCTGGTGTAGGAAGGAGTGGGGTACTGGCGCCTCCAAAGCTGGGAATATCCTCGTCATTCAAGTCGTCGTCGCTATCGTCTTCGAAATAGAAGAAGCCATGTTTATATGCGGCTCTTTAGAATATTCTCTTGTGGTTACACACCTGCTGGGATGTACTGGGGCGTGGCTGGTGGAGGAGTAGATGCCATCAGGTTGAGTTGCAGACATCGGCCACAGCCAGTCGTCGGCTTCGATTGGTCGGCGGGCGCCTGACTTGCTTAGTCAGCATAAGACTGACGCGTCGCGTTTGAGTGCATTTAACTTGAAGCACTCTTGCGATCTTTCCGCTCACCTCTTTACTCATACACAAAACGTTCTAAATGGTATATTCGTCCATGATTATCCAAAAGTTCGTCCTAACTCGTGTATATAGGGACAATATCCTTCAGGTATGCCCGGTGCCCAAGGCGGGCCAGGTGGAGGGGCAAACCGGGATGGGAAGGACAAGAAGGACGAACCACAGAAGAAGAAATGGGAGCCGCCTTTACCTACGCGCGTTGGAAAAAAGAAGAAGCGGGGGCCCGACGCCGCGACTAAGCTGCCTGCTGTATTCCCCTCTACTCGCTGTCGCCTCAAGTTGCTCAAGAATGAGCGCATCAAGGACTACCTCTTACTCGAAGAAGAATTCATCCAGAACCAAGAACGGCTTAAACCGGAGAGTACCAGGGAGGAGAAGAATGAAGACGAATTAAGTCAGGTGGACGCACTCCGAGGCAGCCCATTAGCTGTTGGCACTCTGGAGGAGATCATCGACGACGAACATAGGCTGTTGTTGGAGTTCTGCAGGATGATCAGGATCCCATGGTTAGCGTCATGAAACTGGACAAGGCACCGACAGAAACATATGCCGACATTGGTGGACTCGAAAGTCAGATACAAGAAATAAAGGTATGTTTCTCTTTGCCGGATGCTATCACAGATGCCGACGCGTACACCCCCAGGAATCTGTGGAACTCCCCTTGACGCATCCTGAACTCTACGAAGAGATGGGAATCCGACCACCAAAGGGTGTCATCTTGTATGGTGTTCCGGGTACAGGCAAGACCCTTCTAGCCAAAGCGGTCGCAAACCAGACATCTGCTACGTTTTTGCGAGTTGTCGGCTCTGAGCTTATTCAAAAATACCTCGGAGATGGACCAAAACTTGTGCGCGAGTTGTTCCGTGTTGCTGAGGAACATGCCCCAAGTATCGTCTTTATCGATGAGATTGATGCCATCGGTACGAAACGGTATGTAGCCCAGAATTATTCGCTCTGTCAAGATGTTGAGAGCCAAATCACAGGTATGACTCGACATCAGGTGGTGAACGTGAAATCCAGCGGACGATGTTAGAGTTGTTGAACCAGCTGGACGGTTTCGACACGCGAGGAGATGTCAAGGTCATCATGGCCACCAACAGGATCGAGTCTCTTGACCCAGCGTTGATTCGGCCCGGGCGTATCGATCGGAAGATCGAGTTTCCTCTTCCTGACGTCAAGACAAAACGCCACATTTTCCGGTTTGTCGCACCGTAGTATTGTATCGCCTTGAGTCTCTGAACCGACTGTTTTTTTCCAGGTTACATACCTCGCGGATGAGCTTAGCAAACGACGTGGATCTGGAGGAGTACGTGATGGCGAAAGACGACTTGTCTGGGGCGGACATTAAGGCGATCTGTACGGAGGCTGGCTTGATGGCGTTACGAGAGCGACGGATGAGGGTAAACAAAGCCGACTTTACGACGGCACGAGAAAAGGTTCGTTGTTCTTGGTTGGAGCTCTATTCGTGACGAGACGCTGATGTGCTGTCATTAGGTGCTGTACCAGAAGAACGAGGGCACGCCTGAGGGACTGTACTTGTGATATTTGCATACCGTAGTACTCGCTTGAATAATTTTAATGTTTTTGTTCCGGAGACACGTGAAATCCACCCAGACCGTCCGGGAGTCGGACGGCCCAGCTGGCGACCCCGAAAAAAGGATGGGTTTAAAGGAGAGCGGCACCCCAAGCGCTCTCTTTCTCCCATTACATCCATCATGGGCCGTCCAGCAGACAGCAATACCACTACCGACGAGAGTCTCACCGTTCGCGACAACCGCACTGGGAAGACATACAATGTGCCGTATGTCACTCTTCGACGGAAGGTTGGCGATCAGACTAAGACGAACGTACAGGATCAAGGATAACACGGTGTCAGCGGCGGCCTTCAAGGCGATTGCCGCACCGCTAAGGCCAGGGGAACGTGCAGAGAACGAGACGCCCAAGGGCCTCCGCGTGTCCGACAAAGGTTTCCTCAATACCGCCGTCATACAAAGCCAAATCACGTACATCAATGGCGAGGCGGGCATTTTGCGATACCGCGGCTACCGGATCGAGCAGCTTGCGCTGCATTCGACGCACCTCGAGACGGCGTACCTGCTCATATATGGCACTTTGCCTAGCGAGAAACAGTTGAGGATGTTCGAGAACGAGGTTATGTCTCATAGCTTTGTGCATGCGGACGCAGAGAACTTTTTCCGCTCTTTCCGGTGCGTCCCTTCTCTCTTTTTCCCCCTCCCCGACGCGGGCGCCGTAAGCGAGTGCTGATTCTCTGGTATTGTTTGCATGTTTGACAGGTATGACGCGCACCCGATGGCGATCCTCACGAGCGCATTCGCATACCTCGGATCGTATTACAGCGAAGCAAACCCCTCCTTGCAAGGTATGTATCTTTCTATTTCTATGCCTTCTCGCTGTGTCTGCCCTAGATGACCTCGGTTCACGCTAGGCCAGAAGCTCTTCACGACTGGCGACAGATCCTCACTTGCCAACATGGACAGACAGATCTTCAGGGTCATCGGGAAAGCCACAACACTCGCTGCGTACGTACGACCCCACCTACACCTCATATCGTGCACCCATCTAGAGCAATTCGGCTACAGAATGGCCTATCGTGTTCGCCAGGGTCGTGAATTTGTCATACCGCCAGCGGGCCTCTCATATACCGGACAGTGCGTCACTCGCTGTGTAGCAATGACCTCAGTCCTTGACGTGGTTGGACACAGATTCTTATACCAGATGGACCACCTTGGTCAGGAGAATTACAAGCCATCCCCCGTTCTCGAGAAGGCGCTCGACGTGCTATTCCTCCTGCATGCCGACCACGAACTGAATGCGAGTTGCACTACGGTACTTCAAACAGGCAGCTCACTTGTTGACCCGTATTCTGCTATCGCGTCAGTGGCTTCTGTGATACTCTCGGTGTCGTATGTGTTTGGAAACTAACATGGAGTTTAACGCGCTAAATAGGGCCGGGTGCGCCTCGTTATAGTGAGCGTCATTTCCGGTGTTGTGAGAAGCCGCACTGACATTCCCTGGCTCTCAGCGGCCCACTCCATGGTGAGCAGGGAAAGATTGTATTCTCGTGTGCTGAAAGTGATCATGGAACGCAGGCGGTGCCAATGAGGCGGTGATTCGGATGCTCATTTCCATAGGAAGGTGTGTGACCCGTCCTCGTACCAAGTCCGTTTCTCCGAACAGCCTTCGACAGCCCTGAGAATGTTCCAGCTTTCCTCGAATCGGTGAAGCGACGGGAAAAAGTGCTTTCAGGATTTGGTCACCGGTGAGAGTTGCAGACGGGTTGGCCCAAATGTTCGACTAATGGGTTGTTGCAGAGTATACAAGACCTCCGACCCTCGGTCTTTCATCATTAGGAAAACAGCCGATGAGGTGTTCAAAGTGTAATACTTTTTGTCTGCTGTTGTGATATCCAACTTGCTGAATCCGCTCTTGTAGGACCGGAAAAGATGAGCTACTGGAGACAGCAATGGCGCTTCATGATGCCGCAATCAAAGACGAATACTTCGTGAAGCGGAAGTTGGCACCAAATGTAGACTTCTGGTGAGTGTTATTACCCAGTGTCCTCTTTCACAGCTGTTCATATCCTATCCTAGGAGGTATGCATCTTCGCTATTCGCTTGGAGGAATGATATTGAACATGACTGTGGCGTACAGCGGTTTGATTTATCGAGCAATGGGTAAGTGAGTCACGGTCGGAAATTATGCTGGGCATTGATCGCCAAGAAGGTTTCCCGCTCGACTTCTTCCCTGTTCTGTTTGCTGTACCACGTGTCGTGGGCTGGTTGGCACACTGGCGACAGGCATGCTGCTGCATTATAATTCATATGCCTTGCCTAATATTGCTCGTAGATGATGCTTCAGGAAGGGGGTGTTAAAATCTGGCGCCCACGGCAGGTGCGGGCATATGCTGCATAACTGCACTGGGGATGCCCTGTTGACGTAGCGCCAGGTTTACGTTGGGTCAGGCAAACGCGATTACGTTCCAATCGGGCAACGGCCGGTTGTTCGGGGACTAAAAGTGGAGCCATTGCCAGTCCCTCATTCAGGGTGAGCACTGCGTCTGAATAGATTGACCTGATCACTGGACTGCGTGTTTGTAGGATAAGTAAGCGAACCCAACTTGCTGAGTTCACCGGAAAGAGCAAGTTGTAGTATAATTGTGGCAGATGGAATGGTGTCTCGGTCTCAGTTGATTGACGCCACTACCGAGGCGTTGGACACTACGACCGCGGATAAAGGGTAGCAAGGTTGCCTCTTACTCACCTATTTATCTTCTGCGCTTCCTAGCATTCCTTCGTGCCCTCCCTCCCGTCCCTTCCCTCTCTTGTATAATAGAAGAATAATAGCATGTTCATCCCATTCCTTTCTGCCGCGCTCCTCACCCTCTTCTCCAGTCCCGTCGTCCGCGCCGGGTTTTCCGTGCAGACGCCCACCTTCACCCAGGTAAATACCTAATTTCGTCTACACTTAACTGACCACAATTTCGATAAACGGTCACGGTTCTGACTTTTTGATCATGGCGATGGCTTCTTCCCGCACAGTGTGCTCCTGTTACGCTGTCCTGGGATAACACAAACGGTCCCTACGACATCCTCATTGCAAATCAGAGCAACCAATGTGGTTACGCAGTGTGAGCAAACCCCCGTTTTGCGTGTTGTTGTGGCGTATATATGCGTTTACTCACGTCTCATTCCCTGGTTTTTTCATATCCGCGCCCGCGCAACCCAACTGTACTGTATTGACACCACCGCAACGCGAACGTTTTCTATCCGTTTCATTACCTTTAGTGCAGACCTGGGCCAAGTTACGAACAATTCTGTCACGTGGAACGTGTCTCTTCCTGCATACTGGACCGTCCAAATCTCGATTGAAGACGCCAGTTTTGACGAAGCCTGGTCCCAACCCGTACGTATCGTGCACCACCTCACCACTTTTATCACTCCAGATGTCCTCTGTATATTTAAAAACCCGTCTTAGATCCAAGTTAAACCAAGCAATGATGTCAGCTGCCTACCGCCTGCCCTCGCCGCACTCCCTAACGCCCACACGTGAGTACCAAAATCAACCCCCAACCCATGCCCAACCCCTCTCATCCCTCTCCCGTAACCGATCCATGCTCCATATCAATCGTGTTTCTTGTTTTCCTTCTTTTTTTCCGTTCTTTTTCCTTTTATCCCCTTCTGACCGCTCCGCGTAACCACTACCCCCAGCACACCATCAAGCACCGCAGGCGGTCGTGCTAGTGCAATGCCTAACAAGAACGGCGCTTCCCCATCTACTCATCGTCAAATTCCTTCATACGCCGCTGCCGTCATTCTCAGCAGCACAATAGGCATTATGACATATACATTCCTTGCGGCGCTCTAACTCCCCCAGAAGCCCTTCCCTGCTCTCATTTTTTCCTGTTGTTACGCAACTGTCCATGAAAGGTCAATCGAACCCTTTTCTCGTATCAATCACAATTCACAGACTCCATAACGTAATGTACGACGCCACGTAAATCAATTTACTGGGAAGCCAAGGACTTTTCTCTCCGCTGTCTTCCATCTTCCGTCTTCCACCTTACCAGTACTGTTACATTGGAGGTGATGACAGCCCGGCGTGGGAACTTTTCGTTCACAAAGTAGACAGACAGGAGGCTTTTACTACGTTTCACCCCGTTCCCTATAATCTCACGGCAGATAACATGCGTTCAGTTCTTTGGGCACATGTCATTTTTCAGAACTAGGAGTTTAATTCATTTTGCTTTAAAAGTATATAGATGTCTAACGAGATTGTACTGTACTTGGTATTGCGGGTGAAGAAGAAAGATGATACTCATTCTAAAGGGGTGCAAATGAGGGCGCAACATTGAAAATTATGTGTGCGTACAGTATATGTATCATGGCCTATACAGTATTCACATCACACAACTCGGCTAGTCCTGTTTCACACCCTTCTGAGAAATTGGAAGCGGTGTTTGATGGGAAAAACTTAAAGGTTGGTAACACACTGGAAGTAGAACCAGGATCTCGCCCGCGCTACTAGAATGGTCAGCTGGATCAAAAGATACCTAGAGACAGTTCTCTTCAAAGATGCAGAGATTGGGCCGTGCGCAACATTTGACAACAGGAAAGGGGCGATCATCGTCGTTGTTCTTGACGACCAATGGAGGGTATGGTTGGAGGAAGGGCAGCTCGGCATGGAGGAACGGGGAGGGAGACAGGCGCGGGGCAAGGGGAAGGGTATTAAAGTTCCGCAGAAGCCGTCGTAAAAACAATTTATGCTTTCTACGCTCCGTCGCAACACGCTGTTGCGAATATCGGGCTCGCGCGGCTCGTTTTTAGCTTGCTTTCTGGCAGTTTTTCCATACAGTACACTAGTTTAGTACGATACTAATATTTACTTCCATTCACCCTATGACGGACATACATTTTATTAGTATAAGTACTTGTATTTACTTCATCAGGAAAATATCAAAAATACTTATCAGAACTTAACACGGCTTAACATGGCTTAATAGATCTTATAAGCCATACTAAGCCAGAGGGTCATTGTAAGGTGCACACCTTACCTTACAAGGGACGAACCTGGGCACATAGTGCCATGGCCCCCAGTCAAGCTGCCTTCGGGCTACCACTGTCACCGCTGCGACTTTAGACTTGTAAAGCTAAGTCGAGAGTATTGCCTGCCCTAAAGAGGTCACGTGATCCCTCTGCGTTATGTGAAGTTGAGATACGACCGGCCCTAAGCTGGTCACGTGGGCACGTGATTCGGTATGTCCTAATCGGGATAGATGGGCGTCTGTGGCGTTCGGTATGCCTAATCGGGATATATGGGCGCTAGTTTAGACGTGGAGTGTTTCAGAGTTGAGCTGGGAGAGCGCCTCTCCTAGATTGCTTATAGAGCAACGGTTAACGCCTCGCAGTACATCGCGAGACCCGTTATGAAGAGAAGGGAAGCAAGCGAAGGGAGAGAAGTTG
>WNFQ01000966.1_pt1 | contig 29922 bp, 40 predicted proteins | sample 5400171 | NCBI WGS metagenome assembly WNFQ01 (sample SAMN13153356, study PRJNA577476) | soil metagenome | isolation source: 20 cm soil under Madrone tree | place: USA:California | collected 2016-06-14
CCTCAGCGCATTCCCCGGGCACAGCGTCACCACCACCAACTGCAAAATTATTTCAGATCTCCTCTAACTCCCGCAAGCACCCTTTCAACCCCTTATACCCCCTTGAGTTTCCACTCTTCCTGGTTCAGTGCAAATCAATCCGCCTTAACAACTCCCGAATCAGCAACAAGCCTCAAGCGTTACAATGTTACTGCATCGCCTAAAATCGCTGGCTACGAAAACTCGTTTGATGGGCAGGTCATGACCCAGGCAGACACCGAAGATGTCTGGCGCTCTCGTGCAAGTGAGAACGGGATTAGAGTGGGATCCAAGGACGACGACAGTCTCATGTGCGATGAAGGTATGCCATAATATTCTTTATTCCGTTTTACGATCCAATAATGATGGTTGCGTTTTGTTATATTAGGTACGTATATGCGCCCTGAATGCGTATTTTCATGTACTCACCCTAGCCTATTCCACAACCCGTTGTGATGTTTATCGCCTCGTACGTGTACCACGTACCTCGGGTAATACTCGAACTAAACTTCCTTGTTGCAGATTTCTCCGTGATGTGCAGATTGTGAGCGCCTCTTATTTCCATCACCCGTCCGAGTTACCTAATGATCCGCAAATTAACTCCTGCCATGAATAGCCAGTAAGCCCGATGCTGCACATTATGGACATGTACGCTTACATGCCGCATCAGTTCTCAGCGCTCCCCCTATCCTCATGCAAGGTCGATCTCGTTCCCGGAGCCAGACAAACCAAGTTCCATTCCTCTCGCCCCAGCAGCCTCCTCACACTCCAGCACGGCGTACCTTGGCCTCACTGAACACACCTTCTCCTCGCGCCTCAAATGTCAGTCTTCTGAAAATCAAGGGCTCGTTGACCGACCCTGCTCCGACACGTCGTCGCCGTACCCTCGGACAGGTCAATACCCTTCTTCTATGTTTTCTTTTTTGTACCTAATTGCATCGGTAGACCAACCTGTTCGACATCGATGAGAACAGTTACGTCCCGTATCCGGCCTCCTTCTCCCACGCAGAACCCTTAGCGCTTCCATTATCCCTTAACGACCCTTTTGACCATCCTGACGTATCATTTGAGAATTTGGACTATCCTCACGGCGCTAACATTTCAGGGTACCGTGGCCCGGAACCTTTTGCACCAGAGATATGCTGTTCAGTCTGCGGCAACTTAGGCCCCTCCTTGGCGGAGCTTGAGCCCTGTACTCATTTATTGTGTTCGGCTTGCCTTACCAGCGCTCTCAATATCGTCGGCGAGAAGGATATGGAGTGTGCTGTCTGCAAGACTGGGGTGGCAAACTTTCACCTGAGAAATACTACGTCCAAAGGAAGCAGCGTGCCGAATGCCGGAGCACCTCGTGGTTGCCTCATGCCTAGGGCGTTTGATGGCTCCAATAAGGAAAATGTTGTGAACGATTTTCACTTCTTTGACCTGCAAGGTTCTTCGACGCCCAACAGGAGTGAGCGTCATCACCCCTTGCGAGAAGGTGAATTACCGGTGCTGCGCATCGATAACGTTCCCTGGGTGCGTATTTGATGACACCTATTTTGTGGCCCAGATTTGCTCATTGTGGTGTCTTGTTACTGCAGGATATCACACCTCCCTCAGTCGTCGCTTGGTTGAAGCATCCCGTAAAGCGTGTGCATGTCCTCATTGATCGGAAGGGCAAAACGCTTAGTCATGCATACGTTGAGATGCCCGATGAGGACGCAGCCAGGGCCAGTCTCAGGACCGCCCAAAACTCTGTACTCGGCAAGGGCAAGCGAGCGCGCGGTGTCACCGTCACGCGCAGCAGTCAGGACGAATTGATGAAGGCCTTGTTCCCATCCTGGCAAGGGCCCTTCGACGGGTGCAGACCATCTCTCGCGGGCCTTAGTAATGAACAGGTTGTTTCGGCTCTGGAGCATGGATTGGTATCAGAAGCAGAGCTCAAGGCATTATTGCATCTAATCCGATCGCCCGATGTAAGTGTTCGTTTGGACAAATGGAGGTAGAGCTGGATTCATTGGTCCCACAGTCCCATTTTCTCAAGGTTCCGTCGCTCCCGTTTTACTCCTTAATCAGCATGCTCTCCAAGTTCCCAGCGGACCCGGACAGTAGACTTTTCTGGTCCAGTGCGTCGAGGGACTTGTTGTTTGGTAAGCTTAATGGGCACTATCCGTCGAATACCTCTTGTGGATACTGATGATATTGATCGATAGATATCGCATATGGTATGTAGAACGATATGCGCTCGAGCCTCATTTACGATTATGTCCTACAGCTGCCATCCGGGTTCTTACTTCTGATGACAAGAGGCGCTCTGTAAATGCCTCAGAGTTGCTGGCGCAATTGCTCAACGTTGCAGTCACCTGCAATGGTAAGCGTCACTTTCTCTAAAGCACCACGTCAATCATCTCACCTTATCTAGTATTCACAGTTGAGCATCGTCGGCAGCTGTCAAACGTTGCAGACATCCATCAGCCTTTTGTTTCCCATAGCCCGACTTCTTCCATCAGTGGGCACAGTTCTCGCCACGATTCGGGCACCCCAGACCTCATGCTTAGTCAAAGCAGTCGAGTAGCGTCACAGAGACCTTCGCTTGTATCGGCAAACGTTGAGTTTGGAGATCTTGCGAACCAGTTCGGCGTTGAACCTCGCCTTGTCGAGGCCCTTGCGCAAAAGCTTTCGGCCATGTGCTGAACCAGGTCCTCAATTCAATTTTCATTCATCACACAATTGAACAGTTCTCAGTGCTCTCCCAAATCATGCATCCCCTTGTATCATCGGAATACTTTGTCTGAATCATTGCAATCACGCTTTCGATACTTGCACCTTTCATCATGACACCTGGTTTTCTTGGTCCCATAGACGTCACAATTGTTCACGACCCCATGATGCTGGTTCTGTCATGTCATACTCACGTCCTTTGTCCCGTCCATTATTCGTATTGCTCTGCGTTTACTGCTTTCTAGCGTTGCGGTGTTTTTGCATCTGGGCCATGTGCCGTCACTATTTTTTGCTCGCTGTAACGTTGATCATGTATCGTACACGTACACGCAGTGATCCAACCATTTTGGCTAGCAGTCAGTATAGTCACGTGATAGTTCCCGCGTGAATGTATTTAATTTTAGCCATCAAATTCGTCGTAGTAGCGGCGTCGACTCGGTCAGCTTCAACTTTCAGGCTTACCGGGCGGCCAGACATTCTTTGCACCAAGGCGACCACTCCACCCTCTCCCTTCCATTCCCTGCCATGAGCGAGTCTGGCATACAAATCACTATCCCAGGTCCGCCTGTCCTTGTGGCTTGTTCTGCTCGGCTTATTTCTGTACAGATCTCACCGATGACGACTTGAATCTGACACCAAATCCCTTTGCTCGAGCCGCAGGGGGCGCTTTTGGTTTTGGGGCATTTGGCCATGGTCAAGAATCACCAGTAGCGAGTACACCGACCGTCGTATCGGAACGTGGAGATCGACAGTACTTCCATTCCCGTGGCGACTCAGCTGCCTCTGATGACTCCGTTCAGTCTTCGCGTCCTACGCGCAAGGCATCCGTTCCTTTTATACATTCTTCTCAATCTTCCATCGCCACGACCACCACATCCTCTTTCCCTAAGAAACCCTCCTTTGCCTCCCTTCGCAACGCCTTCAAAAGCGGTACAAAGGCAAACGACCCACCTCCGCTTCCTCCGTTGGACTACACGTCCTTACCATTCAATCGTTCAAACTCGTCGCTAGGATACGCATCACAGACATTACGCCGGGGACCGGAGAACCCAAGTCCGCCCAATCCTCGGCCACTTACACCTGGTTCTAGCGAGGGTAAACTGTCGAACCGCACAACTCGTTCCAAGGGACATGTATCTGGCCGCTCTGGACACTCATTTTCTAGTTCCGTCTTTCATAACTCAGACCCGGGGAGCGATCACGGGCATCTCTTCAACGTTCTGTCATCACCGCCTCCACTTCCACCCATACCAAACGTGTTTGCGGGATTACCACGAAGTGAGAGTCCGACGGTGGTGGAACTGGAAGAGGATAAGGTAGAAGTGGACCCTCGAACCCCGGCAGAGTATGCCCTGCACGCAGTGTTTATGCGTTTCGCTGCGGCGGCAGAGCATAAGATCGGGAGGTTCCTCAAACAGCCTCTTGTAAGTTCCAATCTCGGTCATTTAGACCTCCCACTTTATCCCCACACACTAGGATCATGAACCACCATTGTCCGAATTCTTGGGTCCTGGAGTTGACACGAAATTCGATGACATTCTCAAGACTCTGGGTCGCATCGGACAGAAGAACGCGAAACCTGTTGTTGACAGCATCAGGCGCTGGCGACAGTCCCAGAATAGCTCTGTCATCCCGCCAGATATCGTCCGCCTTCAGTTTACACAGTCCCCGGCATCGACATTGAGAGGAAATAGGCTGCACGATACTCTCACGGAACGGAAATCCCTCGCCGCTATTTACATAATGTGTCGTGCCCTCATTGTGGTGATGCAGTCCTTGTCCAAGGATGCCCTGGGAGAGAGCATCGGGTTCGATTTAGAGGAAACCACCTTCGAACAGTTTCGCAGACCGGATTTGAAACTTTTATCCCAGAGCGCCAATCATAGGACAAATGCGGAATTGTATGCAACACTCCTTAGATATTTGGCCAATTCCCGGTTTATTAGCGTCACCGACCGCTTTCTAGCTGAACTCGCACCCGTGGCGTCGGGCCATGTCGCAAAAGATGTCGACCTGAGATATGAGAATCTTGTTAGAGGGCTTAAGCACATACAGATTAAGGTTGGACGTCCTTCTGGTCGGTACTGTTCGCTGACTCGACTTAATTACCAGGTTTGGCCTCCGGAATCTTTCGAAGAAGGCGCAGAATTTATGGAGGCACTAGCGAAGGCGTTCGAGAACGCACACGGATTCCGCTTCAAACTTTCTTTCATGGAGAGTTTGGTTGAACTCTTACATCCCGTTGCCAAGGTCACTTTCCCGTCCCAGCTTTGACTTTCTTTTCCATTTAACCGCTGATCGACAGACCGCTCAAGCAGAAGTCAACCATCCTCAGTGGGCTAAGGCCATCGAGATCATCCACCCGAAGGCTAGGGACTTATCAGGGAAAGTCCGATACTGGCATGTAGCATATGCTTTGGTGGTCATCAGCCTCTGTGTGTCTCCGACGGATTATTTCCTACGGAACTGGGGGGCTTGCTTCGAGGCTGGCCTCAACAAGATGAAGGTGACGCTCTTGGTCCGCCTAGTCCCGTGTCTTACTGAATACGTCACATTCAGGAAAAAACTGTCCGTGTTCCTGTTATGAATGGAATGATGCGTCTCATCTGGACGTACCTTTTCCGCTGTCGAGAATCGTTGTCAACATCGACGTCGAAGATGGAATCGTTGCTCAAGAGCTTTTTCCCCCCAAATCGACTCACGATCTTTCCTCATGAGGAACACCTCGAACCATTCATCTACATCATCCACTTCCTCTGTTCGCGACATTTTGATTTTGGGGCAGAGTTTGTTTTGAACCTCTTGCAGGAGCAGGCCATCTTAGCACAGCCGGCAAGCATCACTGCTGTTCTTTCACCGGAGAGGCTAACTGTCGTCGTTCGTGCCGTCCTTCTCTCCCTCAATCTTGTGGAACGAGACGAATCTGTACCCGCTTGGCCATCCAACAGCGACTTTTCTGGGACTCCATTATGGCAGGACTATCCATCGTCATCTGACTTCATGCCACCGAGCCTCCTATCAAAGCCCGGGATTCAAGAGTTCGCTGATCGGTTCAGCGTTATCTTGTGGAATGTCGCGTTGGCATGTATGAAGACAGTCGGAAACATGTCCGTCTTCGACGAACAATGGACCGTTCATCGACAAAATGCTGCCTACGAAGAGACACACAGCTACAATGTCCGTCGCCACCCTGATGGCGCTTATGCATATCCTAGCCATCTGTTTCCCACGATGCACCTGCTCCAGTCTTGTTTCAACTCATGGCCTCGCTGCGTCTACAAACTGATCCCTTTCGAAAGCGTAGTCGATATGCTCCTTCGAGGTGTCATCCACATCGAACCATCAGTTGGGGAAGCTGCGGTTCTCGCTCTACGACGATTCATGACCGAGCCCACGCACGCCTCCATCGTTCTCAAACAGTACTCCGTGTTCTTGTTCGACCCGACCAACATTGCCCAGGAAGGATCCGCCCAACGCCTGTTACTTGAGAATGCACGCTTGTTAGGCCTTTGGGCCAGCCTGTCCGACGGGTGGATGCACGATCTTTTGGAGCAGAATCCAAGTTCGATTCCAGAAGAACAAGTCCCGATCATCTCTGCCAGGCTAGACGAGCTCGAGGCAGGCGCCCTATTTCTGCTGTGCTTTTCTTCCCGCCCCATACGCACGACAGGCACCAAATTGTTACGTTCGCTTCGTCCTGTTACAATCCGCTTCTCGTCTGTGCTCAAGCTGGACGCCGAGACTCCCCGTCCAAGGGTTATCGACGCCTTATGTAGCAAGGCACAAGCCACCACGGTACTGGATAGTTTCGATTACGTTCTTGAACTTGACAATATCAAGCGTGCCAAATCATGGAGGGATTCGACGGAGGATGCGCTGTTAGGGATTGCGGATAGCGAAGACTTGCGGGATCGTACTCTCTGGCAATGGGTTTTCCCCGGCATATTGCAATTGCTGACGGCAGAGAATTCCGAACGCCAACCCAACTCTCTTTCGACTTTACGAGACGCTCTCGTAGCCGCCGCCTCGAGGTTCCATCACACAATAGCCGTCATGGCGGGCCTTGTCCCGAAGATGCCCACTAATCCTCAAACTCGCGGCTCCGCCATCGAACGTGAGGGCTCCAGATCCTCTGGAGAAAGCAAATTTCTGCCGGACCAATGGTATATGTGGACGGTTGAGCGTAACCACAGCAGGGTGCCGTCAGATGCCAGTTTCGATCGCGAGCGCCTCACAACTACACGCGGACTAATTCGTTACCTCACGCCCTTCTTGGATTCGGAACATTCACTTTTCCGGGATGCCGCAGTCTTTTGTATTAGCTCCTTCCCAGCAGCAGGATACCCACAGTTATTGGAGGACCTCGGCGTCCTTCTACATCGTCAGCTTTTTGACGACCCAAGGATCGGGGATCCAAGACAGAAGGCTGTGTTGACATTCCCTCTGGAACGTGGCCGTCGACAAGAACGTCTGTTTACCGCTGTTGCCCGTATTTATTTCCTTACCGCGCACTACTTGCAAGACCAGCGTTCCTCCGCACGTCAGGCAGTGCTTTCACTAGTCTTGCGGTTCGTTCGCAACACGCAAACGCTCCTCACAACACCGGAATCCAGAGACAACTTCAAGCTTCAAAGGCTTCGGCGTTACTTCTGCGGGACGGTGGAGAGACTTTTTGACGGACTCAATAGTCTTAGTGATGCGGATCGGTTCATCCCTATTAAAGCACATCTCTCCCTCTACCGTCTTTGCGAGGAGTGGTGTCAACTCGGGCACCAGTCGGAGATTGTCAAGCAGCGCCTTATTTACATGCAACGCTCAGCGACCGAGGCCGTCTCCAGCCCGTCAGAACGAGGAGATGCTGTGGTTCTTTTCCAAAAAGAGACAAAAGTACTTTCGAAGGCGGCTATGGCGGCCATGGCGTCGCTCTGCGTAAGTCATCTAACTGGTGATGGGGGGAAGTATCTTTGACATTGTACTAGGCAAGAGCGTATTTTCAGCCCGACTCCTCTTCGGGATCTCCTACGGATGGAATACCGGAATACACGAGGACTCTGACGCCGAAGGAAACCCTGGATCGCATACTCGCTGTGCTGACTTCCATGGATGAATCGATCCTGGACAGTGGAAGGTACGCATTATCGCCCTGAATCCTATTTTGATTTTGATTTCTCCCAGGAAAGCGCTCAAGGCACTCTTGACACACAATAATGCCCAAGACGCCGAGCTTACGAATGAGTCGCTGCAACTCGCATTTGTGACCGCACGAGAGCTCGGGACAAGCAACATACGTTTCTTCGAAGTGGTGGCGGACCTTATTTGTCAGTCTCCAGACCACAAGTTCCGGTTCGAAGAGACGATATGTCTGGGCTTGGCCAACCTTTGTCATATCCTCCGTCCTGTCCGCAGCCGCGCACTTCAGCTTTTGGAGGCCGTGCACCAACGGTCGTCCGGCATGCTTTCCCTCACCCAATTTGAAGCAGCTGTCGGGAGTTCCACACCAAGTACATACCTGCGTGCTCACCGCCTCGTGTCCGATGTCCTCGCGGGAGAACACCCGGACGATGCCATGAGTGTACTTTCCGCATTTGCAACATGGCTCCCCCGTATTTTCAGCGTTCCTGGTTGTCCGTTGACACTACTCCAAAGTCTGGAGTACTGGACCCCGAATATTAACCTCACGGAAGACAAGTCTATTCTTTCGCAGGAAGGACGGACGACGATATTACACCTAATGGCTCTTACGATGCGTTACTCTGACAATTTCCCCGAACAGACCGAGGTTCTTTGGACTCGCCTGGTCGACGCCCCATATCAATCAAACGGACATGCCACCATTCGCTTCCTACTGGAACAGTCACAGAAAGTTGGTAGCATCACTTACATCCAATGCGCTTCGAAGATCGTCTCCTGCCTGTCCCACTCCGTCATTGGTCGTAGCGTCATGAAGGACCTGTGCAGCGTCATAGAGCCGGCCCGTATGCTACCCAGCATCGAACACAAGCTAGCATTCCCAGAACAAAGCGACATCGATTTATGGTCCGAGCTTGATGCTATTTTCTCGGAACAACCCCGACAAGTGTTGGGTGCTGGACAATTCGCATTGCTGTTCCTTGCAGACGTTGCCATCGAACGTAGCTGGGAATTCCAAGATGAATTGCCGACCCTCTTGCATGCCATTTTTACCCATTTGGATCACCGATCCCTCATTGTGCGCGAGTCGGCGAAGCAGATGCTGATACAATTATTGCGCTCCTGGATACCTGGTTACGACGAACTTCCCGACCGTTTGAACCATCCTGCTCGATCGCTTCTGGTATCCTCCATCTCGGAGCTCGAGCGAGAGTTGAACAGTATCGTTTGGAAAGAGGAGGAAAGCAGCAAACAAGTCCAACCCAAAATGCAGAGTTTATGTTCGCGGGTTCTTACCATCCTCGTTCCGTTGCATCCGAAGCTGGCAGAACGCTGGGGCTCCTTGGCACTTTTATGGGGTACTGCGTGTTCCATTCGCGCGATAGCCTTTCGTTCTTTGCAAATATTTAGGGCGCTCCTCCCAGGCATAACTTCAAGCGATTTGGCGCTCTTATTGGCGCGGTTGTCAAATACCATTTCCCGCCCTGAAGAAAACATCCGGTCCTTCAGCAATGAATTGATTCATACGCTCAAAGTGCTGGCGTCGAGCACCTGCCTCGACAAGTCCCTTCTTCCTCAGATGTACTGGTGTGCATACGCATGCCTATCAACGACAGTCGAAAGTGAATTTCTCCAAGCCGTTGCTTTTCTTGAGTCGGTGTTAGATCGCCTGGATCTGGATGACGAACATACGATCAATACTTTGATCTCTCAACATCCTGCTGAGTGGAAGGGCAGAAGTTCTCTCCAGTCACCCTTGCTCGTTGGCCTACGCTCATCACGGACGAGTGATGCAACCTTCAAAATGTTGCAGAAACTTGCCAAAGTCACCGATAGCAACATCGTCGATCCGACTCGGGGTCGTGTTCGCGACCTTTACACTGTAGCATTGCCTTGGTGCTATAGGTCGATGACTGAGGATATATCAGATCCTGATCTACAAACCTTCGCTCAAGACGTCGGTTATCTGGCAGATAGGGAAGGGCGATCGAGCATCAGCCGCATCATGGCCTCCTTCATAAAGGGACGGTTCCGTACTAAGGAGGATTTCCTTCGACAATCAGTTGCTAGTCTCAGAGAGCACTACGAGTCTCAGCGTTACAAATTCTGAAGGTCTTATTCCAACAGAGGGAAACCCGAAATCCAGTAGAACTCTTGGGCTCCGAACTGCTGATGCCACTCCTTCGCCTGCTGGAGACCGACTTGGCACCTGCCGCGTTGGAGGTGTTGGAGGAACCTATGACAATCTCGGGCGGTCCTCCGGCCAAGCAGGTCCTACGAATGAGCATGCAACTGAAATCCCTAACGAAGGACGTCGAATCCGTGTCCGATATATTCGGCATGCCTGAGGAATCGGGTTGGTGCGTCGCTCGGCCGGAACGCTCGCAAGATGCCTGTCTATCAAATATCTTGGCTGTTTTCGAAACGTGCAAGGTCCCATCACGACCATCGCAAATCCATTTCGAACCTGAGGACGTCGAAAGGCTCGCCTCTCCAGCACCATCAGAGGACGACGATTTGGGTGGCCTGGTCCGGAACCTCCACGAACTTAGCTCATTCTTCCAAGGCGACAACTCTGCAGCCGAGATCGCACCATCATCGTTATCTACGGAACCCAGTCAACAATTCGAGGCTCGAGTTGCCGCCATTTTGGCAAAGTCGACCGAATCTTCGCTTGACATACCTCAAACGCCGTTTATCGACGTGTTCCGCGTATCAAGTGCCACCGCCTTTGGACAGCAGGGCGGCGGATCGGACGACGATAGCGATTATAGCTCGGATTCAGAGGCGTTTGTGTACGACTCGCCTGCGGCGTTGGGGGTTGTACGGAGCATCAATGGGTCGCGACATTGACCAAACTAAATGCCTCGCCCCTTCTCCCTTCCCTCAGTTAGTCCACTAGTGACACTCTAAAAAACTATCCTGACTAAAATCACTAATGAAACACCACAGGTCACGTTCACGATTTTTATACTGATTCTGACAACGCAATTAACTTTATTTTTGTCACCATGCCCTCCGCAACTCTTGTCCACCACTGGTCTCTCGTCATGATACGAACTGTTTCATACACCTCTCCCTTTTTATTTCTCGTTTCGTCTCTCTGAGGTCCCATCCATATAGTCCCATCTGTTATCTCACGTACTCATGCTATCCTGAGTCTTTGATTTGTTCCAACCACGTTGGCTCCGCGTAGATACGCTGCATCTCATAAATTAACACGGAACGCTGGCTCCATCCCGGACATGTGTAATGTAGATTAAAATGTTGCTTATAGTCATGAATAGACAAAGAAAAAAAGTCCAATTCTTCCATACATCAATACATCAACATCTCTCAAACACTCGATACAAATCTGGTAGGCTAGCGATTTGCACGACGTCTCGCGTTAGAAGAGATTTGGGAGCAATCAGGTAGCGTTTCATTGCTGGGAAGAGAACATGCTCGATCTGCCATTTCTCTGATGCTGATGCTTCTTCTTGCTGTTGAGTATTGATGGTGTCGTCTTTGTCATTGTCAGCGTCATCATTTCCCGTGTGCCCTGGAGGCGAGGGGACAAGCAGCGGGCCGGGACCAGGAACGTAGAAATATGCGAGCTCTCGCAGGAACGTATCAAAGCACTCTTGTTCACTGTTCCAATTGACCTTGTCGTTGACTGAGTGGCTACCCCCTACAAGACGGATAAAGGCGAAAACGAGCTCACCTGTGGACCAAGTCGCATGAAAAATAGAGGAAGCTTGTCGAGATTCGGTGTAAAATCAGGGACGAGCACGGGAAGACTGTCGACCATCCCTTCTGTTGTGATACCCAGCGAGAAGTACTCTCTCAGCATGTCTCTTCGTGAGATAAGTATATGAGCGATGGACTGTATGAAAAAAAGAAAAGAGTGAGGAAAATACAGGTCGTATAATGAGAAGATCCCTTACGTCTACGATCTGTGGTTTTGATAACTTGCTAAGCTCGGTATTTTGCTCTGCGTCAACCGCTAATGTGAGTAGCGCTCGCAGCGGTGCAGGTGGATCTAGCTTGAGTCTCGTAAAGTCGCCAAATTGCCTGAGCCCGAGCTGATAAAATAATTCCTCTCTGTCGAACCGAGGTCAACGCCGCTCACCGCTCAATCCAGTCTAGGTTACTTACGCCAATGCTCCGTGATTTACTAGATACAACTTTTTTAAGACTTGCACGACGCTGAGCTCGCGGAAGAGGTCCACGACACCGACAAAAACGTGCTTCTGAAGAATTTCTGTCAGTTCTAGATCATAACTGTCAATTTAAAATCGTAAAAGATAATGGGAAACGTTACATACCCATGTGCTTTGCCTTTTTGATGTTCTCCCTCAGTGTCAACACGCTTGTCAGGAAGCAAGTGGATTGTGGTATCTCCTTTATCTTCCTTCTTTCCTTCACCGTATCGGTGCCATGAGATGCAGCCGTATTACCGATGTCTCCTGATTGAGTTGGAGGGGGAAGAAACATCGAGTCGAGCGTTCGATCAGCCGCAGATGTTCGAACCTTATGTTGCGACAAGACTTTCTTAGCCCCAGAGGTACCAGCCGGGGTCGAAACCGCAGCATCGCTCCCTGTGCCGCTTTTACATGCCTTCTCCTTTCCTTTATGTGATGTACCAGAGTCTGAGGCGGCGACGCCTCCAGTGAGGAGCGCCTAAGCGAAGAGTAGTTAGATGGTGCTGTGAACATGTGTGCGTAGCATTGTGCCAACCTGATATTCAAACGTTCGTTCTCCAGACTGAGCGAGTTTAGCTTGGATGGCATCTGCTATACGCTCGGTGATTTCTTCTTCTTCTAAAAAGTGAACTTCACGCTTGGTGGGATGCACGTTGACATCAACGGTTGTCGGGTCCAGCTGTAAGCTGTTGACGGAACCTGTTCGATTTTCCGTTGAATTTCAGAGAGGAAGTGCATTTACCTAAGATAGATGAATGGCGAGGTGCCTTTTGGAAGGATACTGGTGTAGCAAGCTTCCAAGGCCTTTTTAATCCTTGAAGACTCAACCAGACGGTCTACAAAAATGCCTCAACCGTCCGTATGAGCTTTGGTCGATAAGCACTTACTGTTGATGAATAACAAAAGAACAAACTTCTTTGAGTGATAGTTTGCGCTAGTGAAATGGGCCTGCGCCACCCAGCTGTTGTCTTCATCGGACTTGCTATCTCCTGGTCGATTCTCATCTGCATCGCGCTTTCGTTTTCCCTTTCTCGTTACCGAAACTTCGGCAGTGAGCAAATCCTTGGCTACTCCCTGACCATACAACAAACGGATTGCTTGCTTTGTCGTACAAGACGGGGTAGACAGGTCAGGGGCTGAGGTGCCAACCTCACAGAGGATGTCAGCAGCGATACCCTCAGACCTTGAGAGGGGGTGGCATAGGCACCTTTTTACAGAGAAACGAGACACCAGCATTGTGAACGGCATATTTGGTGACGACATCCAAAATGCGAGCATATTCCTCAGATGAACTCCGGAGTGCAGAAAGACGCGCAGGTACGTTGTAGAACAAATTCTCTACCTAGCGGGCACATACGCATATACAGACCATGAGAGGGGAGACAGGGCAAGATAGGTTCTGCCTACGCACCGTTATTGTCGTCCCATCATTCCCAGCGCAAGGCTTTGGATCTGCGGTCGCGCCTTTTTGAGCTGGTATCATTTCACCATCAACGTAGATGGCTCTGAAAAAAACCGTCCATCAAAAAGGCGGTCACCACGGATCAGCCCATCAAAGAAAGGAACATAGAAAAAAATGGAAGGAAGGAAGAATAACGCACTTCCATGCACAGCTCTCTTTCTTCGCCTTCGTGACAACGGTCAGGTTGGAGACGTGTGATATCGAAGCCAGTGCCTCTCCACGAAAACCATAAGTCGTAAGATGAGACAAGTCTGAGAATTTGGATAGTTTGGATGTCGTGAAGCGATGCGCGAGTATCGGAAGGTCTGATTTCTGCGAATGGAATGACCAACGAGCGCCGACTGTTAGCTAACTTGGCTGTGGCTACTGCGCTGATGCTGATGACTTCGGACTCGGAAAGGGAAAGAGACCCACCTTTATTCCACATCCGTTATCCTGTATCTGAAGCAGTTTCATACCCCCGTCCCGAACGGTGATACGAATCGATGTAGCGCCCGCATCCAAACAGTTTTCAAGTAGTTCTTTGAGGGCAGAAGCCGGACGGTGTATGATCTCAAGACCAGTGCATCAGAGCGAGCGCGTACAATGACAGGGGAAAACGGGCGTGAAATGGCAGATGGTCACGGTAGAACCGAACCGGAATGGAATGGAGGACTTACCTCGCCTGCAGCAATCCGGTTGATGACTTGATCTTGTAACCGGCGGATTGGCTTTGGCTCTGGTTGACTTTCTATTGTCGGACGCGTGCTGTCCATACTGTGTACAGTATATGTATGCGCGAAATGCGCGAACAGACCGGGGCAGAACAAAGTCCGCAGTCGTACACTGGCACGTGCCTGTCAATCTTCCATGTAAAGTAACTCTTGATGTAACCTCCGCCTCGGTCGCGAGTATCTGCAAACCTCGTCCGAGCTATCAGGCTCTCCTTCTCCCTCTCTTACTTGTCTACCATCCCCAATGGCCACCGCAGAAGTCTCCAACAACCCCGCCGATGCATCCGCCGCATTGCCGCCACCAGACAGGTATCGCGGCGCAGTAGTGGAGGTAACGCACAATCCATCAATCAATCAAGAGCGCCCCAGACATCTATCTGACCATCTCGCAAATGACCTTTCTCTCTTTTTGTTTTTTTAAAAAAACTGTAGGACTTGCAACTACCACCGGCATTTTGTTTACCTGGAACTGAGCTTATCGCCCGTGCGATTGAACTCGCGTATGATCGCGACTTTTCGCACATACCGTAAGTAACGGACTCCCATCCACGCCTCAAACCAGTCGTTCACGTTCATCCGTTCCATCGCTCCTCACGCCACCAATTCAAACGTAACGTCACAAACAGTGTTCTCGGCAAACATCGTAATCTGCTGGGCTACGTCGAAGTCGCGAACCTAAAGAAGAGATGGGAGGCAGGCGAGGTGAACCCGGTGAGTGTAATGTGTTATTATCAATTCTTCTTCTGGCGACACGGGACTTACAAAGCGAGCTGTTCTGCTGTTATGTGACGTGTAGATAGACAAGATCTCTTCCTGCATGACGAGGTTTAATCGTTCGGCGAGAACGAACCCATACACGATTATCACTCCCGATACCGCCCTGGCTGACCTGGAGAGTTTCCTGAAAGATCACATCTTTGCACTCAGTACGTAGTTGTTGTTCTTTGAACTGGAAGGGCGTAGCCTGGATCATAATCGTCTTTTTTGTCTGTCTTTAGTCACCGATTACGAACGCAAGTTTGTGCTTGGAGTAGCAACACCCCAGGACCTTGAGGTGAACCTCTTCTGTGCTAGGCTTGGTTCACCCTCGGAATTGTTCGCCACTGATCCGATCTTGTTTCATCACAGACATTCGTCTCGCGGCGCGGCATCTAGACCCCATCATGCGATCTTGACTACTGTATGATTATTTTTTTATGCGTCATGCTCCTGCCAATACAGCTTGCCATATTTACACCGGGAGCTTTCTGTACATTGACAATACAGCTGCAGTTGTCCGTATCGCATTTTTCCTCGTAACACGTATATAAAAGGCTTAAAGGGCTTAAAAACAGCGCATAATTTCTAAGATTACGATGTACAAGGTATGTGTAGTGTAAAGAAATGCATACATAGTTAGTTTAAGACAAATGTGCACTAAGCACGGCAGTGCTGAGGTAAGAATGGGTTGCGAACACCTGGAAGATACCCTGGGAGACAGGTGAGGAATCCTTCCGATTAAAAATGGGGGGTGCGGACGAACCAAAAACAATGGTTGGACACCAGGCAACCAAAAGAATGGCGATGTCTTGCGTTCCAAACGCTGTAGGGACCGTCCGATCCCTGATCAAGTCGATGACCGTACTCAACGAAGCAAGGATCAGGATAAAGAAGAAGACCCTAAAAACGAACCAAGTGGAGGTTTGTAATGGTTAGACAAAAAGGAGAAAACCACAACGCACAGTTGAAAAACGACCATAGACAAGATAGCTGGATGAAGTCCTGGTGGACGACCAATGGAAGGACGAGGCGTCGACCCTACGGGATCATCAAGCTCAATATATTGGTCACGGGTGATGAAGGGGCAAAACCTGCTCACGACAGAATTGTCTGACTGGCTTCAATGACGGTTCTAGGGAATCCAGGGACACCACTTTGCATTCACCCACGGAGGTATCTTCTTCACTCATCACCATGAGGCTGTCCCTATCCACACTGTCGACCTCTGGCAACTTCCTCAGCGTACGATCCATGTACGTGATGCTCGGGCAGGATCCAATAATATCACAGCTTTCCCTACTCGTTAAACTCGTAAGAAGTTGGCGATGCGAGGAGCAAGGTGACGAGGGCAGGTTCTCCAGGCGCCTCGCGAGGGAGGCACGATCCGCTTCGAGCCGTGCCCGCGCATATTCTGGCGAAAGTTCCAAGCTAGGACGTAAGCCGCTCGGGGGCGACCGTGTGGGGAGATGAAACCTTGGCATTCTCTCGCCAATTTCAAGCGAGATTGGGGCACGTAAAGGTGACGTAGGAGATCTCGGTGGTTCTTCAGAGACAGTTGCGTCGTGAATGGGGTCTGTCTCTGGATCACAGCTCGAAGAGGCAAACCGGTTATCGCAGGGCTCTCCTGTCGCACCCAGCTGAGCGACATGTTGTGGACATAGCACAGGCGAACGGGCAAAGACAATTGGGGAGGGGGTTCGACCGCGGTCGACGTCGGATAAACTCAGATCCTTAATTGACGATGGCGGGGACGGCTGTGATAGGTAGGCGGTGGGGAAGGTCATTGGGGGAAAAGTAGGTTGCTCAATCGGAAAATGGGGGGCGGATAGCATTGACTCGATAGTTCTGGGGGTCATAGGAACGGAGACACGCGAAGACGATCGGGACAATGAGCCGCGCAGCCGTACGTCGACAGTCATACTCGTATGACCATCGAGGATCGGAGGTGGAAGTTTATCGGATACACCGTTAACGGGTGTGGCAGCTGACAGTCCAGACTTCATCATGCGAGAACCATTGCTGACGACATGGGCTGACAGAGTTTGATTATGGTCGCCTCCTGTGTGAAGTTCGCGTATTTTGGCGTGCATCTGAAGGATACGCACAGCGGTCACAATAGAAAGGATGAAGCAGGGCGTGAATAAAACAATTGGGGCACCGGCGTAGCCTAGGAGACGAGGCCTGATAAAGATGAGACGTGAAACGCACCCCGGGAGACGACAGCCGGACATACCATAATGGGGAGGTGTTATCGCAATGCAGGTCGCTCACCGGATGGACGGAATCTGTCTTTAGGACAGCGACCAAATATGCTGTGAAAGCCAGCAAAGGAACGACTACGACGAAAAAATAGTAGGCCCTTCGCCATAGCAGAGCACTGGAAGGTGAGCTTTAGCTCTCACGTTCGACAACTACAACGACGAAAGCCTTACGACGCCGATGCCTGTATCGAACGGTATGGCTTAAAGACCGTGAGATACGAGGCCCAGGTAAAGCATCCGCATATGCCTGTGAGAATGTGGAAACATTGTCCGATGATCACGGTCTGTACGACACAAAACCAGTGCGGCATGTTGAAAGGATTCATTCTCCATATCATGCCTAGGCAATCGAGGATCGAGGTGAGAAAGCGAGGAAAAGGAGAAAGTACGCACCAAGGGCGAACACAACCTCAAGGACGGTGACCGTGATGCAGTAGAGCACCGAGGCCCAGTATGTCCCAATTGCCGAGGCAAATGGGATGAAGGCGAGCCAGGTCGCTGGGACACCTGAGAGGGCAGGTGAGAGTGAGAGCGATGGGAAACATGAGGGACGGACCGAGGATTGCAAAGGTGAACCAGAGGACCCTGAGGGTGAGGGAAAGCATTGTTTTCCACCTGGAGAAACATTTTACAAAGGGAGGCTAAAAGAGAGGGAGAAGAGGACCCCTGGTTGCGATCTGACGAGTTCGAATCATCGTCATCAGGTTCAATTAAGTTCCACCCTTCGATCCATCACTGATCTCCGAATACCCATTTCCCATCTCCTCAACCATTCTCCCTCCGACTCTCCAATCATCCCTCTCCCTCCCTCCATCCTCCCCCCAACCACACCGCTCTCCACTACACGCCCCCGTTTCCTCAACGCATAGGCGCTTCCCCCAACCGCCCAACGCCCACCACCGCGCCAATGGAAGCGCTGGAATAACCATATTAAGGGATATATCAACGTGATGATGAGCAGAAATTTGAGCCACGGATTGGATATAGCTCGTGCGATGGCCCTATCAGGACGCACGATCACGGTTCTCCGCCCTAACTTGAAACAAACATGGACGTGATCACCATTATAATGCGTTGATTGGATGACGGCTCGAATTGCCGACTCTAGAGTGGCGAGGTCCCATCCGTATATAACCTAAATGAGTTCGCGGCCGACGCGGCCGACGCGTGCCTCCACTAAGTAATCGAGTCGGCCTGAGAATTAATCGGGTCGTACCTTCTCATATGCAAACTCTTTAAAGATCTTCCGGCTCTGACAATAATTGTCTGCCCACTGACGCAGTGTCCAAGAGGACTTTAGGACGTCCGTGCTGTGCGGATGCTGGGCTGCACTTGTCTGAAACGAGGTGGGTCCGTTACTCGTATCGTTAGGTCCCACCCATAGCGGCAGCCCGCGCCTGTGTCGCTCCTCTCGCCAAGCCTTGAACCGCTTCTTGGCGTGACTGTCCGCCTTGGAAGTATTACCAGGAAGCCCGGTTTCTCTACCCATGCGGCCCCTATATGCAGGCTCTTCGTCCCCTACAGTCCACTGTGTCGCACGGGGAGGGACAGGCTGCCCAATCTTGAAGTCAAAGTCGGTAACTGTTACAGTATACCTCTCCGTTTCGGTATGCTGGCGACCTTGCGGATCTGTCTTGCTGACAAAACGCGTGCGTGTTTCATTGTGTGTGCCACGACAATGGATGTGGAAGGTTGGTGGCGTCTCGGCCTGTGAAAGCAAAAAGCGATAAAGTGCCTCGCCTGTTAGGGCCGAAATGAATACAGGGAAAGAAACAGGGCGTGAGAGGAAGGAATGATCATGCATCATGCATCACGCACCGTCTTCATTCAGATGGTGGTCATGGGAAATGATCTCGCCACCTCTCGACACCCAGTGTTCTGCTTCGTACGGCGTAAACTCGGGAGGCTCTTCACCACCCTCAGGGAACGCCTCAGCAACCCCGTCAAATTCCACGACCGCATCTCCCCCGCTCTCGTTGAAAGAAGGCGGTGGGAGTTCCGAAGGACCAGCTTCGTTGCTATTGGCCGCGCTTAACAGAGGTCGTTCTTTGTGTGTCATGACAGTCGATAGATGAGATGAGATGCCACACGCTACAGTAGTCACAACAAGCTTTGATCCCAATGAATGTGATCACGGGGCTAAAACGCAAAAGAGACGGCCGCCGTGTGAAATCAATTAACGAAAGAAATGATGGGCTTTTGCCCTGTCACTGACAGGAACGACCTGGCAAGTGGCCTCACATGACATGATGATACTGTTCCACTGGCACCCCAACGTTCCTATCTTTTACGTTGTACACTCAAACTCGTCCGCTGAATACTGTATTGTCCGCAGGAAAACAATCATGGTGCCCGACCATCACATCTGTTCCGCCACTGGTTATGCCGGTTGTCACCGGTCCTGTGCCGCTCCCAGTCTCCTGTATCCAGCCTGTGCTACCGACCTGTACGGTAGTCATCGAGTCATCACTGCATTGATATTCGATATAGTTTTTTGGTGGTTGAGTCACTGCCAAACTGACCTATCACAGCCCGTAATAAATGGGTTGCTATCACGTTCGCTGCCGCCCGCAATGTGACTCACCTCAACGACTCTGTGATAGCCGCATAAATACTCCTTGCGGGTCAGCAAAATAAAACTCGTCAACCTAACATCACCACCGAGCTCTTAGACACCAACAGCCCAATGACGCGTCTTCACTCTCACCAACAACCAACCACAACAACGACACCCACAGTCACCGTGGCCGCACGCAAACTTGCCAACAAACAGCGACGCAAGGCCGGCCGAGAGGTGAGACAATCTCCGTATGGATCGATGCCGTCATTCCTCGCCCTAACACAATGCATGATTTCTCTCCCGCAGCGACACGAGGAGCGCAAAGAACAGATAAAGGCGCTCGACTCTGATCGCAGGGCCCGCCAGCACGAACGCGACGGGCAACCGCAAGGGAAACGCCGCGACAATGGCGTGCGTGCCTTTGCCGGGCGTAGCTTCGAATATCACCGCACAGTAGGCGCCTTGCACGCCCGCGCCACTGATCTCATAACCGCCGACGCCGAAGACAGCGGCTACCACGAGGAGGCGCACGACACAGAGGAGGAGGAAGTCAGGTTTGTGGAGGAGCAGGCGACGTCGGGCGCCATGTTGCTCGCGATGGCGCAGCCTCCCAAGACGCGCCGTCGTCATCGCTGCCCGCCAGTTATGACAGACGGGGAGACATTTGAGGTCGTGGAGATCGACGGTCGTCTCGTGGCGCTTGACGAAGACGGCTGGGAAATTTTACCGGATGAGAACGCAGAGGTTTATCTTTTGTATTCTGATATCGTGCGTGGCACCGTGCGATGAGTTATATGCCTGGAGATCTTGAATAGAGAGGAGGAGGAGGAGGAGAGGGGCGGGGGTCGCAGGGAGGGGTAGGGGTTTGGCGGGGAAGATGTGTATACATGGCACTAGACGGTTTGTGGGATGCTCGATGATGTCGACGATGACACTAACCAAAGTAGAGAAAACATCGCTAATCATTCACGATACCCTAATCTAATCAAGCACACTTCACTGCATTTAGTATACAAACTCGGCATACTGAGCCATTCTGTACGGCAGCAGTTTTTCTACTTCGAACAATTCTAGACGGGAGTACAGAAAAATGAGATACCGCGTTAAAGCAAGAAATAAAGGTGATATTGTTACTATGGCGGTTGTTACCACGGCGGATGTGCGGCCAGAGATTTGATTTATCCACTCTTGGCCACTTTGGCCTTGATCTGATCCACGCAGCCCGGCTCCGCAATCGTGCTCAGATCGCCTAGCTGATCGCCCTCGCCTGCGACGATCTTGCGCATGATACGGCGCATAATCTTGCCCGAGCGCGTCTTGGGAAGGTCGGGTACGATGTAGACCTTCTTGGGCGCCGCGAAGGGGCCAATAACTTTGCGAACCTGGAGCACGAGTTCCTTGTTAAGACCCTCCTCGTCGTTCGTATTATATTTGAACTCGCTAGGAGGGAGGAACGACAAATTTTAGCAAATCAGAAGGTGATTATGATCAGTATCAAAGTGGGACGGGACACACGGTTTGAGGGTAACAAAGGCATGGACCGATTGGCCGGTCAAATCGTCACTTGCAGCAATTACGGCGGCCTCGGCCACGCCCGGGTGCAAGATGAGAGCCGATTCGATTTCCGCCGTCGACAGGCGATGTCCAGATACATTGATCACATCTGTGATGCCTGTGAGTGACAAGACATTGAAGGACGCCACAGACAGCACTCACCATCGACGCGGCCCTTAATCCAAATGTAACCATGTTCATCACGTGCAGCACCATCACCCGTGTAGAAAACGCCCGGGTAAGGTTTCATATAAGTCGCCAAGTAGCGATCGTGATCCTGGAAGACTGTACGCGCAATCGACGGCCAAGGCTTTCGCACGGCGAGCACACCCTCCACATTATTGCCCACAAGTTCCTACAAAGGGCCAAAGTTTGATACCTGGGAGAGCGCGAGAAAGATATTGGCCGGTGTACGTACCTTCCCTGATTGTGGGTCAAGAATGACGGGATCAATTCCAAAGAAGGGTACAGTCGCGGAACCTGGTTTCGTCTTGATCGCACCAGGGAATGGTGTGATAATAATGCTCCCTGTCTCGGTCTGCCAATACGTATCAACGATCGCACATTGACGCCGCCCGACAGTCTCGTTGTACCAGTTCCAGGCTTCCGGGTTAATAGGCTCGCCAACAGTACCGATGACCCGCAAAGTGCTCAAGTCGTGCGGTTCTACATACTGTGCGCCGTGACGACGCAAGAGGCGGATCGCCGTGGGCGCCGAATAGAATTGCGTCAGCTTGCGTTGCTCGACCACCTGCCAATACCGCGACGGCGTAGGGTAGACGGGGGTCGATTCGAAGACTGTAGTGGTGGTACCGTTTGCCAGCGGGCCGTAAACGATATAACTGCGAGGAACGCCGAAAAAAAAAGATTAATAAAAAAAAAAGGTGAGACATGTGCGACACAAGAACGTACGAGTGTCCAGTGATCCAGCCGACATCAGCCATGCAGGCAAACCTGTCATCAGGATGGATATCGAAGACATATTTGTGGGTCAGGGCTACGCCGAGCAAGTACCCGGCCGTCGTATGTACGACACCTTTAGGCTTGCCCGTGGAGCCAGATGTCTGCAAGAAGGTTCAGAAGTGTGCCAGTAAGCACGTGCCAGCAAATATCTCACGTAGAGGATAAACAACGGATCCTCCGCTGACATGGACTCGGGCGGGCAATAATTGGGGACCCGCGCTGTCTCCTCGTGCCACCACTTGTCACGGCCTTGAGTCCATGGAACCTCATTTCCCGTGCGCTTAAGAACAAGGACGTGCTCCACATGAGGGCACCCCTTAAGCGCCGAGTCGACAATAGCCTTGGTCGCAATTGTCTTTCCACCACGACGCCCTTCGTCGGTAGTAAGGACGATGCGACTCTTGCAGTCATTGATACGGTCACGAAGAGCCTCCGCAGAAAAGCCAGCGAACACTACAGAGTGGACAGCACCGATGCGCGCACATGCGAGGAAGGCGGCGACTGCTTGCCATGTCATAGGAAGGTAGATCGAGACAGTGTCGCCTTTCTTGATACCGAGGGCTTTGAGTACATTGGCAACGCTGGAAACTTCGTGCAGCAGTTCAGCAAAGCTGATCTCACGGCCTGTGCCTGGCTCATCAGCTTCGTAAATGATCGCGGTCTGAAGTGGCATTACAGATCAGATGTGAAGACACGGTGAAAACAGATGAAACAGGAACTAACCTTGTCGGGATTTTTGAAGGCCCAACGGTCGACACAGTTGTACGATGCATTCAAGGCCCCTTCAGGGAACCAAGCAACATCACCATTTTCAAAGCTACCAGTCCGGACAGTCGTGAAGGGCCTGTCCCAGTGTAGCGTCTCGCGAGCAGCCTTTTAGATACGCGATCACGGATAAGTAGCTATCAGTTTTTTTGTTAACGGTAGCGACCTGCCTTGGTCCAATACTCGTCTGAACCGGGGCCGATCGTTTGAGCGTGTAAGGGTTTGTAATCATCGATGGTTGGACCCACATGGGGTTTCTTCGGGCCGTCCTTGAGACGAGGAGCAACAGGGTGGGTGGGCACGGGTTCAGACATGATGTTGTTGATGTTGGGGTGCAATTTGTGAAGAATGAACACGGTCTTATAATCGAGAAAGGGCGCAGGCCGCATTCCTGATTTGACGAATTCCGTAATCGGACTGAGGCACGGGCTTGGCCTCTTGCGGGTTAGTAGAGGTCACTTGAACTCTATTGATGGGCGATAGAGTGGGATACGTATGTGTACATTTCACCGCCGTTGACAGAAGTCAACTCGAATTTGATTGAGTGGCATTCAAACATTATAGCATGAGGCGAGCGAGACAGCACGTGTGAGTCACGCTTCGTTCTACGCCGCGTCATTTCACAACCAGCGAGCCAGAGTCGCGAAATCTAACAATGCCTCCCAAGGCACCATCAACACGAGCAAAACGGAACGTCATTAAAAGACCCTCGACAAAGAACTCCAGTACGCCCAAGAAGCGTGCTGATGGTAGGGAACGAGCAATCGAAACGCTTTCTGAGTCCGAAGACGCCGATGACGCGACCAGCGACGCTTATCCGGAGCACAGTGACGCACTGGATGACGACAGTGAATTAGAGACGAAGAAAAGAGGGGGAAAACGAAAGCGCGCATCGCATGCCAAGACACCTCGTGCGAAGGGTAGCTCGCCTCGTAAGAGGCATAAAAATACTACCAGCGACGAAGACGAGGAGAGCGAGAGTTTTGACCTGAAAGAGGGCCAGCAAGCTGTTGGGAAGGTTGTCCAAGCACCGAAGACGGGGCGGGGTCAGTGCTGCTTCTGCTCTTTGTATTACGACGATCATTCGGGGCTAATGTAATGCCGCAGTCCCTCCCGGCCAAATCTCTCAAAATACGCTCGATTTTCTTTTGCAGCTCACCAACCCAGAGTATAATGACCGTGAATGGTGAAAACGCTCTTAGCTTCGTGTCGCTGTGACTGACTTCGGTGATACATAGGTTTAGACTACATGGTACGTTTCCCCGAGGATTAGCATGCCGATGCTCAACCTGAAAAACATTCCGCCCACACTCTTTAGAGCCTGTATTTCGCCTAGCGGAAGCAGAATTCAAGTCCTTCATAGAGAATTTAACGGAACTATTTACCGAAGTTGACCCTCAGATTCCGCCATTACTACCGAAGGACGTTATCTACAGAATTTATCGAGATGTGCGTCCTGAGCCTCTCCAAAGCCCTCCGCAGTGTCTTGACATTGCACAGGTTCGATTCAGCAATGACAAGACACCGTACAAAACGCACTTTTCCGCGACCTTCTCAAGAGGTGGGAGAAAAGGTATCTTCGCTGGTTGTAGGTTCTGTGTGTCTCAATGAACTCTCGGTTGCATTTTGACACCCTCTCGTTCAGATCATATGTATGTTCGTTTTGGGTCTTACTCCGTATGAGACGGGTTTCGCTGAGGTTTGGATACATGGATCTTTAGAATGGGTGAGGGAATTTTCTACTGAAGAAGTTGTTATTACACGCTCACCATAGCATTACAGTTAAGGCGGGCGGCGAAAGTCTCCTTGCTGCTGGTAGCTGGTGCCCTGGTAAAAATGAGATCGCAACTATCAGGTCCCACATCCTGCGCAACCCTTCTCGTCTACGCCGAATCATCAATACTCCACGTTTTGTCGACAACTTTGGCCCGCCGAAACCGCATCTCAAGAAAGGACGGCAGAACATTTTCGGAAGGGATGATGAATTGAAGACCGCACCCAAGGGGTTCGATAAGAACCATAAGTAGGTGTTTGGAAAGCCGACTTTGTTGTTCAGAAGCTGAATGCAGAAACAGGGACATCGACCTGTTGAAATGCCGCTCTTTCGTTGTTGTGCATCATTTTACAGACAAGCAGGTCTTGGATCCGAATTTCGGGCAGCTGATAATGGAGGTTGTAAAGGCCGCCAAACCGCTTGTCTACTGGTACGCTTCTCATCTATTTTATGGTACACGGGTGACATTGATCGGACGGTACTAGTATGAACGATTATATGAGCGTAGGTAATGATGAGGATGAGGATGATGAAGATGAAGATGAAGATGAAGATGAAGATGAAGGCCTTGATGAAAATGGCAATGAAGACCAAGAGGGAGATGAAGAAACTGACGGTTGAGACGATCTTCCCATCTTGGGAGCCCCTTCCATTGTGGTGTGAGCAGACGTGAGCAGCGTGTAGTAGAGGACTTCTGTAAATCGCTTAGACGCGATTGTTTATCTATCATCTATTGATTTTGATTTATCCAACATGGCCGTATTGACAGTGGAGCCCAATTCGCCAGGGCTCCAGCCAAAAATCGTCGAGATCGAATCTTATAGTGGGCATGAAGGTGAACGAAAAACACTCCCACATCAGCGCTTTGGCGCAGAGTATTCAGAGCTAGCACCTGGACGATTACACTGAGTAACTCCGCGACTCCACCACTTGCGGCTTATGATCTTGGTTGATAGACAAGATAAATGAACCATCATGCACCAGACCTTGTAAATGCCCTCCGAGTGGGAATGTCAATGAGAGATTTACAAATAAATATAAGGTGTTCTATGATTTATCGTCCTTCCTACTTTCCTGGGATTTCCGGTACTGCTTTGCCCACTGAAGACAACATAGGGTTAGGTTATGCAATATAGAGCGTGTCGGGCATAGACGTACTAGCATAGAAGGGATGGGACGAATTGGCTCATTATAGCGATACTAGAAATTCAAGGTCACATTCTAGTTGAAGCAAACGAGAAGGCAAGTGCTTACTTCTTTGTCAGCGCTGACAGTCCAGACACCATATGACACCCCAAGGATACCTGCGAACAAAATGGCAGTATTTGCCTTCCAGTTTGATGGTCTCGTCCACCAGCCACCTATGAATGAAGGAATTGTATGGGTGTGTGGACACGAACAATCGGAGTTTGTCGAAGGTTACCTGCTGGCGTCCATACTTCCTTTGGATAGGGATACCTGGCACCACCACCCTTCAAGAAGTAGTCAGCACATCAAAATAATCGCCATGGATCGAAAAGGGTTGATGCTCACCATTGTGCAAGTCTAGAGTTGATCAGGTCACCACGAGAGTGCGAAAGTTGTGAACGCGTCTGCCGGCCATTGCCGGCCACTGTGACACCAAATCATCCACCATGTCCGCTGCTCGTGTCTCCGGCACGCGCATACATCTATTCAACCTTCATCCATCGGCGGGCTCCCGGCATACAGTGAGTACTTTTTCTGAAGGTATGAAATATTAAAACGCTGTTCTTATGACCTGCGAAGCAAAAACGTCTCGGTCGTGGTCGTAGCTCTGGACTGGGCAAGACCTCCGGACGCGGTCACAAGGGCCAGAAGGCACGCTCAGGAAATGGAAAGCCCAAAGCGGGCTTTGAGGGTGGACAGACTACCATCTCGAAGCTCTTTCCCAAGAAGGGTTTCACCAACTCGTGCGTGTCGTACCGTCGCGTCTTGATGAGCGGGTGATTGTTGACACATGTAATTCAATTTCTATTCAACAGTATCAATGGCAAAACGTATGCCCCTGTAAACCTCGATCGGATAGCCCATTGGATCGAGCAGGGACGACTAACATCGTCACCCGAAAAGCCTATCACTGCGAGAGAACTGGTGATGAGCGGGTGCATACATAATGCTCATGACGGAGTCAAGCTACTGGGTGATGTGCGCCACTTCCACGCTTTCCTCTTCTTTGTTCTGTGATGTGACGCCGGTTGTTGTAGGGTGCACAACATCTCAAAGTACCAATACACATAACGCCTTCTCGTGCGTCCAAGTCTGCCATCGAAGCCGTTGAAAAGCTGGGAGGCACAGTATTTTGTAGATACTACAATCGCCTATCTCTTTATGATTGCGTGAAAGGACGCACCGACCACGTCGATGCAGCGCCAACGCGTCGCCAGGATATTGGTGTGTGGTCCTGTGGTCCCGATCGAGTAGGCCGTGTTACTGAGACGGACTCTTTTAGAATGGTACACCAGCTGGAAAAATCGCGGCTACTTGAACTCAGAAAGCATTAGCAAGATGCCAGTCGTGCAGGAACGGTGGCGGCAATTGTCTGAGCAGTTGACGCGGTTTAGGAGTGAAGAGTTCATTAGACGATAACTTAGAATATAATACAGTAGTGACACGTGCTCCGGTTCGGTTCATGAGCGCCGCGCGATTCCGAGGCAGCAGCCCTGCCATCCCATGTTCTTCGCTCTCACCTAACGGCAATGCTTGACTCTGTATCTAATTATCTATCTGAGCGACGTGGATGGTTTGCCAGGTCTGCAGGTGTCGTGGGCGGTCTGTACCTCATTGGCCAACATGCAGCGACGCGTGTAGCAGACTTGAGGGATAGCGTCCTAGAACAGCGAGTAGCACGGGAAAAGTACGTCCAATGGTTTGCCCTCATTGCCTTCTCCCATGGTTGATACTGCGTAGCATGCGCAAACGATTCCAGCAGAATAGACAGGATATCTCATTCACGATCATGACTTACATGCCCTTACTCAGTAAACACATCTTGAACGAGATGGACGTTGAGGCATTGACAACTGAACTCAAGTCACTCTCGCGCTCAGCAAAGGCGCCAAGAATACCTCGAGCTGTTGTACAGGAACAACAACCGCCGCCACGCCGTCAACAATCCCCGAGGACAGACTCTCTTGAATCCAGCGCGGAGCTCGTGCGGTCTTCAGACGCACGATCAGAAACCAGCTCGGCATCTCATTTATCGATGTCTCCTCGATCCGAAGTCCCACAATTGGCTGAGTCTATGACCGAGTCGCTGCCACCACCCGGCCACACGCCACAATCTTTGGAAGCGTCGTCATTTTCAATAGAATTCCAGGGGAGCTCATCGGCATCTTCTGCATGCCTCGTTGAATCAAAGGTAGCGCCGTCAGAATCGGTCATCTCCAGCTCAGCAGTCAGCAGCAATGTCGACTCTGTAGTCGTGAGTGCGTAGTTATCAGACGTTACTTGTTCCTGACACCTCTCATCGCTGCAGACGGATTCGTCTACCTCTCAGCAAAACGCCTCGGCGAAGAGCAAGGCAGAGCTTTGGAGAGAGGTTAAGATGCTCAGTGCGCCCTTCGGTCGTATGTCTGAGATAGGTTTTTAACCGTTCGCCTCATTAGCTGTGACAAGAACGCTTACCGTCCTCTACTCAACCACTCTTCTGACTATTTTCACTAATATCCAACTCTCCCTCCTTGGCCGATATAAATACATTCAATCTGTGATACAGCTCGAACGCGACGAAGATGCTCGCTCACGGCGCCAATATGAGCTTTCCTTGTCATCGTTGCTATTTCCGTCTCTGGTCGACTCGACGCACTCACGGGATATCGAGGCTCTATTTGGTCAACAGACTGGGTTGGAGGAAGGCATATGGCGGGAAGGAGTGGATCCCGAGACCGAACACATGTATTTAACGCTGAGTTGGTGGATCCTCAACGTAGGCTGGAAGGATGTCGGCGAGCGCGTGCGGAGAGGTGTCGAGGAAGTATTCGAGGGGTAAGCTATCTGCATTCGCTGCCCGGATGTTGGCTCATGAGGTGTTCTAGGGTATCATTAAAGAACGAAATTGGCGCCCTTGAGTTGCATAGACTGATAAGCGACGTCCGGCGTCGCGTTGAGCATGAGATCACTTTCGAGGGAACGGAACGAAGGATCAAGTAGGGGGGCGGCTGACTTCACCTTCATACCGCTGATGCGTCTCTTTCCAGCTTCCTTTCAACTCTCCTTCCACCTACTTCTTCAGCGTTATCACATCTCCTTACTCGCGGTGGCTTTCCAGCGGCGCACGCGCACAACGACACCCATGAACCGGCTTTCATGGGGTTACTTGAGGAGACACGTGACCTGCTAACATCATCGAACTTTACGCTTGTCCTTGAGCGCGCACTTGATCGCGCGACAAGTCTACTGTTCGACGGCCTGTCCGAAAATGTTTTCGTCGGCGAGGAAGGGGAAGAAGGTGAAGTGCGGCTGCGCACTGCGAGTGTACTGCCTGGTCTCGCACGATGGAGCAGCCTTGCGCTCAATGGACTACCAAACGAGCTGGTAGACGTACGTTCTCGGTGATTGCGTTTGACGATTTGCACGCTGACTTTATTACGCAGTGTTTGACAGACTTACATGAGACGGCGAGCTTTGCGGCGATCATATACTCGGATTATGGGGACCATTTCTGGTGACAACGGTAATTAGATTGTGGTTGGCGTCGCGGTTATTTGTGTATTATTTGTTGCTGTTACAGTATCATACAGCATCCATTCCACACACCTGGTTGAGCGTACCCTGCCTGCCCATTGGGGTTGCTTGCTCGCTATACTCGGGTCGATGACGCCTTACTCACACCATCCCAGGTGCTCAGTGATGATGCAATAATGAGACTAGCAAAGGTCGGAGTTGGTGAGCGGAACGTCCAAATCATGAATCACTCATATATATATACCGTCCGCGGTACGTCGTCGGCCTCAGCATGATTCCGAAGGATCCCGGCGCTCCAATCAACCTCGCCTGGTTATCAGCAGCGACTGTCCAATGGCCGCCAAATGACCTCGGGCGTCGGGCGCTAGGCGACCC
>WNFQ01000332.1_pt1 | contig 29881 bp, 25 predicted proteins | sample 5400171 | NCBI WGS metagenome assembly WNFQ01 (sample SAMN13153356, study PRJNA577476) | soil metagenome | isolation source: 20 cm soil under Madrone tree | place: USA:California | collected 2016-06-14
GATACTGGGCCGTGTTCTTCGGCGTCATGCTCGAGAATGCCGGGGTCCCCGTGCCGGGAGAAACCATTCTCTTAATCGCCGGCTACTTTGCTTCGACCGGCAAATTTCATCTTGGCCTGGTAATGCTGATCGCCGCCACCGGCGCGGTTATTGGCGACAATATCGGTTTCGCCATCGGCCACCATTTCGGGCGCAACGTTCTGCTACGCGTGGGCCGCTTCTTCTTTCTGACCCCGAAGCGGCTCGCCCATATGGAAAATTACTTTGAGCGTCACGGCAACAAAACGATTCTGGTCGCGCGTTTTATCACCGGCCTGCGTGTCTTCGCGGGACCTCTGGCCGGAGCGTCCGGAAAGATGCCTTGGCGGGTGTTCCTGGCTTACAACATAGCTGGCGCCGTCTTGTGGTCGGTCGTAATCACCATGCTCGGTTATTTCTTTGGTCAGAGTCTTCCCCTACTGATGAAGTGGCTGACATTTAGTGGAAGAATTCTCCTGCTCGCTGCGATTCTGGTTGGCGTCATTGTGTGGCGGGTGCGGAAGTATCGGAAGGCACGGGACTAGAACGCTGTTGGATTGGTGAGGGCGGAATTTTCAGAACTAGAAACGGCTCTTCAGACCGAAGCTCCGTAGGGAGAGAAATATTTATGGCACGAGCCGCTATTTATTCCACGGTAGCTCCTTTAGCAGCCTGACTCGAACTACAAATACTTCGCGCCTGACGGCGCTTATGCTTTTTTCGCAACGAAGCTGACGTCTTTTTGACAACCTGAATTCTAGTGTCAACAAATCGTCCTCTTACTGGCCGCACGATCCTGATCGCATCTTCCGTCCCGTTGGAACTTACCGCTGAACTTGAGCGCTACGGAGCTCGAGTGCTCGTCTGGCCCAAGCCCGACGTCCGTGCTCCCGACAACTTCGCCGCAATCGATGAGGCCATTGAGAATCTATTTGGCTATGACTGGATGATCTTTCAGAACGTGCACGCTGTCAATTTCTTTCTCGGACGTTTCCAGACACTGGGACATGAGATCAGCGAGCTGGATGCCTTACGCGTCTGTGCCGTCGGCCAGGAGACAGTTCGCACCCTTGAAGAATCGCAGGTCCACATCGACGTCATTCCTGCTCGTTTTTTAACTCAGCCGATAGTCGAGGCAATTGGCGCCTACGTCGGCGGGCGCGAGACACTGCGTGGTCTAAATTTTCTGATTCCATGCTCAGCGCGCAGCGGGCTACAGGAATCGCTGGAGGACGGCGGCGCGCGGTCAGATTCGGTCGTAACTTATCGGACCTGCGCGACCAATGATCCCCTACGGATAAGCGCGCTGCTGGCGGGCGGAGGGATCGACTGCATTGCTTTCACAGATGCTTTGGAAGTTCATGTTCTTGCTGAGCTCTTTGATACCAATGAACTCCGCCGATTGTTGGACGGCGTTGCTGTAGCCTGCATCGATCACGATACCGCGCAGGGCGCCGCCGCGCTCGGCCTGAGCGCAAGCCTGGTCCCGCACAATCGAGCAGAGCTGGCTCAGGCTATCGCTTTCCACTTTCGCTTAATGTCTTAAATTGAGGATGAGGTCAGATCGGTAGCGACTGGCTAACCATTATCGCAGTCTCGATTCTTGCTCTAAGTTGCGACCCGGTCGCTACCGCTCCAGGTACTGACTCCATCACTGTCGTTGCCCCGGATTGATTTGGACGCAATCCCTCCGTAAGGTGGATCTTGTGATCAGAAACGTGGCGACCTCTCTACTTCTAATTATCTGCGCCGGTGTCTCTGCTCGATCTCCCGTACGGGAAGCCTCCGAGAAATCATGTCGCGAACATCCGCAGCTAACCGGAAAATGCTTTAGCGTGCGCGGCAGGTTGTCCGTCTACAATGGAGCGCCCGCAGTTCGCCTCTGGCCGATTGGGACCCGTCGAGTGCTGGGTATTTCCGAGCAACGCTTTAACCTACCCGGATATCGCAATTTGCCTGAGAGGCTGACTCACGAACTCAACGGAGAAAATGAAATCCTCGGTGATTTTGTGGTATGTCCCTTTACCCGGCCCAAACCCCGCGAAATGCAGTTGGTCTGTATTGAATCAGCAAAGAACGTGTCCGTACAGAAGAAAAAATAGCAATAGCTCAGAAGCGTTGGAGACGGTTACTGAGGTCAGGCGAGACGGGCGCCCGATGCCATCTCTTTAACGAGAGGTTGGTGTTGCTAAAGATGTCTCTGAGAGCGCACTTTCAATCGCCTCGCGTAAGCGGTCGCCGCCCTGGCCGCGCGAATAGCCCCGCCAATGGCTGAGTATGCGGCCGTCGGGAGCGATGATCAGGGTCTGCGGGATTGCGTTGCGGCCGTTCATTAGCGTCGACACCGTCTCGCGGTCAGCCCAGCCCAGGCGAAAGCCGAAGTTCACTTCCCGCACGAACTGCTTCACGCGATTCGCCGACGTCATGGGATCTTCACCGGTCAACCCAATGAACTCCACCGCGCGCCCAACATAAGCTTTACGCACCTTCTCGTATTCCGGCACTTCCTGACGGCACGGCCCGCACCAGGATGCCCAGATATTCACGACGAGGACCTTGCCGCCAAAATCAGAGAAGCTAAAGCTCCCTTTGTCGAGCGATTTGAACTGCCGGTTAAGAAGTGTCTCCGGCACCGCACGCAACTCCGCGGGCGCAGGTCGCGCGCTCTCGCGTGATCCCATCGAAGGTTGAATGGCAGGTTCTGCCAGAGTTGGAGTCGGCGGAAGTGGTGGCGGCGTGATCCCTCTCCGCCCGGACTGTGCGCCGGCGTTCGCGGCGAAGCACGCAGCCAGGAAAAGGAAGGTAAATATTTTTCTCATCGCAAACCTTTGGGAAGTTACTGAGGAGTAATTCTGTTCATGGTTATGGTAACCAAGGGTACCACTGCCGGGCAACAACCCCAGCGTCATGGCTCGTGTTATACCTCCTGCGGCCCGGCTCTGGCAAGACGAATCCGCAACGTAACAGCTCATGATTGCACTCCCCGCACTTTCCAATAGCCGGCGAATCCCCAAGCGTAACCAGAGGGCAGCGTTCGGTAAGTTAAACAACTTGCGCCACACGCCCATATGCTAAACTGAAATTGATGAAGGGCCGTGTCCTCATAATCGATAACGATCGCGAAGATTCAGCAGCCTTAAGCAGCGAATTGCGCAAGGCGGGGTACGAGGTTCTGACCGAACCTTCCGGCAATTCCGGGATCGACGCGGCCGAGAATTTCGCTCCGATCGCTATTGTCGCCGATCCATTTGCGAACGGCATTGACCCATTCGTGCTGTTGAAGGAACTGCGGTCGCGACAGCCCCATACACCCATCATTCTTACTGCGCGGAACCGATCGATCGAAACCGCAATGCGCGCGGTCCAGGAAGAGGGCGCTTATCACTACTTTGAGAAGCCTGTTGATCCTGAGAAATTTCTGCCCATCCTCGAACGCGCCGTCGAACTGGCTGAGACGCGACGTGAGAACGAAATCTTGCGACGCCAATTGCGCGATCGCGGAGCCTTTGGCGAATTGGTCGGCAACTCAGAATCCATGCAGAAGGTCTATTTGCTGATTGAGCAGGTTTCGTCTTCATCGGCATCGGTTTTGATCACTGGCGAATCAGGTACCGGCAAGGAGTTGGTCGCGCGCTCAATTCACAATCTCAGCCCGCGCCGGAACGCGCCCTTTCTCGCCATCAACTGCGCCGCGATCCCCGACACGCTGATGGAATCGGAGTTGTTTGGCCATGAGAAGGGGGCCTTCACCGGAGCTGCTTCGCGAAGGCATGGCTGCTTTGAATTGGCGAATACCGGAACGCTCCTGCTGGATGAGATCGGTGAGATGCCTCCTTTGCTGCAGGCTAAACTTCTGCGTGTTATTGAGGAGCGCGTCGTCCATCGTCTGGGCAGCCGCAAGGAGATCCCCGTCGACGTGCGTATCCTGGCTGCGACGAACAAAGAACCGCACGGTGCGGTGCGCGATGGCACGTTGCGCGAGGACCTGCTTTACCGGCTCAATGTAATCTCGATCCATCTGCCGGTGTTAGCTGAGCGGATGGAGGATCTGCCCCTGTTGGCCCAGCATTTAGTCACCGGTCTGGCCGCCAAACACAATCGCCCGGCTCGATTCATCAGCCCGGCCGCACTGGATGCTCTGCGCTTTCATTCCTGGCCCGGCAATGTGCGCGAGTTGCGCAACGTGATTGAGCGAGCCGTGGTGATTTGCTCAGGAGAGCAAATCGAACGCCACCACTTCGCCCCATATCCATTCGAGCAGCGACAAAGGCTGCGGTCCGAGGACACGGTTACCTTCCCGGTCGGGACGCCTCTGGAAGAAGTCGAGCGGCAGATGATTTTGCGCACCCTCGATAAGACTGGAAACAACAAGACCCGAGCCGCCGAGCTGTTGGATATTAGTCTGAAGACGCTGCACAACAAGCTGAATGCTTATAGAGCAAAGGGCTTGCTTGAGAAACGAAACGAAAAGTGATGTTGAGGTAGCGCAGCTTTCGCTACTCAAAACACGTGTTGGCGATCGTTACAAAATCCTCGCTCTCGGTAAATCCATAGTCCTCACCATGCCAAAGCCGTAAAGCCCTCGATCTTTCTGCCAGGACGCCCTGAGAAAATTCCGGATACCTCGCGCGCCACTGGGCGCAACTTCGCTTTTTCACTGACCGCCTTATATACCAGCGCCAGCCCAGATTACTCGTAAAGATTGACGGATTCATGGCTTCGTTCAAATGATCTGAGATGAGCGGCTGGAGGAGCAGTTTCTTCGTATCGACACTGATCATCCAAAGTCCGTTGTGGATTTCCAGAACAGCAGCGCGAATGGTAGATCCAATCGTGATCGGTTTCGTCAGCCCCTGATAGAATTTCAAGCCCACATAATTCGCGCACAGATCGCCATTCGAATAGACACCGGCAACCAGCGTCCCATAGAAGCTGCGTTCTGATTCTTGTCCCCAGCGCACCGCCCTTACAGTTGCCTCTGCGGATGTTGAACCCTCGGCCAGCGCGCGACGATAGATTTTGTAGTAGGTGTAGCCTTGCTGAAAGACGTGCGCGATCTTATCGGTGCCGAACTCTGATCCATAAACGTTTACCGTCGGGCTGACTGTAAGCGCCACGCCGGGGTTGAGGATGAAGATCGACTTCCAAAAACTTGTCCGGTAGCGAGCAGGCTGTGCTACAAAATGATGTGAGTCCATCCACGTCCCCATTTTGGTGAATGGCGGCATGCCGCCGCCAAGTTGGTCGAACACTTCGTGCGCGACCGCATCTTCAGAGCGCAGATATTCGAGCCGCAATTTTTCATCGACAGGAGCACCGCAACCGCGGAGCCGGCGGTGAGTGGCGTCGGCCGCTATGCAATTTTCCGCCTCCGAGATTCCTGCATTGATCTTATCGACAGCGATCCGGAGCTTGAGTTCGACGTGGCCGGCAACTTCATCGCCAATGTCTGCGAGCGGATGCGGCGGTAAATCATATTGATCTGTTTCAAAGGCAATTGCCATCCCCGGAGAAAATAATGCCGTGAAGAGTAAAACCAAAATCGCGAAACGCGCTCTCATTGACGGTCCTAATAATTTCATATCGATCGCGACGCCGAAGCCGGAACTCCTTGCGATAGCAAGAGCCATACCTGTCCAATCGTTGCTTCAATCGTCCTCCAAAGCGCCGTTTCGATAACCAGCCGCAGCATAACCACACCACCTGAAAGGATCTTGCCATCAGCTCTTTCTTCGCCCGTCGCAGCCGGTTTGAATTTGTTACCAAGCCTGATCTACTTTTTGGGCGAGGCTGCGTACGGCAGCCCAAGCAGTCGAGTGCCTGCTCCTTGCGCCCCGCATCGGTGGAATGTTATTGATCGCGCCTGTGTCTGTACTCCTCTTTTTCATTGACGGCCTGGGAATCGGAACCCGGGGTCCGCATAATCCTTTCGATGGATTGGACGACGCTGCTCCGTTGGGAATTTTCCAGGACGAGTCACCGGTGCTACCTTTCAATGGCCTGCTCGCACCGACTGATGCGTGTCTCGGAGTAGACGGAAGGCCGCAGAGCGCATCGGGACAGACGACTATTCTGACGGGCGTCAATGCACCTGCGTCCATCGGCTATCACAAGCAGGGGTTTCCAAATCAGGCGTTGCTGGATATTCTTCGCGAGCATTCGATCTTTCTTCAACTCAAACGGGCCGGGATAAACGAAATCACTTTTGCGAATACTTACAGCGAAAAGTTCTTTCAGGAACGGCCGCGCTGGATTTCGGCTACGACCGCTGCGGTTGAAGCTGCGGGTTTGCGCTTCAATCGCCTAGACGACTTAAGGGCCGGACGCGCAGTCTTTATGGATTTCACGAATGCGATGCTGATTGAACGGGGCGAGTCAGTCGATTTGCGCACTCCCGAAGAAGCGGGCGAGGTGCTGGCAGGCATCGTCGCCGCCAACAAATTCACGCTCTATGAATACTTCATCACGGACAAGATAGGCCACGCCCAGGACTTCGAAGGAGCAGGGCGTGTGCTGCGCGCGCTCGCACTTTTTATTCGTTCGCTCTTGGCTGCACTTGACCTGCGAACCACGACGGTAATTCTAACCAGCGATCACGGCAACATCGAGGATCTGTCAGTGCGCAACCACACTCTCAATCCCGTGCCGACGATCGTCTGGGGCGAACATCGCGCGGAAATCGCCGCGCGCATTCACAGTCTGGCGGATATTACGCCCGGAATTGTAGACGTGTTAACGAGAGGAACTCGCGACGATGCACGGTGAGCCGAATCCCAATTCGCCGGAACATCCTCCTGAGACGAGCCAGGTCTCGGACACGGTTTCGCGATACTCCTACTACGCGCTATCGGTTCTCACTTTGATGAACTTCCTCAACTACATCGATCGTCAGGCATTGCCTGCGGTCGCTCCGGCCATGCAGCGTGAGCTCGGTTTGACGGACACGGAGCTTGGCGCCATGGAGGCGGCGTTGCTGCTCTCGTTCACGATACTCGCGCCACTGTTTGGACGACTGGGTGATCGATACTCCCGGACCAGGCTGATGGCCACTGCGGCAGTTGTTTGGAGCATCGCTACCGGAGTCACCGCCTGGGTTGATCGATCTCCGGTGTTGCCGCCAGCTCTGCAGCTTCATTTGCCTTTCTTTGGGGTGCTGGCGTTGTCTTCCCTGGCCCTGGGCCTGTGTTGTGTTCGGGCCATCGTCGGCGTCGGTGAATCATCGTATTCGACAATTACGCCAACTCTGATAGCCGACTATTTCCCGCTTAAACGTCGCGCCACAGCTCTGGGAGTCTTTCAGGCTGCGATTCCCATGGGATTTGCTCTGGGTTATGTGCTGGGGGCGGTGTTGGCCCATTATTTTGGCTGGCGCCTGGCATTCATGATTGTCGGTCTGCCAGGTCTCATCGCCTCCATCTTTGTCTGGAAGCTGAGTGAACCGCAGCGTGGAGCGCACGACGCGCCACCTGACAAACACACGACCGGCGCCGGCCAGGACCGACCGTCATGGTGGCACACGACCAGGCAAATCTTCATGACGCGCGACTGGCTCTTGTCGACGGCCGGATACACGGCGTTGACATTTGTGCTGGGAGCTTTTGCGACCTGGGCGACATTGATGCTGGCGCGCGACAAACACATGAGCGAGACAAGCGCCGCGGTGGTTCTGGGAGTGGTCAGTCTGGTTGCGGGCGCGGCCGGAACTTTTGGCGGCGGTTGGCTTGCTGACCGGGTCGTGGCCAAGCGACGTAACGGTTACTTCCTGGTCTGCGCGGTGAGCAGCCTGTTGGGAGTGATCCCGGCGGTCATCGCCCTGGTAACTCACCGGCCGATGTTCTTTCTGCCGGCGATCTTCTTTGCCGTGGTCCTCTTGTTCGTCAACAACGCGCCCTTCCATGCGATTCTGGTAAACAGCGTACCACCGGCGATTCGGGCTTCAGCGATGGCCCTTAACATCGTGGTGATCCACGCCTGCGGCGATGTAATCTCGCGATTCGGTGTCGGCAAGCTTTCGGATTCACTGGCCGGCGGCAACGCAACTCTGATTGCGGGCCTGGCCAAACTGCTCGGGATAGATCCAACTCAGGAACACCTGACCGCCGCTTTGTTAGTAGTTCCCGCAGGCTTGTTAGTGTCTGCGCTGTTCTTTTTGTGGGGAGCGAGGAAACACTAAACGCATAGCCGGCTTTTCTAAGATGCGCTTTGCTTTCGTTTATTCCCTGAGCTCAGACAGGCAGCAGAACAGAAGACAGCATCCGTTGAGCTGGTGGTAAGCGCACGCCCCATCGGGATCCATGTGCCACAGGTTTCGCAACAGACAAGTTTTTCAGGTTTCTGCCTCTGAGGACTTGCCCGAGGCGCGCTCATCTGCTGCACCTGCCGCAGAGTGTTTATGAATTGTTGGACAAGTCGGAGGTAAGGGCGCAACCGCCGGAAGGCAAGAACCAGCAGCAAGGCCACCAGAGCAATAACTACCAGGTACTTCAAATCACGTCTTCCGCGTTATGGGAAATTCTTGGTGCGCGGCAGCCTGCGGCTAACTGCGATCCTCAGTACTGCCGCCGCCTTCTTTACCCCCGTACGGCAGGTCATCCTTGCGACGCCGGGGAAAAGCATCGATATCCCGACGCCTGGGAGGTGAAGTGTTAACGCGTCTGTCTATGCTTCCCGGCGGAAGCGTGCGGCCATGAATCGCCTCGGTGAGAATCCGCGTGATCTCCTGAGAAAGGGTACGATGTTCGGACGCCGCGCGCCGACGGAGAGACTCTTTTAGTTCATTGGGAACGTAAGCACCTATGAACACGCCTTTACGGTTGACCATTTGCTTTCGGGGGCTCCTTATGAAAATCGATTCAACGGGTGACGAGAAACGCTGACACTTTAAGGCGGTGTAGCGCCGCAACTAAAACCGGGTTTTGGAAAGAGCATTCTTCGCAGAATTGATGCCAGGCAAAGAGAGCAAGTCTGTAAGCCGAATTTTGTATTCCATCTGATTTCAAATCTGAAATTTCAAATCTGAGATCTCTGGAGCGGCGATCATTCCTCTAGCCCGACCGTTGCCGGCCGGATCAAGCAACCTACCCGGAGGTCGTAGCCCCGACAAGTCGGAGCTTTGGGCGGGCAGCCCTTTTTGACGCCTCCCTATTTGGTCTTGCACCGCGAGGAGTTTGCCTGGCCGCGCATGTCACCATACGCGCCGGTGCGCTCTTACATTAAGCCCTTGCGGGCCGCACCGTTTCACCCATCACCCCGCGTTTCGGATCCCAGATCTTAGAATCCGAAAGCACGGTCGGCTGGTCTCTTCTCTGTTGCACTTGTCGTCATTCGAAGGGTTCTCCTCTGAAATTTCAAATTTGAAATTTGAGATTTGAAATTCCCTCGAATGCCCCGCCGTTAGCGGGCTCGCTGCCCTCTGGTGTTCGGACTTTCCTCTCCTTCGTAGTCACTCAAGCCTTAGCTTGAGCTTCGAAGCAGCGATCACCCGACTTGCTCTCTTTGCAAGGCTGCTGGATTATAGCAAACGGTTGTTCAACAGGTACAGCAGGAATATCTCGATCCTTTAAACTTACTTGGCAGTCACCTTCTAGGCGCAATCTGGGCTTGCGCCAGGCAGCGCAGTCCTAACCAAAGTATTTGAACCCAATGCGCAGGTGATTGAGTGCGCTTGCCGGTAAGGTAGAGACGAGGACCCAGGTCATGAGGGAATGCGAAGCGGCCAGGGCAAACAAATTCGGTGCTCTTTGATAGACGGCCGCCCAAATTACGCCTCCGGTAAAGGTCACGAAAGTGAGCCAGGGGTTTGGCAGATGAAGGCTCCCGAAAACTATCGCGACCAGCAACACGCTCAGCCAGCTTTGTCCCCAGATGATCTGTGCCCGCCGGTTAATGAAACCCTGTAAGACATATTGCTGCACCAAGCCCCATCCAAAACCCAGCACCAGTTGCCCGGCGATGGGTCGCCCGGTATGCCAGCGCAGAAAATTTAATTCTCCGCCAAACCACCAACCCACCATCAGGCAAAGAACCGCGGTCACTAACATCGGTAGTAACAAGAGTCTTCCGGCACTGAGAAAATTATCGAACCGGAAACCGAGATCGCGAAGGGTTTCGCCCCGCAGACGGTGTGAGCCAATGATGAGAACAAATGCCAGGACAATCGGAATTGCTACGATCAGTTTGCTGCGACCGATTACGGCCGACAGAATCCACTCAGCGATCAGAATAGAGGACACAACCGATGCGATCTCCCAGGCCGCCAGGCCGCGGTCACTCATAACCACGGCGCGTTCTTCATCATTGGCTTTAAGCTCAGCCGGCATCACTAGCGACATTTCCTTCTCTGTCACCTGGTAGTTTCTATTCAATGCGAAAACGAAAAGGCTTGCCGATCAATTGCAGCGTGCGCCGCGTGTCCGCAGTGCCCGAGTACAGGGCATAGACCCGCGCCTCATGCTCACCAGCCGCGAGGGTCGGTGTCTGGAAAACAAATCCATGCCAGTCATCTTCGGCACGATGGGCTTCATGAACATCGGGACGAAACTGGGCCGCCACGGCTGCCGTGGAGAATTTTTCGTCGATGAATAATTGTACTTCGACCCGCGCCGCCGGTTGTGCTTCATCGACAACCCATCCGGTAACAGTTTGCCGGTCGGCGCGATCAAGCACTCCTTGCAGATGCCGATTCGTAATGGAAAAATAAAAGCCCACGGCCACCGCCGTGACCAGCAGGGCTTCGGCCATGGACTTTGAGAGTAAGAGATGGAGCAGTCTTGATCGTGACCGGATTTTCATGCGGAGCAGGAATGAGTCCTTCGGTGAACTATGCTGTCAAACGCTCCCGGCAAAAGAAAAAGGGCGGCCACGTCGGGTCCGCCCTCACCTGCCAGTTAGTCTGCATAGGCCCAGCTTATCACATGCCTCGCGTTACCTCGATGCGATCCCCGGGCTCCAGCAGGGGGTCCTGAGACTTGCCGGCCTCAATTAGTTGCAGCCTGTATTCGCTTGACCGCAGAAAACCGTTAGGATCTCGACGCGCAACTCTTACGCGCGTTTCGCTGCCATGAACGGCGCCGCCTGCTGCCAAGACCGCCTGTGTCAGGGTCATTCCATCTCGAAATTCCTTTTCGCCCCGCGAAGCAACGTCTCCGCCGACATAAACAAACCGAGTGGCCGCATTGCTGCTGCCGGAAATCCTGATTACGTCGCCGGCCAACACCAGAGTAGCCATGGCTGGTTCGTTACTGAAAGCGAGAGTTTGGCTTTTTCCGTCGCGAACGATGGTCGCAATAGTTGCTTCCGGCCGTGGCAGCGCCTCTGCCAAAACTGCAAAGAACGGCATTGCCTCTCGCCGCATCGTCTTTCTGCCCGGACTGTCGACGAGTCCGGTAATAACAACCGCGTGGCTGGCATAGTCGCGGACGCTGACGCTAACTCGCGCGGTTTTGATCACTTTAATCTGATTACTCAACAGATTCGCGATCTCATCCGTCGTCATCCCGGCGACCGACAAAGGTTCACTGAGCAGAGGATAATCAAGGAGACCGCTCTTCAGCACAGTATAAAGCGTCGATTCCCTGGTCGGCAGGTTCGTCAGGCGAATATCAAGCACGTCTCCGACACCGACGTGATAGACGACGGTGGCCGCACCGACGGCGGCGAGAGCCTTAATAGAATTTGTATTGCCGGACGCCGACAAAGGCCTTGGCAAAACAGGGACCAGTGACGTCGTCTGGACTAACTTCTTGATTGGTTGGTCGCTACGATCGACGGACTTTGGTTTATCTGCCGGAGAATTTGCCGGTGGCGTAATCCGTTCGGTGGGGACAGAACGAACAACTAGTGCCGTGTTTCCCCATTTCGGTTCCACGCTGTTTTGATTGGCGGGACTGGGAAACTTTCGCGCCTGCTCCGGGTTTGACGTCGCGACGGGGGTCGCCTCCAGTTTCGTCTTCTGCTTTTCGACATGATTGGCGACGCGGGTGGGACCAACGATACGATCTCTAACGGCAGTCGATCCCGAACGGGGCGTCTCGGACTCGCTGGATCTTCGATCTCTGGTCTGGCTCTGGGCGGCAGCAAGAGTTGGAACCGCCAATAACCATGCAAACAGGAAAACCGTTCTTTTCATCGCGCACTCTTCTCCATGGGGCCATTTCGGATTTGCCTGCCGGGCACCGACCAGCAAACCAGACTAAATTGATCGTGCCCGCATGGGACTGCGGGCTCTCGATCTCCATAAAGAACGAAAGAGCGCGAATTTCAGGAAAAAAGGGCTCTCTTAGCGGAAAGAATCCAGTTGGACGGGCGACTCGCAACTGAACCAGGGCATTTCGGATTCACCTGTTTTTGGCGGGGCGCGCCAGCAGCTCGCCGGCGAGGTGGATTCCCTCTTTGCCGCTGTCGCGGATTCGCTGGGCAACTTCAGTGAGTGATTGCTCGGGTTGTGCCTCTGCGAGTTTCAGAATCATGGGAAGGTTCACGCCGGTGACTACTTCGATTCCGCTGTCGCCCAGGAACATGGAAGCAATATCGGTGGGCGCGCCGCCGAACATATCCGTGAGCAGCAGCACGCCACTGCCCTGAGAGACTCGCGCAATTGCACGTTCGAGTTCCTGGCGCGCGACGTCAATGTCGTCGTGCCAGTCTATCGATGCCGGTGTCACGTGCGGAATGGGTCCGACAATCATTTCGGCCGCGGCGATGAACTCGCTTGCCAGGTGGCCATGCGTCACTATCACTCCGCCCACCAAGCGGACTGGTTCAGGTTTCGAAGGGTGCGAATCAATCACTTTCATTTCTTTCCTCGACCTGGGGCGGCTATCCGGCCGCCTTCTTTCGGGCGGGCGCGCCCTTGCGCATATCGCGATGCACTGCCTGAGCGTCAAACCCGGCCCGCCGGAGTCGCCCGGCAAGTTCATTGGCAATCATAACGGAGCGGTGGCGTCCTCCCGTGCAGCCAATGCCGACCGTCAGATAAGACTTACCTTCACGTTGATATTGAGGCAAGAGGTAATAAAGCAAATCGCTGAATCGTTCGAGAGTCTCTTCAACCTCCGGCTGGGTCTTCAAGTACTTCACCACGCGACGATCGCCGCCAGTCAGCTCTCGAAGTTCCCTTACAAAAAAAGGATTGGGCAGGTGTCGCACATCGAACAGCAACTCCATGTCACGGGGCGTTCCGAATTTGTGTCCGAAGCTCAGCACCTGCACTCGCAGAGGCACTGACTCCCCGCGCGGGCTGAATCGATCGAGCAAAACCTTGCGCAGCGAATGAACCGTATGATCGGAAGTATCAACGACTTCATCAGCCAGAGAGCGGATTGGTTTCATCGCCTCGCGTTCAGCCCGAATCGCATCGAACAATCCTTTAGCGCGATCCGCCGGATGCGGCCGTCTGGTTTCGCTGAAGCGGCGCGCGAGGATTTCATCGGAGGCTTCAAAGAATATTATCGACACGGCCAGACCGCCTTTGCGCAAGACGCGTAGTTGTTTGGCAAAGTCGGAGAGAAACCTTCCTTCGCGAAAGCTAATCACCAATGCTGCGCGGTCGATCCGGCCCCGCTCGTCTTCCTGTGCGCGCACCAGTCGGGCAAAGGTCGGCAACAATGTCAACGGCAGGTTGTCTACGCAAAAGTAGCCGAGATCCTCGAACGCATTGGTCGCCGAGGTCATTCCTGAGCCGCTCAGGCCGGTAATGATCACGATATCCGCGGGACCGGGTTTGCTGGTTTTGGCCTTGGGCATTGATTGGAACGATGCACTAACTAGGTGAATGTAGTGCTAACCGCCGGAAACGACAAGTCCGCGTCCCCCCCCCAGCTACTAACTGTTCAATCAGCGTCATGACTGGGCGCGGCCCTCCAACAAAAAGAGGAGCAAACATCCGACGATGCCGCTCCTCACCACTCGTTCACTTACCATTTTGTTAAGGCTCGATCAAACCGAAGTTTCCGTCCTGTCGTTTATAGAGCACCCCGACGCGGCTGGTGTCCGCATCGCGAAAAACCACAAAGTTGTCTGTCCTGTCCGAGAGTTCCAGCGCCGCTTCCTCTGCCGTCATCGGCTTCACGTTGTAGCGGCGGGCATTGATAATCCTCACCGGCAATGGCGCGGCCTTTAATTGTTCTTCAGGACTCGAAACGGCGACGGATGTCTTGGGCGAACTATGTTTGCGGTCGATAATTTTCTTCTTTAGTTTGGTTGCCTGCTTCTCGATCTTGCTGATCGCGCGGCTCAATGCCATGTACATGTCGCCATTGGTGTCCTTGGCCGTTAACGTGTGGTCGCGCCAATGCACAATCACTTCGCCGGTATGACGGTTCTTCTCGACGGCCAGAATTACATGCGCGTGCGGACCGCTTCCGTCAAACAGATGCTCCAACTTCTTGAATTGCTCTTCAACGTGGCTGCGAATTGCCGGTGTGACATCCACATGCCGCCCCGTATATTCAAAAGTCATTCTGGATTCTACCTTCCTTGTTCTCCAAAACGCGTAACCGTCCAGGAAACCGCTCGATAACTAAACCACAGCGCGGCGTTCACGCGAGCCGGGAATACGCATCTGATCTCGATACTTTGCCACTGTCCGGCGCGAAAGCTTAATTCCATCTTTCACTAGAATCTTTACCACCTGGTCGTCCGTGATCGGGTTGTGAGAGTCTTCTTCTTCTATCAATTTTTTGATCTTTAGCTTGATAATCCGGGTTGAAACTTCTTCGCCCTCTTCGTTCAGCATGCCTTCCGTGAAGAAGCGGCGCAATTCAATCACACCCTGGGGTGTGTGTGCGTACTTTCGATTAACCACGCGCGAAACGGTTGACAGGTGCATGCCGATGTCTTCGGCAATGTCTTTGAGCATCATCGGCTTGATGAATTGGACTCCATGATCGAGGAACTTTCTTTGACGGTGCACGATTGACTCGACGACCCGGTAAATTGTCTGCCGTCGATGCTCGATGTTACGCAGCAAGTCCACTGCCGAACGCATTTTCTCTTTGATGAAGTTCCGCGTTTCCTTGGTTACGCTGGCCTGCGACAGCATCTGTTGATAGCTGGGACTGATTCGCAACCTGGGACTACCATCATCCGCAAAATAGATTACATATTCACCGTTTTCTTCCAGCTTCTCGATATAGATCTCAGGCGAGATGAGGATCGGTTCTTCCGATGAGTAACGCCGCCCGGGAAATGGATCGAGTGTGCGGATGAATTGCAGTTCGGCCGCCAGCGTTTCGAGATCGACGCCAATTTGTTTTGATAGATGCGGCAACTTGTGCTGCTGTAATTCTTCAAGGTGATCGCGGATAAGCTGGGTCGCCAGCCGATCCGTTTCACCCCGCGCTCCAAGCTGGGCCAGCAGGCATTCGCGCACGTCACGTGTTCCGCAGCCGACGGGCTCGAGTTTCATTACCACCGCGCGCGCCCGCTCAACCAGCTCTTCAGGCCAGCCGCCCTGCGCCGCTATCTCTTCATTGGTTGCATTCAACCGCCCGTCGGGATCGAGGTTTCCGATCACGGCTTCCGCGGCGTCGCACAAGTCACCTTCAGCAGAGTCCATGTGGAGCTGCCATTCGAGGTGCTCGGCCAACGAAGGTGCTTTCGTTAGAAACTGTTCGAAAGTCGGCGCGTCTTCCTTGTATTCGAATTCCTGGGTTTTGTAGCCCGGATCAAGATAGTCCTGAAACTCGCGTCCGAAGTCGACTTCCTCAAAAGAATCGCGAGAGTCCTCCGACGCGAGCTCCTCGCCCGCCTCCTGGCTCGCTCCCTCGGCATCGGCGTTCGCGGCAAATTCTGTTTCAGAGTCCGGTAACAAAGCCGCTTCGGCTTCGCTATCACCGGAGCCGTTCGAAGCAGGCTCGCCGAGATTCGGCGCGGACGTGTCAACCGTTGGAGCTTCGAAATTTTCGAATTCCCCGCCACTGGCCATGTGATCGAGGATCTTTTCGGCCAGTTCCTGCGCTTCTTCCTGAGTCGCAACCTCTTCGAGAACGGGGTTCTCAGTAAGTTGTTGCTGAATCAGATCAGTCAGCTCAATCGTCGTCATCTGCAGCATCTCGATGCGCTGACGCAGTTGCGGCGTAAGCACGAGACGCTGGGAAAGACTTGTAGTTAGCCTGACTGACATAAGCTAAATAAACTGACTTTGACGACTGCCGGGGATTTTCGTTTTACGGATAACCGTGGGGCGATTATAACCTATCGCAAGCTAATCCTGCACCGGATTCACATGCGGAACTTTTCACCAAGATAAAGCCTTCTTACTTCGGCGTCCTCTGTCAAGTCCCGCGGCACGCCCGATCTAAAGATCCTGCCTTCGGCCATGATGTAAGCACGATCCGTGACACCCAGAGTCTCGCGCACATTGTGATCGGTAATCAGGATTCCGATCCCGCGGCTGCGCAAATACAGGATCACGCTTTGAATGTCATCGACGGCCTTTGGATCGATGCCGGCGAAAGGCTCATCGAGCAAAATAAACTGTGGCTCAGTCGCCAACGCGCGCGCGATTTCCGTGCGGCGCCGTTCACCTCCGGATAAAGAATCGCCCCGCGTGTTGCGTACGTGTTCGATGCCAAACTCCTGCAGCAACTCTTCCACTCGCTTTCGTTGCTCGCGTCGTCGCAGTCCCATTGTCTCCAGGACGGCCAGAATATTCTCCGCGGCAGTCATCTTTCGAAAGACAGATGGTTCCTGGGGCAGGTATCCCAGCCCCAACCGGGCCCGCAAATACATCGGCAGACGCGTTACGTCCTGACTGGCCAGATAAACGCGTCCCGCTTCCGGTGTCTCGAGGCCCACGATCATGTAGAACGTCGTGGTTTTGCCGGCCCCGTTCGCCCCCAAAAGGCCTACGACTTCGCCCGGTTCAACATGCAGCGTGACCTCGTCAACCACTCGACGGCGGCCGTAGGATTTTTGCAGATTGAGCGCTGACAGAGCCCTCGCCGAGGCTCCTTCTGACAAGCCGGCCGAACCGCCAGCCTTCGTCTTCGGCTGGTCCGAAGTCGCGATGGTCGGGGCTGCTATTGTTTGCGACAAACCTTCTCCCTCGGCAACATAATCATTCGAAAGGACGGCTCAAGGACGCAGTTTACTCGTTGCGCACGGCCTGAACAAACGCATTCATCCGCTGGGTGTCCTTTTGCCCCGGTAAGCTCTCAAGCGAGCTGCAAACATCCACCGCGTAGGGATGGACCTGATCGATCGCCCGGACAACATTCTCTGGTGACAGCCCACCCGCCAGAAACAGGCGGGGCACTAACTTTCGTGCCGACCGGGCCAACGACCAGTCAATGACCTGTCCCGTACCACCACGCAGCTCGCCGTGAAATGCATCGAGCATGATTGCGTCAGCGTGGTACTGCTGCACATCCCTCGGCGCAAACGTATCCGTAACACGGAGAACCTTAATTAAAAGCCGATCGTTCAAGAGGAGTTTTAGACGGTCGCAAAACTCGATCGATTCGTCTCCGTGCAATTGGACTCCGTTAACACCCGCGGCATCGACGATACGCATTATTGAATCAGCAGACACTTCGTTAACGAACACTCCGATCGTGTCTATCGGTTGATCGGCCGTTTCTGCCGCCAACGACTCTATGATCTTTTTGACTTCTGCAGGCTCGATGAAGCGTGGGCTCGGGCGATAGAAATTAAAACCCAGCAGGTCGGCGCCCGCTGCGACCGCTGCGCGGGCGTCATTGAGACTGGTGATACCGCAAATCTTTACGAGGGTCATCGCCTGGCGCCCTCTCCCTTTGCGCCTTTGCGCCTTTGCGTGAATTTCTTGAGCGCCTCTCCCGGATCATCTTCTCGCATCAAGCCTTCGCCGATCAGGAAGCCCCGATATCCGAGATCATACAAACCGAGAATATCTTCGGCCGACTTAATCCCACTCTCGCTGACCAGCAGCGCCTTGTTCCCACTGATGGGCGCCAGCAGGGCGGAAGTTTCAAGTGATACATCGAACGTCGTCAGGTCCCGATTGTTAACGCCGATAAGGTTCGCACCACTGCTAACTGCTCGGGCCATTTCCTCTCTCGTGTGCACTTCAACCAGCGCATCCATGCCCAATTCATCTTCGGCAATGCGCCGCAGCCGGCCAAGCTCCTCGTCATTGAGAGCAGCCACAATCAGCAAGATCGCATCCGCACCGGCCGCGGCTGATTCGTAGACCTGATACCCGTCGAAAATGAAATCCTTGCGCACGATCGGCAGGAAAATTGCTTGCCGCACGGCGCGCAAATCATCGAGCGAGCCGTCAAAGTAATCCTCTTCAGTCAAAATGGACACAGCGGCTGCGCCGGCGGCCTCATAGGCCCGCGCAATAATTACCGGATCAGCATTACTTCGAATCTCTCCTCTTGACGGTGACTTGCGCTTGAACTCGGCAATGATATTGATCTGGCTGTCGTCTTTCAGCGCCTTAAGTAAAGCATGCGGGATCGCCGCGTGACGCGCCCCGCGCGCAATTGATTCCAAAACCTTCGGAGAGACCGAAAGCTTCGCCGTCTCAACTCGCCGTCGTTTTTGATCGATGATTGTGGAGAGGAAGTTCATGAGCGATTTACGTCGCTGACACCACGTCGCGTGACATTCGGATCAGTTGCTCCAGCTTCGCTTGTGCGGCGCCGCTGTCGATGCTCTGTTTAGCGAGTTGCGCTCCGGCGCGCAGATTCTTAGCGAAGCCTCCCACATATAAAGCTGCCGCCGCGTTTACGACTACCAGGAGCCGGGCCGCATCGCGCCGCGCACCTGACAGCACAGAGCGAATAATTCCGGCATTCGCTTCAGCATCGCCGCCGCTCAGTGTTTCGATCGCTACACGCTGTACCCCGAAGTCCCGTGGCTCGATTTCAAAGGTGCGGACATCTTCATCGCTCGCCTCAGCCACGAAAGTCTTGTCCGCTACCGTAATTTCGTCGAGGCCATCAGCGCCGTGTACTATCCACGCGCGTTCGGTGCCCAGCAATGAAAGAGCTCGGGCCAAAGGCTCGACCAGACGACGATCCCAAACCCCAATGATTTGTCGTGGCGCCCGCGCCGGGTTCGTCAGCGGACCAAGGAGATTGAAAGTTGTCTGCACTCCCAGTTCCCGGCGAATACTCGCAACGCGCGCGGTCGCCCCGTGATAGAGCGGCGCAAACATAAAACACATGCCAAGCTCGTTCAGGCCCTTCTCGGAAACCTCCGGCGAGATCGCCACATCGACACCCAGCGCCGTCAACACGTCAGCGCTGCCGCAGCGACTGCTGGCGGCGCGGTTGCCGTGCTTGGCAACCGGCAGACCAGCGCCGGCAATTACAAACGCGGCCGCCGTTGACACATTGAAAGTCTTGGCACAACTCGAGCCCGTACCAGCCGTATCGATGAAAACCTTGTGATGAGTGTTGATGCGCACTGCGCGGGCGCGCATACCTTCAGCCAGGCCAGCCAACTCCTCGACAGTTTCGCCTTTCAACTTCAAAGCAATTAGCGCGGCGGCGATTTGGGCATCGGTCGCCGAAGTGTCGAGCAAGGCGTCGAGAAACAGGGCTGCTTGGGCGCGAGAAAGATTCTCGCCGCGCATCAACGTCGTCAAGCACTTTCGTAAGACCTCATTGGACATGGACAACGCTCATTGCCTTTTTCTTTCGGGGCACTAGCCCGACCGTAAGGGAGGGCTCCCCAACCATTCTGCTCAGCCCTCCTTACGGTCGGGCTAGTGCCCAAACCAACTATTCACATCCTCAAAAAATTTCCTAAAAGCTTTTTCCCTTCAGTCGTCATAATCGATTCCGGATGAAACTGCACGCCTTCGACTTTCATCTCGCGGTGACGCAAGCCCATGATTATTCCGTCCGCTGTGCGCGCGGAGACTTCCAGACATGACGGCAGACTCTGGTCTGCCACCATTAACGAGTGATATCGACCCGCGCCAAATGACTGATTGATACCGGCGAAAATCGTCTTGCCGTCATGCTGAACCGGTGATGACTTCCCGTGGCACAGCCGGGGAGCACGCACCACTAGCCCGCCGAATGCCTGGCCAATCGACTGATGTCCAAGACAAACACCCAGGATCGGAATTCTGCCGGCCAAGGCCTGAATGACTTCCAGTGAGACGCCGGCGTCATTCGGCGTTCCGGGACCCGGAGAAATGAGAATGCGCGACGGCTTAAGGGTTGACTCGATCTCATTGACGGTGACCTCATCGTTACGGCGCACTTCGATTTCCTCGCCCAGCTCGCCGAGATACTGCACCAGGTTGTAGGTAAAGGAATCGTAATTGTCGATTACTAAAAGCATTTCCCTATCTCGATTTCCGCGCACCGGCCAAACGCATCTGCCTACTCTGTCTCCCTACGGCCTACTGCCTTTCTTCTCAGCTTCGCGCAGCAGCATCGCCAGGTTAGTTTGTCCATTCTTCGCGGCCCAACCAGCAGCGGTCACGCCGTCCACATCTTTAAGCCGCGGATCAGCGCCCTTGTCGAGGAGTATTTGCGCAGCTTCGGCCTGTCCATATGATGCCGCCCACATCAATGCCGTCCCACCCAGTTTATTTTTGATGTTTGGATTAGCCCCAGCGCCCAGCAGCATGTCCAAAATCCTCGCTTCGCCTAACCATGCAGCACCGTGTACCGCTGTATCCCCGTCCTTGTCCTGATGGTCGAGATCCCGGCCCTTCTGCAAGATCGTTCTGACAAACTCGGGGCGATTATGCCAAACGGCCAGCATCAACGCGGTCATGCCGTTGGGACTCTCGGCCTTCAAATCGAGGCCCGGTTGTGAAATCAACCTGGCGGCTACTTCATCCCGCTCCTCTTCGAGCGCCAGCAGGAACGCTGTCCAGTTGTTTCTGCCCCTTGCGTTAACATTCGCGCCACCGTGCAATAGCGCCTCGATAATCTTCACGTCGGCGCGCATTTCGGCGGCAGTCAGGGCGGTATCGCCGTTTTCATCTTTCACGTTGAGATCAATACCGGCGCTGATAAAGCCATTCACCGCTAATTCGTCGCCCGACTTCACTGCCGAAATAAATGACGGACCGTCAAAGTTATAACCGCGCAGTTGCAAGAAGCGCTTCGCTGCTTCGGGTGTCGGCTGTTCGCTGCCCCTCTCCGCGCACGCGCCAAGACAAGATAAGAGGACAACGACCAAGAGCTTCCAGTGGCACTTGCTTCTCATTCGGAGATCTACTTCGGACATTGGGCCACTCCGGCGTGTTTGATTCTCACCGGCACTATGGGCTTCTCGCCGTCAGCTGGCGCGCGATTGATTGCATCGGCAACCTCGAGTCCGGCAATCACGCGCCCAAACGCCGCAAATTTTCCGTCGAGGTGCGGCCCGTCACCAACCAAAATGAAGAAATGCGTCGTAGCACTATTGGGTTCGTCACCGCGGGCCATCGACACCATTCCGCGCACGTGCTTAACGTCACTCGGCTCGTCAGGCAAATGACGGGACATTCGTTCAGCTAACTCGGCACCCCACTTTTCGCTGGTGGAGAGATTGCCGCCTTGAATCACAAACGCTCTTACTACACGGCTGAAAGTTGACGTGTCCAGCGAGCCAGTCGCGGCCAGATTGAGAAAGCTGCGTGCAGTTTCGGGCGCTTTCGCCGGCAGCATTTCGATTACGATTTCACCCGCTTCAGTATTGAGAGTTACACATTGACCGGCCATTTTATCGACAGTCGCGCCATCAAATGGGTCGCGCTTTGTCACTGTTGGCTCCGCCGGCCGGGTATTAGCCTTCTTCAGAGTCTCAGTGCTGGGCGGGGGATTCTGGGCCCCGCACACTTCAGCGTTAGCGGCAAGCAGAGTCAGCGCGCAAAACACGGCGAAGTAGCATCGGCTAACGTTGGCGTTTAGAGTCGGGCTACTGCCCGACACGGCGGGCGATAGCCCGCCTCTAAACCATAGTGCAAACCTAAACATCACAGTCCCCTTTCCGCCAGTTCAATCGCACGGAAAAGCGCGCGTGCCTTGTTCAGACACTCTTCATACTCCCGTTCCGGGATGGAATCGGCAACTATGCCCGCGCCCGCCTGGACCGTAGCCACCCCATCGCGCAGATCGATTGTGCGAATGGCAATGCACGAATCCAGATTGTCGGCATAGTCAACGTAAAGGATTGCGCCGGCATAGACACCGCGATCCGCCGGCTCCAGTTCACGAATTATCTCCATGGCCCGAATCTTCGGCGCGCCCGTCACGGTGCCTGCCGGAAAACACGCCCCCAGTGCATCGAATCGATCGAGATCGTCACGCAGCCGCGAGCGGAGACTGGTGACCAGATGCTGCACATGCGAATAACGCTCGACCGTCATCAACTCCTCGACCTTCACAGACCCGTAATCAGAAACTCGGCCGAGGTCGTTGCGGCCAAGATCAACCAGCATCGTATGCTCAGCCACTTCCTTTTCGTCTTTGCGCATTTCTTCGCCCAACTTCGCATCTTCGGCTTCAGTTGCGCCGCGCTTACGCGTGCCCGCGATCGGGCGATAATCGAGCCAGTGATCGTGACAACGCACCAACATCTCCGGGCTGGCTCCGATTATTGTTTCTGCACCCAGACGCAGAAAATACATATAAGGCGATGGATTCGTCGATCTCAATGCTCGATAGATTGAAATTGGATCAGCCGAGGTCGGCCGGGCGAACTGCTGAGCAATTACCGCCTGATAACAATCGCCCGCGAGAATATGTTCCTTGACGGCATCGACGGCGGCTTCGAAGTCCTTGCGCGGCCAGTTCGATTGGAATTCGAGTATCGGGTCGCCGGCGCGCTGGCGTGTGGCCGGCATCGGCATAGAATCTTTACCCAGGTCGCGTTCGATGGCTGCAGTTTCCACGACTGCGCGCTCGTACAGCTCACGGAGCCGATCGCGATCGCCCTCGGCTTCATCGGTAAATACAACCGAAGTAATTTCCATCTGCTGCCGGACCCGATCGAATGCGACGATGGTGCGAAAGAACATCCACACCGCATCATTCGTCCCAGACGGTTGCGCGTTGCCATTCACGGCCAGGACCGGCTCGAACCAGCGCGCCGCGTCATAGGCGAGATAACCAACCGCGCCACCAGCCAACGGCGCAAGCCCGCCGCGGCTCGCCAGCTTCTTACCGGCAAAGTATTCGCGGAGAAACTCGACGGCGTTTTGCCGGCGCATTTCCGTCCGTCCATCCTTTTCCACGATCGTTTCGCCGCCGCGTCCACGCGCCACCATCCATGGATTGGCTCCCAAAAAAGAATAACGGGCAACGCGCTCGCCGCCTTCGATCGATTCCAGGAGAAATGCGTAAGGCGCATCGCCGGCGATTCGCAAAAACGCACCCACAGGAGTTTGCAGATCCGCAAGCACGCTGCGCACTACCGGGACGACATTACCGCGCTGCGCCTCCAGTTCGAACTCCTCGAATGTTGCTGGCCTCAGATCGAGCATGGTTCGCTGGTTAGATTACCAACTTTAGTTCGATTTTGCCTTACCAAAGAACCCGACTGATGCCGGTGCCTCGACACGGTACTGGGATAGTTGTCTGTTGCTACGCGGCGGTCGCAAAAGCGAGGCACTGGCCCGAACGTCAGGGAGGGCCGCAATTAAGGCGCTCGGAGCCTCCCTCACGGTCGGGCTAATGGCCCTGAGCGTATCAACAGACTAACCCTCCACCCTCAACACACTTTTCTGGCGCGCCAAGGCGAACTAATCTAGAATGGCTGCCGACAGTTCTCCACATCCAGGTCTCGCGTTACGGCACTCCGCCTTGTGACAACACCAGAGGCCTCTCATGGACATTGCCCTGGGCACCCAACTCGGTCGTTATGAAATCCGCTTGAAGATCGGCGCGGGCGGAATGGGCGAGGTATACCTCGCGGAAGACACGCAACTACATCGCAGAGTTGCGCTGAAGATCCTTCCTGCCGAAGTTGCGCTCAATCAGGATCGCATGCGGCGCTTCCATCAAGAAGCGCAGGCCGCGGCAGCCCTTAATCATCCGAACATCGCGCACATCTACGAAATTGGCGAAGGCCAGGGAATGAATTTTATCGCGATGGAATACGTCGAGGGCGTCACCCTGCGCGAGAAGATCCATCTACAGCGAACTGAACTAAGCAAGTTATTGCGGTACCTTCAGAACGTGGCGGAAGGATTAGCCAAGGCGCATGCCGCGGGGGTTGTGCATCGCGATCTGAAGCCGGACAACATCATGATTACCGGCGACGGTCATGCCAAGATTCTGGACTTTGGTTTGGCGAAATTGATCGAGCAACGGCCCGCTTCAATCTCGGCTAAAGGCTCGAGCGAAGTTGTCACCGCAATGATGCCCCAACCGGGGTCCCCGGCCGGGCAGCCCGGCTGGGGTGGTCATCACTCAACTCCCGGGACCGTAATCGGCACCGTCGGGTATATGTCGCCTGAGCAAGCCCAGGGAAAGACCAGTGAGATCGATTACCGCTCAGACATCTTTTCCTTCGGCTGCATTCTCTTTGAAGCTGCGACCCGTCAGAGGGCCTTTGAAGGAAAAGATGCGCTCGATTCGCTGCACAAGATTGTGCACGAACCTACGCCCCAGATTAGCGACGTCAACCCCACAGCGCCACCGGAGCTTCAAAGAATTACGCGCCGCTGTCTCGCGAAGGACCCTGAAGACCGCTATCAAACAATCAAGGATGTGGCAATTGAACTGAAAGACTTGCGGCGTGAGATGGAAAGCACGGCAATCCCAATCCCGTCGTCAGCGGGCAGCGACGCCACTGGCGCCGAAGCGCTGGCTGATCAAAGCCTCAGCGCCACGACCGGCACGCGGCCCGGCTCGCTTTCGACCAGGGCGTCGAGTGCCGAATACATCCTATCGGGAATCAAAGAGCACAAGCTCGCGACGGTCATGGTCGCCGGATTGATCGGGCTCGCGCTGGTGGGAATGGGTTTCGGCTTACTGCGAATGGTCCGGCAAAAAAAGACTGCCTTGTCTCTGCAATCGGCAACGTTCACGCGGCTGACAAGCACGGGCAAAGCTTTGCGAGCCGCGATCTCGCCTGACGGCAGATGGCTGGTGCACGTCATAGACGATGGCGGACAGCAGAGCCTCTGGCTCAAGCAGGTGGCCGTCCTTAACAGCGACACCCAAATCGTTCCACCGGCGGAACTCTACTACAGCGGAGTGGCGTTCTCGCCTAACGGCAACTACGTCTACTACTCGGTGCAGGAAAAGAATGATCCCAGAGGAACGCTCTTCCAGGTGCCCGTGCCTGGGGGCCCGGTCCGAAAACTGCTGACGGGGATTAACAACGCGGTGGCGTTTTCTCCCGACGGAAAGCGGCTGGCCTTTTTCTATTATTTTGAAGATCAAGATCGTTTGATGATCGCGAATGCGGACGGCACCGGAGAACGTCAACTCGCCATGCGCGGTGGCAACGAGTTTTTCTTTCGATCTGGTTTTGCCGGCCTGGCATGGTCGCCGGATGGAAAGGTTCTCGCGGCGCCGGTGGGAAATGGCGCAGAGAATTATATGAGTGTAGCCACGATTCCAACTGACACTGGTGAGATCAAATTCCTCACTCCGCAAAAGTGGTACGAGGTGCGGCAGGTGGCTTGGTTTCCGGACGGCGTTCATCTTTTGGTTACCGCGATAGAAAAGGGATCAAGCGACTTCAAGATCTGGCAGGTTTCCTATCCGGCAGGCGAGGCCCAGGTGATTACCAGCGACCTTGGTTCTTACTCGACCGTCAGTCTCACTGCCGATTTCACCCAGTTGGCAACGGTGCAGACTGAGGCCTTGGCAAACCTCTGGGTGATGCCCGGTTTTGATGCCGCACGCGCAACGCAGATTACCCAGGGACGGAATTTTATTCGCGAGCCTTCCTGGACCTCGGATGGCAAACTAGTCTACTCGTCAAACATTGCCGGCGGTTCTGACCTGTACCTGATGGATGCTCGCGGCGGCAACCCTAAACAATTGACCGCAAACTCCGGTATGAATGGTCAGCCGTCGACCTCGCCGGATGGACGCTACATTATTTTCTCGTCCGACCGAACCGGCGCGCCGCACATTTGGCGAATGGACATTGATGGTGGAAATCAGAAGCAACTAACCGATAACCCTGATGTCAATCCACACTGTTCGCCTGATGGTCGTTGGGTGGTTTATGTGTCCAACGCGAATAAGGACACGATTTGGAAGATCGCCATCGATGGCGGCCAGCCTCTGCAACTAACTGAAAAGTTGTCTTTCGCCCCGGCTATCTCACCCGATGGAAAACAGATCGCCTGTTTCTATTTCGAGGACCAGAATTCCCCAGCCAGGCTTGGCATCCTTCCATCTCAGGGCGGACCACCAGTCAAAACATTTCCGCTGGCCGCACAGGCCGGGACAAATTTATCCTGGACCGCAGACGGCAGCGCGATCGTTTACGTGGTCACGAGCGCTGGCGTTTCGAACCTCTGGGCGCAACGGTTTGACGGCCGCCCGCCCAAACAGTTGACCAACTTCACTTCTGACCGCGTCTTCTGGTTTGACTTCTCGCGCGACGGCAAACAGATTGCGCTCTCGCGCGGCAACCAAACGAGCGACGTGGTCTTGATCAGTAATATCAAGTAGCGACCTTGCCCCATCGTCAGCTCACCTCTCGCACGAACTCCGGACTGAAGGTCTCTGAGCCTCGTTAACGCAAGCCATTCGACGCCAGCCAGTGACCACCATCAACCACGATAACGGCCCCGTTGATGTAGCTGGCTGCGTCTGAGCAAAGAAACACCGCGGCGTTTTCAATGTCTTCGATCAGGCCGAATCTTCCCAGCGGAATTCGTCGTTTCAGTTTCTCTTTGATTGGTTCCGGCACCAGCCGCTTCATGCCTTCGGTGTCTCCGATTGGTCCCGGAGCAATCGCGTTGACGCGGATTCCGTAACGGCCCCACTCGACCGCGAGGTTCGTAGTCAACGCATCAACACCGGCCTTGGCTGCGGAAACATGGAGCTGCATCGGCGTGCCCAGATAATGCAGCGTGGCGCTGATGTTCAGAATCTGCCCGCGATTCTTCTTCAATTCCGCGAACGCGGCGCGGCAAACATTGAACGACCCCTTGAGATCAATATCGATCACCGTGCCAAAGCCGTTCGGCGAAAGCTCTTCGGCCGCACAAAGAAAGTTTCCGGCGGCGCCGTTGACGACAATGTCGACTTTGCCGAATCGTTCGACCGTAGCGGCGATGGCCTGCTCAACTTCTTCCGGATGGCGTACGTCGGCGGCGACGGCGATTGCTTCGCCCATGGAGTGGGTCTGAGTTGGGGAGCCCTCCCTAACGGTCGGGCTACTGCCCCGAGCCTCCCCTCGCAGACCGGCTCGGGCGTCGTTGATTGCCGCGGCGGCCGGCTCGAGATGTTCCATGCGGCGGCTGACCAGAGCTACGTTGGCGCCCGCTTCAGCCAGCGCGCGCGCGACGCCGCCAGTAATACCGGTGCCGCCGCCAGTCACAAACGCGACGTTACCTTTCAGAATTCCATATGCGAAGATTTTGTTCGTCATAAGACTGTAGGGGCAGGGCTTGTCCCTGCCCGAGTGCGAGGGCAAGGACAAGCCTTGCCCCTACAACTCATCCGCCCGCAATGAATGGCCGCGACTGAACGATATAGATTCGACCTTTCAGGTAGGCCCATTCGATGTCCTGCTCTTTGCCGCCAAAGACTCGCTTGATCAAAGCAGCCGCGGCGGCCAGCCGGCGAATGACTTCATCGGTCAGCACGACGCGCTCCCCGCCGATGGGTATCTCTTTGACGCCGCCGTTTGCATCAAAGGTGAGCAGACTGTCTTCTTCCGATCGCGTTAGCATCTGCACCGCATTTGCCCTCGGCCGAAAAACGATTTGCTCGGCAACCTTCTTCCCTTCCACGACCTTCATGCCCAGTCCGCGCTTGGCGCTGATATAGATCGAGCCCTGGTTCTCTACGGTGCTCTCGCGATTAAATGGATCGGCGGTAATCATGACGCCGGAGCTTTCCGAATCGATCCCTTCCTGAATCAGGACGGCCATGAAGATCTTGGTGTGCTCAACCCCGGCGCGCTCGCGGGCTTCATAAGCTTCAAAGTTCCACACCGACGCCCAAACAAACCTGATTGCATCGATGAGTTGATCGTCGCCACGAACGTTGGGCGCGGTCGAGTAGAGCCCGGCGCCGCTAAAATTCGGCAGATCCTCGCTGTTGGTAGAGCTGCGCGCGAACACTCCCTTGCCGGGAAACTCGAGGTGCAGACGACGTAAGACCGCTTCGCTTAATTGCGGGTTAATGGTTCCATGTGCAATCCGATCGCGCATCTTCGTCAGGTAAATGCGGCGATAAGCAGGATCGTGGACGAACTTCTGATCGTTCAGCATCTGATAGATCGCGTCGTCCAGTTTGTTCTCTTTCAAGAACTGATCGTAATAGAAGAACGGGATGGTAAAGCCCGGCGGAATGGTCACACCCGGCAGACGGGCGTGAGTTATCTCTCCCAGGTTTGCTGACTTTGCGCCATAAGCGATTGAAGACATAGCACGCTGCTCATTCAATCCAGCGAGCCTGGTGACGGTGAGATCGTAGCGCGGCTTCATCACATCCAGCCGCTCTTTCAAGCGCTTCTGGTATTCGTCCAGCGCACTATTCTCGGCGCGCTTAATCGTATACGCATCGCGCCGCGCGTCGAATTCTACCCACCAGCCGTTGTATTGCTTCAATAATTCCTGGGCGTTCTTGATGTAGACGTTGGGGACGCCCCACCCTTTCGCCAGCAGGTTGATGTGCGAGAGCGGGGTCGAAGGTTTGCCGGTAATGATTCCTGCCACTGGCGGCAACTGAATCGGCACTTCATCAAGTACGAGGATTTCATTAAAGCCAATCTCAACGTGATCGTCGAGCTTCGGAATCACATGAATCCGTCCCAGAGTCTTGGCCACGTTCAGCGCCTGATAATCCTGCTCCTTCGAGATGTCTGTTTGCAGCACTCGCTGCAATCCGCCGATGCCTGTTGAGGCTTCGTCCTGTCGCAGTGAGTTCGGTTTGTAAGCTACGGAAGTAAAGAAAGACTTGTTGATGATCTCGGAAGCTAGTTTGATCTGCTCAGTGAGAATCAAATCACCTTCCCAGAATTCAAATGTCCAGCGCCGCACCGGCGTCTGGTAAGCAATCGTGCCCAGGATGAAACGCCGGTTTGGTTTCAGATAGTTGTTTTCGAAAAACAGCTGACCGCGTTCGAGTGAAAGATAGGTGCCGTTAACGAAATCTTTGTGAAACTTGTAGCGCTTTGTGTTGATGTAATAGATCCGATTTCGATTTTGGCGATCAATGGCGAACAAAACGTGCGGCAGCGCATAGGGCGTGTTGGCGTCGTACACGACTGACAGCGAATCAAACTCGGCGCGCGAGTGAACTGCAGGCATTGAACGCGGTTCTTCCGTGGATTTCGCCGCCGGGACTTGCGGCAGCACCGGACCGGCAACGGTCAGGCCCATGATCACAATCCCAAGCAACCATTGTGAACTTCTCCTGTACGTCTTACTCATATTTTGTAGCCGCGCTCTCTCGTCATTTCCGGGCCGGTGCATTCATGAGCGCCGCGGCCTCAGTCTGAAGCGATTCTAGCAGATCGTCGACATGCCTGCGCTCGGTCAAATAGCTATTGATATTGACTCTCAACGCGCGCCGGCCGTGCAGAATTGTGGATGGAAAGAAAGCTCTGCCGCTCTTCTCAACACGTTGTTGCAGAGACTGCTGAACCAGGTCCTGCTCTTCCGGAGGCAGAGACCGCACATGCTCAGGCAGGTAACGAAAACAGCAAACCGCGGTTTCACTTTCGCCGACACGTTCAAAATCCGGCAGCTCGTCGAGACATCCAGCGAGGTATCGCGTCA
>WNFQ01001483.1_pt1 | contig 29861 bp, 24 predicted proteins | sample 5400171 | NCBI WGS metagenome assembly WNFQ01 (sample SAMN13153356, study PRJNA577476) | soil metagenome | isolation source: 20 cm soil under Madrone tree | place: USA:California | collected 2016-06-14
GGCGCGCAGAGGTGCATTTGTGGATCACCTTCACCCCCGCCGCCTTGAAGTCGGGAAGGTGCTCGACCGGACTGCGCCCGGCGGTCTCGACGATCTTGATCCCGCTCTCGATGATCGCCCGGCGGTATTCGTCGTAGGGAATCGGATTGAGCGACGGCATCAGGGTGAGGTTGACCCCGAATGGCTTGTCGGTGAGCTCACGGGTCTTCCGGATCTCCGCGTGCAGCGCCTCGGCCGTCGGGAAAAGGTGGGCGACGATGAACCCGAGAGCTCCGGCGTTGGCTACAGCCGCCACCAACTCGCCGTAGCCGACCCCGGTCATGCCCCCCATGACGACGGGCGTCTCGACCCCGAACATTTCGGTGATACGTGTCTTGATCACTGGATTCCAAAGTACTCGTCTGGAACAAGCACTGGCTTGATAACTAATCCCGACAGCGAAGATTGCTCAGCCTCGTTGATATGGGACAACGGAAAAGTCTTGATCAGCTTGTCGTATGGAAACGAACCCGCCCGCCAAAGCGCGATCATTTTCGGTATGAACTCGTGCGGAGCGACGCCGCCTTCGACGATCCTCATGAGCGTCTTGCCGTTCAGATCATGCTGGGAGATGACCAGGTCGCCCGTGGGCGCGCCGACGATGCCGCAAGAACCCCCTTTGCGGATTGCGGCGATGGCCCTCGAAGTAACACTCGGAACGCCTGTGGTATCGAAGGCGTAGTGCGCCCCTCCGCCGGTCGCCTCGCGAATTTGCCCGACGAGGCCTTCCGCGCCAGCGTCGAAGACGTGAGTGGCCCCGAGTTCGAGCGCCATGTCGAGGCGCGCCCGATGTGGGTCCACCGCAACGATGGCGCCTGCGTCGACCGCGCGTGCGCCGAGCACCGCCGACAGCCCGACGGAGCCGGCGCCGAAGACGACCAGGCTTTCTCCGGCCTTCATTTCGAAGGTGACCATCACCGCGCCCGCGCCCGACTGAATCCCGCAGCCGAGCGGAGCCACAAGGGTCAGGGGAAGGTCGCGATCCACGACGACAGCATTGCGTTCAGTGACGAGGGCGTGGGTCGCGAATGAGGATTGGCCAAACCAGCGCGCCGAAATCTCTTCACCCCGCTCATCGCGGACACAAGTCGATCCATCGCCGTTTCGGCCGGACGCATTCAGCTGCATGAAGCTGTCGCAGTATGAGGGCCTTCCGCTGGCACAGAGTTGGCAATGGCCGCACGACTGGAAGGTCAGCACGACATGATCGCCGACGGCCACGCGCGAAACCTTGGAGCCGACCTGCTCGACGATCCCCGCACCCTCGTGGCCAAGAATCAGCGGAAAACCGGTGAACCGAGCGTTGCGGGGAAGGACGTCGCTATGGCAGAAGCCAGCCGCACGAATGCGCACGAGGATCTCATCATCCGCAGGCGCGGCGAGATAGACCTTCTCCATCACATGGCGGGCGGTCGGCGACCTCAGCACCGCCGCGCTGATCGCAATGCCGCCAGGCGGTCGGTCACCCATTCTGGTGCGACGCCAATCTGCTCGGATGTACCACGCCGACGTCGTACGTCAGAAGCATGGTCGAGGGATCCAACTGGCCCACGCCGACGATCTGCGCGAAATTCGTCCATTTGAATTGAGGAGATTTCGCCGAGGCCTCGATCTGACCCGTCAGCGTGAACGGCGCTCTGAAGTCAATGACGCTGAATCTCGCAAAGTACCGCAGAAACATGAGCGTCTGATCGTCGGACTGTAGCATGGCGCGAATTTCAGCGTCTGCCGAAACCTGGTGCACGAGCGGGCGCCGAACGGTCCGTCCTGGAACGACCACGACGCGCCATGCTCAATCTCCACGACAATTTGACCCATGGGTTCGAGATCGAACCCCGGCCCTGCGCGCTGCGGATCAGCGTTCACGAGCTATTTATTCCTCGACCGTGATGGAGCGTGACGGGCAGAGAAATGCGGCTAGGCGAGCCGCCTCAGCCTCCTCACCCTGGACGTCCGCCTTGAGCACGACGACTAGACCCTGCTCATCCTGGGTGAAGACGGTTTCCGCGCTCGAGGCGCATTGGCCACCTCCCACGCAAGTCGAAATGTTGACGCAGATCCTCATCAGCTATCCCTTTCCCCTCACCACGCCACGATCATTGACTGCACGCCATTGATGTAGGCCTTGAACTTAAGGTCATCGAAGGGCTGCGCCAGCCTAAGCGTGGGGATTTTTCGTAAAATTGAGTTTAGCGTGATGCGCAATTCTGCGCGCGCAAGCGTCTGACCCAGACATTGATGGACACCGAAACCAAATGCGACGTGCGCCTTCGCGCCTCTATTGAAATCCAACACATCCGGGTTCTCGAACTGAGAGCTGTCCCGATTTGCTGAGGAAACAAGTGCTACGATTCCCTCACCGGCCTTGATCGTCTCGCCGCCGATCTCAATGTCTTCAATCGCCACGCGACAGGTCGTGAGATGAACAATGCTGAGATAGCGGAGCAACTCTTCCACGGCGCTCTGCATCAGAGACGGATCCCTGGTCAGCTGTTCCCTCTGCTCGTCATTTTGCAGCAACATGAGCATGCCCAGCGAGATCATGCTGGCAGTGGTCTCATGACCAACAATCAGTAGAAACACAATTAGCCGAACGAGCGCGGGACGATCGAGTTTGCCAGGGTGAAGCTGATCTGAAATCAAGCGACTGATCGTATCGGTCGATGGATTGACTTCCTTCCGGGCGATAAGCTCACTGACATAATCATTCAGCCGCGCATAGGCATTCTTTGCTTCTTGCGGGTCCTGGCTGAAGCCTGCGGTCCCACTCATCATCCGGTTCAGCGGGACGACATCGGCGTAGGGAATGCCGAGAATTCTGGCGATGACCCGCATTGGGATGGGCAAGGCGATGGCGTGCACAAGGTCGGCTGAACGACCGGAACTGGCGAGCATCTCATCTATTGTCCCATCTACGATCGATTGGATCTCTTCTTCCATTTCTTTGACACGAATGACGCTGAAATCCTGCGTAAGCATCCGTCGATTCTCAGTATGCTGTGGCGGATCCATGAAATGGAAATATGGCGGCTTGTCATACTGTTTGAATACCGCCGACCGCGCTGCGTAGAGCACAGGAAATCCAGGATGAAGGATGTTGTTGCTGACCCGCTTGTCCGCCAGAATCTTTCGAACATCCCCGAAGCGCGACACCAACCAGGCCTTTTTGCCGTTCCACAGCCGCACCGGCGCTACGGGCCGCTCTTCACGCATTTGCTCGTACGCAGGGGGAGGCGAAAACGGGCACGCCCGCGCCATCGGAAAGGCCGGAAGTTGGTCGTCCGAAGCCGAGGGTCTGTACGTCAAAGTCATCTTTCACGCTCCTCATGCGCTTATGTTCCGAGGCTGGCACGGCTGAACACTGTTCGGTGCCCGACCATAGGTTCATTATAAGGCATTATACACATAATGCCAGTAGCCGAAGTCGGAGATCACCCGCTGCAGTGCAGGTTGAACGATGAAGGAGAGTATTACCGCGCCCGCCCCTCGGCGTACGGAATGCCCCGCGCGTCCAGCTCCCGGTTTGGACGCATCGAAGTCTTCCACCTCGAAAGCGATTGCGGGGAGGGCGGCTTGGCGGGCGCTGCCAGCGCCCTACCGCGGGGCAGCTGACGCGGGTTCTGCGGGCGACGGCCGCCAGTTGAACCAGCGGGAGAGGGCCTCGCCCATGATGAGGGTCTTGTCGTTCTCCGATAGCCACGGCAGCTCCTCGGTAAACATGCTGACAGCTTGGCGCCAGGTGCAATTGCTCAGGCGGGTGATGTCGGTTCCCCAGAACAGCCGCTCGGGACCGTAAGCATCGTAGAGGCGGTGGATCCTATCGTGCAGGCTCTTGAACGGGTATTCATCCTCACGCGCATAATCTGGCCCCCCCGACAGCTTGACGGATACATTGGGGAAGCGGCTCCAGGTGAGCACAGCCTCGTGCTGTATCAGTCCGCGGGTTGGCGTCTGACCGACAATACCGAAGTGGTCCAAGACAATCTTGAGGTTCGGATGCTGAGCGGCCCAGCGTTCGACGTGAGGCAGCACGAACGGACCGCCAAGCACGACCGGTAGACCCGACTCCTCGGCCAGCGGCAAGAACCAGTCCATGGTCCCGTCTGTCGGCCAACTCCGTTCGTCCTCCAGGGCGCAGAGGATCCTGAAACCGATCATGCCCGGCTGCGAGCGCCAGCCCCGCACCAGGTCGGGCGCCTCCGGGCGGTCCAGCTTGAGCCAGCCGGTCGTCGCGAAACGGTCGGGAAAGCGGGATGCGGATTCAATCGCATAGCGATTGGAGTCCGCATCCCACATCGGCGGGGCGTTGATCGCGGCGTTCACGCCCGCCGCATCCATGTCCGCGACGGCTTCCTCCGCAGTATAGGGTTTCTGCCCATGGTGCGGCGGCGCCTGGTCGCCATCCCAAAGATGGATCTGCGAGTCGATGATCAGCACAGGAGGCCTCCGTCAGCTAACGCAGATAGTACGACGCCGTAACGCCGAACGTCCTCGGCGGATTCCACTGCATTAAGCTGAAATACGAGCCGGTGTAGCCGAACGCCACCGCGGGGACGAAATAAGCACTGGTCGGCACCCCGTAGCGGGTGTCAGTCAAGTTTCGCCCCCATAGGCGCACATCCCAATGTCCGTCATGCGCCATGTAATCAATCGACGCATTCAGCAGGCCGTGTATGTCCGTCCGGTCATGAACCTGCGGGGCGTCGTTGTTAAATCCATCGCCCCAGATCCTGCTCCGGAACGTGATGTCGCTGCCGGCCGAGACGGTCCCGCCATCGCTTGGCAAACCCCATTTTCCTTCCGCCGACAAATTGAGCGCGTTGGCCGGCGTGACCGGCAGATGGTTTCCCGAAGCGTAAATCGAAGCAGGTGAACCGGGTCCATTATATCCAGCAGGTGTTATCACAACATCCGTAAGGAACTTGTCGTCGGAGTAGGAGTAGATGGCCCCTAAGCGCAGCCACGGCGCCGGAGCGGCATGAATTTCCAAATCCACCCCTTGTGACCGAGTCCGTCCGGCATTACCGGCAGCTTGAAAGGGGGGTATAACGGGCCGCACAAGTAGAAACTGCAAGTCTTTGAAGTCTTCACGATAGATGGATATGTTTGCTGTGAGCCGCTTGTGCAACCAAGTGGTCTTCGCTCCTATCTCATAGTTGGTGGCGTACTCCGGTCGATAGGGAATCTGCGCGATCGCAATGCTCGCAGCTTTCGCTGCAGCGATGTCTGCTGGGGCGGGGGAGGCGGGCTGGATATTGCCGCCATTCGCCTCAAAACCCCCGCCGACATAACCGCGAGAGACGGTTGCATAGAACAGCGTGTCCTTTGTCGGCGTAAATTCGAGAGTGGCTTTTGGCGTGAAGGCGCTCCAATTACCGCTCTGCGGTACAGTGAACTCGTTAAAATTTATGCCCTGCAGTAAGTTGCCAATGACGTCTACTGTTCCTGTCTTGTGGTCGTGAGTGTATCGACCGCCCAAGACGAGCTTTAGCTCACGGGTAAATTCATAACCGACCTCGGCAAACGCTGACACACTCTTGGTGTCAGCAATCGCCAACGACCTCTGTGGGCCTGGATCTGCTGGGTTTAGATCATCCACTGGGTCGAAAGCCAAGTACTTCGTCCCAACGGCCGGCGGGCCGGATGTGGTTCTTTCCTCGTGAGGCAACGAAACGTAGATGCCTGCGAGCCACGTGAACTTGGCGTCTGCGGGTGAGACCAGCCGCAGTTCTTCTGTCGTCTCCCAGGACTTCGATCCAAATTGGGTAAGGAGGATAGGTAGGGGATCGCCAAAAAAGTTTTTCAGCGAGTTGGTCGTGTTGTGCCTGTATCCCGTGATTGAGGTGAGCGTCGCGAAATCCAGGTCCCAATCCGCCTTGGCAAAACCATTGAGGGCTCTGCGGGCAGTCTTTGTATTGTAGGCTTGCAATGTCGTGTTGGGACCGTTGGCGACGCCAAACGACGGGTAGACAAGCGCGGGGGGCAGGAAGGGCACGACGCCGAAAGGCGGGCCGCCGAATATCGACGTGGTGGAGTCGAAATGGCCGTTGCCGAGGAACGTCGCCGGCGCCGCATCGGAGTCGTCGTGGAGATAGTCGACGCCGGCCCGCACCGTGATTTTGTCGGTCACGTTCGCCAGCACCTGTCCGCGGATGCCAAAGATCCTTTGGGCGCCGAGAGTCCCGCCCGTGACAGGATCATGGAAGGTGCCGTCCTGACGCTTGAAGTAGCCGCTGACTTTCGCCGCAACTAAATCACTAATCGGACCGGTTACGAGGCCCTGGAACTCAGCAAGGCCGAAGTTCCCACCGGTTGCGGACAGCTGAACGTCAGGCGTAAAGCTCGGCCCTTTAGTGTGAATTGAAATGACACCGCCAACGGTGTTCTTGCCGAACCCAGTGCCCTGAGGGCCTCTGAGGACTTCCACGCGATCAATGTCATACAGTTTCTGACCAAGATCCGTGATGCCGAGCGTGGCCACGTCATCAATGTAGACACTCGTCGGCTGTTCCTGACCTGGAGCATCGTTGAACTGCGTATAAGTGCCGCGCATGTTGACGAATCCGAAATCGGATATGGAAGGTATTGAGACGAGACCGGCTACAGCGTTTTGGAGATCGTCGTAAGTCCGCAGTCTTTCTCGCTCGATTGTCGCACCGCTGACAGCCGAAATGGAGGCGGCGATGCTCTGCAGAGATTCCTCGCGCTTCATCGCGGTGACCACGATCGTCTCAAGGGCGGTCGAGTCCTCGGCCTTCGTCTCCGAACCGGTCGATGGATCCGCTGCCCGCGCACTGCCAGCGGCGAAAAAGACAATAGGCAGCGCGCTGATCAGCCCGAAGGCGCAACCGAGTATTCTGTGTATGGCCATTCCGTGTTCCCCCAAGTCTTTAGTTTTTTTATGTGTTACCGCCCGAGACGTGATGCGTCTTTCGCTCCCTTTTTTCCGACGCCAACCAATGCCGTCCATTATAAGGCATTATACACATAATAAGGCGTTATACACATACTAGTCTTCAGAATCGTGCCATCAATGTCATTGTTGCGCGGCCTCGGGGCGGGGAGCCTCCGGGGCTGTATGCCTTTGCCGAGCGAGCCACGAAACGGACCGTCCGCCCTATCTATCAACCGGAACGGCACGTTGCGGCGGGCGAGTCGATTGCGCTCTTGGCCGACTTCGCCCTAGATCGCACATACGTGCTCGCGACCGATCGTCATCACCTCAGCGAGCGGTGCTCCGCCCTCGTAGCGGGCAACCAACTCGTCTAGGTCGGGTCGACGTCAACGACAATGGCGACACCGCGCATGCGCGGGTCGATTTTGCACTCGACCGCGAAAAGACGGGATCGGTCATCATCGGCTGGGCGAGGTCATGGATGTTCCTCGTTGGACGGCGCGGCGGCGGCGACCTCGTTCCGAAGTGGTGGTAGTGCGCCGACGGTGACCTCGACGATGTCGCCAGGCGAAAGGAACCGGGCCTTCACGACTCCGATGCCCGCAGGTGACCCGGTAAGAATCACGTCGCCGGGGTGCAGCACGAGGGTCTTGGAAACGGCGGCGACGATCTTGGGTATCGCGAAGATGAGCTCGTCGGTGTCGGCGTCCTGGCGCAGCTCGCCGTTGACCGTCGTCCTGATCGACAACGTCCCGCGCGCCTCGTCACCGGTGATCAGTCCGGGACCGAGCGGCTTGAACGACGGGAAGGTCTTCGCGGTCGTATAGTCTCGGTTGGGCAGCCCCGCCTTCTGCAAGTCCCGGGCGGTCACATCGTTGGCCGCAGTGACCCCAGCGATGAAGGTCCAGGCTAACGCCGGGTCGACGTCGCGGGCTTCTCGTCCGATGACGATGGCGACCTCGCCCTCGTAGTCCACCCGCTCCGGTGCCTCGGCCGGCAGCACGATCGGGGTCTCCGGTCCCGTGGCGGCGTCGACGCGATCGCTCACCACGAACATGATCGCCTCGGGGACCGGGTAACCTATCTCCTCGATATGCGAGCGGTAGTTGAGCCCGACGATCACGATCTGCGCCGGCACCGTCGGAGCGAGCAGCACCGCGTCGGACAAGGCGATGCGCTGCTTCTCCGGCGCGCCGGCGACGTCGTCGGACATGGCCCACTCGAGGAGGTCGGCCGTCCCGTCAAGGACTACCAGCTCGTCGCCGTCTCGGCGGGCTGGCCCCAAAGTCGTCTGGAAAAGTTGCATCTTATTCCTACAGCGCCGCTTCGATGAAGCAGGGCCCCTTCGTCGCCATGGCCTGTGCGAGTGCCGCGTCGAAGCTCTCGGCGCTGTCGCAGCGCTGGGCGGGCACGCCAAGGCCGGAGGCGACGCTCACCCAGTCGATGCGCGGATTGCCCAGGTCGAGCAGGGTCTTGGCCGAGGGGCCGGGCTTGCCGGCGCCGGTACGGCCCAGTTCGATCCCCAGGATGCGATAGACGTGGTTGGCGAAGACGATGACCGTCACGTCCAGCTGTTCGCGCGCGATCGTCCATAGGCCCTGGACCGTGTACATGGCCGCCCCGTCCCCGTTCAGCGAGAGCACCTTGCGGTCGGGGCAGGCCACCGCCGCGCCGATGGCCACCGGGATGCCTTGGCCGATGGCCCCGCCGGTCAGCGACAGCCACTCGTGCGGCCGGGCGTTGCGGGTCGACTGGTAGATCGGCACGCCCGCCGTCACCGCATCGTCGGAGATCACGGTGTTGCCCGGCATGTGGCGGGCGATGGCTGCGCCGATGGAAACGGGGTCAAGCCGACCGCCGGGCGCGGTGGGCAGTTCGAGGGGCGCGACCGGCGCCGGGGCCGATGCGCCCAGCGAATCGGCGAGCGCGCTCATGGCTCCCAGCCCGTCCTCGCCGCGCCGGGCCAGGGTCAGGGTCTTGCACCCTACGGGAACCAGCAGGCTCGGCCGGTCCGGATAGGCGAAGAACGCGACGGGCTCCACCGTCTCCACCAGCAGCATCAGGTCGACGCCCTCGAGGTCGGCCAGGGCCATCTCGCCGAAATACATCATCTTGTGCGGCGCGAACCGGCCGGCGCCGCGCGACTGGCGGGTTGTGAAGGTGTCAATCAGCACCCGGTATCCAGCCGCGTTCAACCGCCCGGCGGCGGCCAGGGAGGCCTCGTCACAGGCGCCGCTCCCCAGCAGCAGCACGGACTTCTTCGCCGACCGCAGGACCAGGGCCGCGTCCTCCACAATGCCGGCGGCGACCGTTGCCTTGGACGGGCGCACCACCTTGGGGCCCGTGACGCTGGTCTCGAGCCAGGCGCTGTCGGCTGGCAGGATCAGGCTTGCCGACCCGCCAGGCGGGCCATAGCTGGCGGTGATGGCCTCCGAGGCCCGCGGCCCCACCTCGTCGGGGCTCTCGGCAGACTTGGCCCACAGCGAATTGGGCGCCGCGAGCGCCGCAATATTGGAGTTCAGCGGCGCGTCGTACTGGCGGTGATAGGTGGCGTGGTCGCCGATCACATTGACGATGGGCGTGAAGGCGCGCCGGGCGTTGTGCAGGTTGGCCGCGCCGTTGGTGTAGCCAGGACCCAGGTGCAGCAGGGTGCAGGCCGGCGTGCCCGCCATGCGGCCATAACCGTCCGCCGCCCCGGTGGCCACGCCCTCGAACAGGCACAGCACGGGACGCATCCGGGGCTCGCGGTCCAGGGCCGAGACGAACTGCATCTCGCTGGTGCCGGGGTTGGCGAAGCAGGCCGTGACCCCGTTGTCGGCCAGGGTGGTGATGAGTGCGTCGGCGCCGTTCATGGTAGGTTCCTTCTCGTTGTAGGGCGCGCAGCCTATTGCGGGGTAGCGTCAGCATTTCGTCGACGGCGCGAAGGGTGTAGCGGAGGCACCCGCGCCGGGGGTTGACGGGGAAGTAGGTTCGATCATTACGCACCAATAAAGCCTATCTAATCCCGTTGCGAACGCTAAAATTCATTACGGCGTATGCTATCATTCTCATATGTGAATGATTTGCTTGACCGTCGTCAAGTGAGACCTCAGGCGCGCGGTGAACAGGGAGAAGGGGGAAGGATGGCGGTCGGATCGGTTGTGAATGCGCTGGCGATACTACGGCACCTCTCCGAGGGCGAACCGCAGGGTGTGAACGCAATTGCGCGCGCGCTGTCGCTCAGTCCCAGCACCTGCTTCAACATCCTCAAGACACTCACTGACGAGGGCTTCCTCGATTTTGAGCAGTCGTCAAAATCCTACAGCATCGGAAGCGAACCTGGCCGATTGTTCGGCGGGGAGTCGAATCTGGGAAATTGGACGACCTGGGTCGGAGACGCGCTAAAGACCATGGCGGCGGACTTTGCGATCACTTGCGGACTCTGGCGACGCAACAGCGAGCGAGTGGTGCTCGTCGACGTTGCGGAAAGCGCTCGCACGACCAGAATCCATTTGACGCGCGGTCAGCGCCTGCCTGCTTATATCGGCGCGATGGGTCGCTGTATCGCGGCCGCCGAGCGGCTCGACCTCAAAGTGGTCGAAGAGAAGATTGCGGCACTGCGCTGGCAGGACCCGCCTACCGCAGAGGCTTATTTCGATCAGATGCAGGACGCCGCGCGGCGTGGCTGGGCAATTGACGACGGCAACTACCTCAAGGGCGTCACCACGATCGCATCCGGCATTGCCAGCGCCCCCGGTGCTATCCGCTATTGTATAACGAGCATCATGTTCAACGGCCAGCACGACGCTGCGTTGTTGACCCAGATCGGCGACCACACCGCAGCGCTCGCACGCGAGGCGGCCGAGCGCCTTGCTGGCGCCGTGAACGCTTCCGGAAAGGGTGCATCATGACCTACGAGACGATCCGATGGGACCTCGACGGCGGGATTCTCACCCTTACCCTCGATCGGCCCGATCGGCTCAATGCCTTTACGCCCCGGATGATGCACGAACTGCTTGATGCATTGGATCGGGCGGATCGCGAGGACGGCGTCCGCGTCGTCGTCATAACGGGCGCGGGACGCGGGTTTTGCGCCGGCGCCGACCTGTCGGGCGGCGCCGCCGTCTTTGATTTCGACACGCGTCCGGACAAGGCGGCCTTGGGCTCCCCCGTCCGCGCCGACGGAACGATCGATTACGGCCACGAGGCGGTTCGCGATAATGGCGGCCGGGTTTCGCTGCGCATTTTCCGGTCGTTGAAACCTGTGATCGGCGCGATCAACGGTGCAGCAGTCGGAGTCGGCATGACCATGACGCTGCCGATGGACATCCGGCTTGCCGCGCAAGGCGCGCGGTTTGCGATGCCGTTCACGCGCCGCGGCATCGTGCTGGAAGGCGGCTCGTCATGGTTTTTGCCCCGAATCATCGGGATCAGCCGAGCGATGGAATGGGCCTAGACGGGCCGGCTGTTCAGCGCCACTGAGGCGCATGAGGCGGGCCTCGTACGCTCGGTCCACAGCGCGGATGACCTTCTCCCGGCCGCCTATGCGCTGGCACGAGAAATGGCCGGCGGCACGGCACCCGTTTCGGTCGCGCTCACACGCCAGATGCTCTGGCGCGGCATGACAATGGCTGAACCCATGGAGGCCCATCGCGTTGAGAGTCGCGGAGTCTATGTCCGAGGCCGATCGGCCGACGCCCGCGAAGGCGTGACGGCCTTCGTCGAGAAGCGGGAGCCCGCGTTCGTCGACACAGTCTCCGCCGACATGCCCGATTATTTTCCGTGGTGGACAGAGCGACCATATGAGTGAGCGCCCGCCACATAGGAGTCTCGCAATACGCGTCGCAGGGTTTTTCCCGCGGCGTTCTTCGGTAACGCAGCGACAAAATCGACCGACTTTGGAACCTTATAGCCGGCGAGCCTGCCGCCCAGCGTGGGTGGATTTGGGCTGCCATCGAGGACGATCCGGCCGGACACCGTCAGGCCGCCGTGATCCGCTTCGTCAGCTCCTTGCCGATGATGATCTGCTGGATCTGCGTGGTGCCCTCGTAGATCCGGAAGACCCGCACGTCGCGGTAGAAGCGCTCGACCGCACTGTCGCGCATATAGCCCGCACCACCATGGATCTGGACGGCGCGATCGGCGATGCGACCGACCATCTCCGAGCAGAACATCTTCGCGCAGGACGCTTCGAGCGAGACTCTTTCGCCGGTGTCGTACCGTCGCGCCACGTCGCGCAACATACACTCAGCGGCATAAAGGTCGGCCTGGCTGTCGGCCAGCATCGCCTGGATCAGCTGGAAATTGCCGATGGGTTCACCGAACTGCTTACGCTCGACCGCGTAGCGCGTGGCCTCGTGGAGAATCCGCCGCGCCTGGCCCACACAGACCGAGGCGACGCTGATGCGCCCGCGATCGAGCGACTTCATCGCGGTTGCGAACCCCCGGCCTTCGATTCCGCCGAGTATCGACGAGGCGGGAACGCGGACGTCCTCGAGATAGACGTCGCAGGACCAGGCACCCGCCTGCCCCATCTTGCGATCTTTCTTGCCAAGGCGGACTCCTGGTGTGTCGGCGGGAACCAGGAAGGCGGTCACGTGCGCGTTCCGGGGGAGGCGCTCGGGGCTGGTGCGGGCCATCACCATGAACAGCCCGGCCAGCGGACCGTTGGTAATGAAGCGCTTGGTGCCGTTGAGAATATACTCGTCACCCTCGCGCACCGCGCTCGTCCGCAGCGCCGCACTATCGGAACCCGAATCCGGCTCGGTCAGGCAAAAACTGGTGATGACCTCGCCGCTCGCAATCTTGGGCAGCCATTCGGTCTTTTGCTCCTCGGTCCCGTCCATCAGGATGCCCTGCGACCCGAGCCCGAGATTGATGCCCACAACCGAGCGAAAGGCCGCCGAGGCCCAGCACATCTCCATGATGATCTCGATCTCTCCAGCCGAGCCGAGTTCGAGACCGCCATATTTCTCAGGGGTCGTCAGCGAGAAGAGACCCATGTCGCGAAAATCCTGGATCACCTCGTCCGGCACCCGGTCCTCGTCCGCGACCTGTTCCTCAAGAGGAACGAGCTTATCGCGCACATACCGGCGCACAGTGTCCACGAACTGGTCGAGCGTATCCTTGTCCATCGCCATCGCTCAGGCTCCTTCAAGACCGACGATCGCAACCGCCGCGACATTCTGGTTCGGCATGCCGCCGAGATTGTGCGACAGGCCGAACACCGGCTGCTCGCGGCGTTGCCGCTCGCCGGCGCGGCCGAGCAGCTGGAGATAATTCTCGTAGATCATGCGGATGCCCGAGGCGCCGATCGGATGTCCGAAGCATTTGAGGCCGCCATCGATCTGACAGGGATTGCTGCCGTCGGCGTCGAAGCGGCCGTCGAGAACATCCTTCCAGCCCTTGCCCTCTTGGGAGATGTGGAGATCCTCCATCGTCACGAGCTCGGTGATCGAGAAACAGTCGTGCACCTCCATCAGGCTCACCTGCTTGCCGGGATCGGTGATGCCGGCTTCCTTGTAGGCCTTGGTCGCGGCGATCCGCGTCGTTGGGAGATAGCTGCCGTCCCACCCTGCGCCCTGCAGTTCCCAGCCGTTCGAGACGGCGAGCTGAATCGCCTTTACCGTGACGAGGTCGGTCTTGCCGAGGCTGCGCGCGATTTCAGGCGTGGTGACAATCGCGACAGCGGCGCCGTCGGAGACGCCGCAGCAGTCGTAAAGACCGAGCGGCTCGGCGATCATCGGTGCATTGAGGACGGTGTCCATGTCAACCGCCTTGCGCAGGTGCGCTTTGGGATTCTTGACGCCGTTGGCGTGGCTCTTGACCGAGACATGCGCCATCGCACGCTTCAAATCAGCCTTTTGGACACCGTGCTTGGCCTCGTAAGCGGACGCGAGCTGGGCGAAATTGCCCGGCGCGGAACCAACGACCCCGACCATGTCGAAGATCGTACCGCGGCTACGCACCGGCAGTCCGCCATAACCAGTGTCCTTGAGCTTCTCGACACCGATTGCGATGGCGATATCGGCGGCCCCGCTCGCGACAGCATAGACCGCGCCGCGAAACGCCTCGGTCCCGCTCGCACAGTAATTCTCGACCTTCGTAACCGCGATGTTCGGTAGCCGAAGGGCCATTGCCGCCGGAATCCCCGATGGCCCGATGTTCATCGCATCGAAGCCGACCGCTAGCCAGGCAGCGTCGAGTTGCGATGGCTCGATGCCGGCGTCGGTCATCGCTTCGAGATACGCCTCGACCATGAGCTGTTCGGCGTCGTCATTCCAGCGCTCGCCGAATTTGGCGCATCCCATGCCGAGGATTGCGACCTTGTCCTTGATGCCGCTTGCCATTGTCAGTTGCTCCCGGCAGCCGGGACCGCCTTCCAGAAATATTTGGCGAACCCGCTCTGCTCGTCTTCCGCCTTGATCCGGAACATCATCCGCATGGGCGCACCGACGGCGACCGCATCGGGATGCGTGTCGGTGAACTCCGCGAGCATCCGTCCGCCTCCTTCGAATTCGATCATGCCGTAGTAGTTCGGGGGATCGGGGGTGTAGGTCAGACTGTCCGCGGTATAGGTAAGGATCCGCGCCGGCCGGTCGGCCAGCGGATAGTCCTCCTGCGTTCCGACCGCGGCATCATTCTGGTTGACGCTGATCTCGGAGCGCGGGAACTGCACGGTGCCGGTCCGCGTACACCGGCCGCCGACCAGACCCAGCACCGCCTTGCGATTGCGATAGAGCGCGGTGAGCACCGGCTTTTGCGAAAATTCGGCTCGCTTGCCGAGTTCGAGGCGAAGTTCGCCGGAAAATGCGAGGAATTTGAGATAATTTTCCTCCTTGACCGCCCTGGCAAGCCAGCCCGACACGCCCACGCTGCGCTGGTGATCCGCGATCGCAGCAGTCGTCTCCAGCAGGAGGACGTCTGCACCCTGCCCGAAACCGAGTACCAGGATTTTCTGGCCCGGTCCGGCTGTCTCGAGCAGGTGCGCGAGCATCACCAAGGGGTGGGCAGCGCCCGCATTCCCGACCGCGCTCGAGAGGTCATCGCGCACCGCCTCGGCAGCGATGCCCGCCTTTTTGGCGAGCGTAGCAGCGGCGCCTCGTGCCGGAATGCCGGCAATGAAATGCACGATCTCGGCGGGCGCTACGCCATGCGCTGCAAGGGCACCGGTAATCGCAGCACCGCCAAGCTTGGCATGGCCCTCCTCACGGACCCAGCGCGTTTCCCAACCATAATCATAGATCTCGCCGGCAGCGCGAAAATGGTCGACAAAGTCGGCGGTCACGCTGTGGAGGCCGATGAAACGGGCGATACCATCGCCGGGGCCGACAAGCAGACAGGCGGCAGCATCGCCGTTCACAAGCTCGCCTTCGGAGGCAGGGCGTGCCCGGCGCTGCTCGGCGGCAATCGCGAGGATCGGGCCGCCGCCGGCGACGGCAGCATAGAATGCCTGGCCGAGCATGCTCGTACCGGCACGCTGGCTACCCGCGACATCGAGCGCCGTTACCGTGTCATCGAGCACCAATGCTTCCTTGACGATGCCCGCGTTCTGACGGTCGGCATAGGGATGCGTGGTCGACGCCAGCATGACCCCCCGCACCGTGTCGCGTGGCCGGCCACCAAGACAATCGCGCGCGGCCTCGACGGCCATGGTGACGCTGTCCTCATCCCAGTTGGCGATCGCGCGCTCGCCTTTGGCGAGCGCCTTGAGCCCCGGCGCGAACCAGCGATTGGCGGCGAACGCCGCAGCCCGTTGCAGCCGCATGCGCGGGACATAGGCGCCATATGAAACGATACCGGCCATCTTCTATTCCTCGAACTCGGCATAGCCATTGGAGAGCACGACCACGCCGCGCTCATCGGATACTGCGTGGAAGGCCGCCCGCCCTGCGGCTTCCCGCCAGACCGCAACGCGGATTGTCTCGCCCGGAAAGACCGGGTTGGTGAAGCGGCAATCGATCCGGCGAAGCCTTGTCGCCTCCCCTGAACACAACAGGCGAGCAAGTGCGCGTCCGGCGATTCCATAGGTACAAAGCCCGTGGAGGATCGGCGCCGGGAGGTTCGCCTCTTCGGCAACCTTCGGGTCGGCGTGGAGCGGATTATAATCACCCGACAATCGGTAGATCAGCGCCTGTTCGGGCCGCGTCGGCAGCGCGAGTTCGGCATCGGGGGCCGATAATGGAACCGGATGCGGCTGCGAAGGCGCTGACGAGGGACCACCACACCCGCCGTCTCCGCGCAGGAATGAAAGTTGCCGCACGGTCGCGAGCAATTCACCGGACGATGCGTTCCGTACCTGGCGGCACGAGGTCAGGAGCGCTCCCTTGCCGCTGCCCTTGTCGACGATCGACTCGATCGTCATCTCGCCGATGACTTCACCCGCGACGGGAAGAGGCGCGTGCAGCGTGACCGACTGCTCGCCGTGCAGGACCCGCATCCAGTCGATCCCGTATTGCGGTTCCTTCTGCCAGAATCCCGGATAGCCGAGGACCACCGCCATGGTCGGCAAAGCGATCAGTCCCTCCTCATAGACGTAGCGCAGCTCCCCCGGATCGGCCCCGGCCCCGACACCGAGGGCGTAGAGCATCGTATCGCGTTCGGAATAAGCGTGACGGTTGACCCGCGGCGGAAGGCCCAGCAGATAGGCCGGATCGAGCGGCATCGTCTCAGACCGGATCCCAGGAGAAGATGTCGCCCGACCGGGCGAGCTTGTGGAAGCTCGGTCGGAAGGCCGGGAGCATCTCGGTCGCTATGGTATCGGGCGTCCACCCTTCCGACCGGTGCATCGAACGGATCGGGCGCGGCACCGAGAAGAGGAAGATCTCGTTCTTGCGCACGCAAAAGATCTGTCCTGTGACTTCCTTCGCCGCGTCCGACGCGAGGAACACGGCAAGCGGCGCGATCTTGTCAGCCGACATCGACTTCAGGCGTTCGACCCGAGCCTTCTCTGCTTCGGTCTCCGCCGGAATTGACGCTGTCAGGCGACTCCAGGCGAACGGTGCGATGCAATTCGAGGTGACCCCGAAGCGCTGCATGTCGAGAGCGATCGAGTTGGACAGACCGACGACGCCCATCTTCGCCGCAGAGTAATTGGCTTGTCCGAAGTTTCCGATGAGGCCGGACGTCGAGGTGAAATGCACGAACGATCCCGAGCCCTGCTCCTTGAACTGCAGCGCGGCCGCCTTCGAGACATAGTAATAGCCGTTCAGGTTGATGCGGATGACGTCGTCCCAGTCGTGTCGGCTCATCTTGTGGAAGATCCGATCGCGCAGGACGCCTGCGTTGTTAACCACCGAGTCGAGCCGGCCATAGGCGCGCACCGCACCCTCGACGATCGACGAGGCGCCTGCCGGATCGGAAATATCGGCGCCATTGACCAGCGCGGCCCCGCCCTCGGAACGAATCAGGTCAACGACCTCCTGCGCCGGCCCGACATCGGCTCCCTCGCCGCCCTCCGACCCGCCAAGATCATTGACGACGACCATCGCGCCTTCGCGCGCCGCCAGTAGTGCGATCTCACGTCCGATACCGCGTCCCGCGCCGGTAACAGCCACAACCTTGCCTTCGAGCATCGCCATTTCCTGCGCTCCCTCCCCAGTTGGCCAGGCTTCGCGCCCGGTCGACTCGACCTAGCAGCAACTCACCTACAACCAATCTAGCAGCAACCCACCTACTATTCCAGCAATGGAATATTTTCATTCTCTATATTGAATGTGCGCATGGGATCGCGTACCTTTGGCGTGTCGTTGAGGGGGTCATTTCTAGGAGGCGCGCATGGCGATCGATTTCAATGCGTCCTACACGATGACGATCGAGGGTCATCCGGTCAGCAGTCCGGAGACCATTGCCGTGGTGAATCCCGCGACGGAGGAGGTGCTGGCAACGCCGCCCGATGCCACGCAGCGGCAGCTCGATCAGGCCGTCGCGGCCGCGCGCAAAGCCTTCCCGAGCTGGGCGGCCAAGCCGCTGGCGGAGCGCCAGACGGCGCTGAACGCCATCGCGGCGCGATTGATGGCGAACGTGGATGGATTGTCGCGCCTGCTGACGCGCGAGCAGGGCAAGCCGCTCCAGGCGGCGCGCGGTGAGGTGCAGGGAGCGGCGCATTGGTGCGCCGAGTTCGCCAAGCTGAACCTGCCGGTGGACACGATCGAAGACTCCGCGACCAGCCTGGTGCAGATGCGCCACGTCCCCTTGGGCGTGGTCGGTGGCATCGTACCGTGGAATTTTCCGTTGGCACTGGCGATGTGGAAAGTGGCGCCGGCGCTGCTCGCCGGCAACACGTTGGTGCTGAAGCCCTCGCCGTTCACGCCGCTGACGACGTTGAAATTCGGCGAGCTGGTGCAGGATCTGCTGCCGCCGGGCGTGCTCAACGTGGTGAGCGGCGGTGACCGGCTGGGACCCTGGATGTCCGAGCATTTGGGCATCGACAAGATCAGCTTTCGGCGATCGTGTTGCCGGATGTCGATGTCGAGAAGCTCGCACCGGTGCTGTTCTGGGCCGCATTCGCCAACAGCTCGCAGTTCTGTCTCGCAACCAAACGCCTGTATGCGCACGAGGCCATTTATGACCGACTGGCCGGCGAGCTGGTCAAGATCGGCCGCAGCGTCAAAGTGGGCGACGGCACCGCCGAAGGCACCCAGTTGGGTCCGATTCAGAACCGCTTGCAGTACCAGCGCCTGCGTAGTCTCATCGAGGACTCGCGCAGTCACGGACATCGATTTTTACTCGGCGGCGAGGTTCCGCAAGGCAAGGGCTACTTCTTTCCGGTGACTCTGATCGATAATCCGCCGGACGATTCCCGTGTTGTCAGGGAAGAGCCTTTCGGTCCGATTCTACCGCTACTGAAGTTCTCTACGGTCGATGAGGCCGTGGGTCGTGCCAACGACAGCGACTTTGGTCTCGGTGCCTCGGTCTGGGCGGGCGACTACCGCGAGGGACAGCGCATCGCCGAGCGCCTGCAAGCCGGCACCGTCTGGGTTAACGAGATCCACACCATATCGCCGCACAAGCCCATGGCCGGTCACAAACAATCGGGGATCGGTGTCGAGAACGGACTCATTGGCCTGCTCGAGTACACCGTGCCGCAGACCCTGTCCATCAAAAAACAGTGACGGGTATTTTTGCCGATGAACAACACTCTGCAACATCCTGCGATCCACGCTGTAAGCCATCCGGATCGGCCCGCATTCATCATGGCCGCCAGCGGCGAAATTGTAACTTATCGCGACTTGGATCGGCGCTCCTGCCAGGCGGCTCAATTGTTTCGCGCGCTGGGCTTGAAAGCCGGAGATCACATCGCGATTCAAATGGAAAATAACCGTCATTTTATGGAAATCGTGTGGGGTGCTCAGCGGGCCGGGCTTATATACACCGCGATCAGCTCTCACCTAAAATGCGCCGAGGCTTCCTGTATCGTCGACGATTGCCTGGCGCGGGTACTGATTACATCGGTGGCGTTGGCGGAAGTCGTCGAGGATATGGTGGGTAAAGTAAACGCCCTACACTTATTAATGGTTGGCGGAACACGGCCGGGTTTTGAATCATGGGAGAAGGCATTAGCGCGACAGCCTGAGACGCCGATTGCCGATGAGCAGGCAGGTTTTCAGATGCTTTATTCGTCGGGTACTACCGGGCAACCGAAAGGAATCTTGCCGATACGGCAGCCAGGCTCTCCAGTGCACCAAATGTCGCCGTCCATGGCGGCGCTTGCTAACCTTTTTCAAATCGACGAGAACACCATCTACCTGTCGCCTGCGCCGCTCTATCACGCCGCGCCGCTCGTCTACAACATAGTGGTAATGTCCATGGGCGGTACCAGCATCATCATGGAAAAATTCGATGCGGAATCGAGCTTGGCGCTGATCGGGAAATACCGGTGCACGCACAGTCAGTGGGTGCCTATCATGTTTGTCCGCATGTTGAAGCTGCCAGAAGCAGTTCGCGCAAAATGCGATTTAAGCTCGATGCGCATTGCGATTCACGCCGCCGCTCCCTGCCCGCGCGAAATCAAGGAGCAAATGATCGCGTGGTGGGGAAACATCATTTGGGAGTATTACAGTTCAACGGAAGGCGCAGGCGTCACCATCATTAATACTGAACAATGGCTCCGACATCCCGGGTCAGTTGGCGTGGCGGTAAACTGCAAGGTTCATATCGTCGATGATGCCGGAAAAGAACTTCCACCCGGGAAAGTAGGGACAGTCTATTTTTCGGATGGGCTGCAATCGTTCGAGTATTTCAATGAGCCGGAAAAGACGCGAGAAGCATACAACGAAAAGGGTTGGTCTACGCAGGGTGACGTTGGGTACCTTGACGAGGCGGGATTCCTATACTTAACTGACCGCCGCAATTTCATGATCATTTCTGGTGGTGTGAATATTTATCCGCAGGAAATCGAAAACGCTCTGATAACGCACGAGCGTGTTGCTGATGTCGCTGTGTTTGGTATCCCCAACGCAGAATTTGGAGAAGAGGTCAAGGCGGTTGTGCAGCCGCGACACTGGTCGGATGCTGGTGACGAGCTGGCTCAGGAATTGATGCAGTGGTGCAAGCGTCGACTGTCGGGAGTCAAATGTCCGCGCAGCATTGATTTCAAGCGGGAACTGCCGCGGCTCGATAACGGCAAACTTTACAAGCGATTGTTGCGAGATAGCTATCTGCGGACTCATTGAGAACCGTCCTTTCCTAACCGGTAAGTTCATTCGATCCCGGGCATGCTCCAAATAATCCGTTCGGGTGACTGTGCAGCGGGCCGCCTTGGCCATAGTGAGACGGCTTGCGTAGCGCGAGGGCCGACAGGTCCACCAAGAGTTTCAACGTCTCTGCCAAGGGCCAAACCCACGACGGCACCCAAACAAGCGTTACGACCGACAGGATTTTCACAATGCATTTCGACTTCTCCGACGAACAGAAAGCGCTTCGTGACAGCCTTCGGCGCAATCTGGAAAAGAATTGCCCCATCTCCTCGGTGCGGGCAATTATCGATTCAGCGGCAGGCCACGACGCGGCGCTGTGGCGGAGTCTCAGCCAGGGCGGCTTCCTGGCGGCTGCGATCCCCGAGGCCTTTGGCGGCGTGGGTGCTGGCTACCTCGAACTGTGCGTCGTCGCCGAGGAATGCGGACGCGCGCTCGCCCCGCTGCCGACAGTTTCGTCCGTCTACCAAGCGACCGAGTTCCTCCTAGCGGCGGGCAGTGCCGCTCAGAAAGCGGCGTGGCTGCCAAAACTGGCCTCCGGCGAGGTGATCGGGACCTTGGCGCTCGCCGAGCGTCCCGGCGAGACCACACCGTCTTCGATCGAGGCTCGCGTCGTCGGCGGTCGACTGACGGCGATCAAGATCCCGGTGGCGGATGGTATGGCAGCGGACATCGCGCTCGTCCTGGCGCGGGACGAACGTAACGCGCTTTCGCTTTTCCTCGCAAGGCTGTCCCAGGCAGAGGTCGAACGGACTCCGGTCAAGACCATTGACCCGTCCCGCAAGCACGCGCGTCTGGTATTCAATCGCGCCGAAGTCGAACCGGTCGGCGAACCCGGACAGGGCTGGAAGTTGCTCGAAGCAATCCGCGATCGGGCCGCTGTTCTGGTCGCCTTCGAGCAAATCGGCGGCGCAGATCGGGCGCTGACGATGGCACGGGACTATGCATTGCAGCGCTTTGCTTTCGGACGGCAGATTGGCTCATTCCAGGCCATCAAGCACATGCTCGTGGATATGTACGTCTCGCTCGAACTCGCGCGCTCGAATTGTTATTTCGGCGCCTGGGCGCTGTCGGCGAACAGCGAGAGTTTGCCGGCGGCCGCGGCACGCGCACGCCTCGCAGCCACCGAGGCCTACCAACTGTGCTCGACCAATAATATCCAGGTGCATGGTGGAATGGGATTTACCTGGGAGTTCGACTGCCATCTCTACTATCGCCGCTCTAATTATCTGGCTATCGCGTTGGGCGGGCCCGCACTGTGGGAGAGTCGTTTGATCGAGCAGATCCGCCCCGCGGCGGCCTGAACGGCAAAAGGAATCTACTATGAACTTCGACGACACGCCCCAAGAGGCGGAATTCAGAGCTCGTGCCGCCGCCTGGCTTGCTGTCAATGTGCCGCGTGAGTTCGAAGCCGCACTCGATGCCTCCGCCTACGGCAAGCTTCACCTCGAGGGCGTCGATCCGCTCGTGGCGGCACGACGCTGGCAAAAACGCAAGAGCGAGGCCGGCTGGGCCGCACCCCTGTGGCCCAAGGAATATGGCGGCGGTGGCGTCTCCCCGATCGAACGGGTCATTTGGGCGCAAGAGGAGGGCACGTATTCGAAGCTGTCCGGTCCATTCATCATCGGTCTTGGCATGTGCGGGCCGACTCTGATTGCTTGGGCTTCCGAAGAGCAAAAGCGCACCCTGTTACCGAAGCTTGCCAGCGGGGAGCAGATCTGGTGCCAGCTTTTCTCCGAACCGGTCGCGGGATCCGATCTTGCGGGCATCCGCACTCGAGCCGAGCGTCAGGGCGATCACTGGGTCATCAATGGCCAGAAGATCTGGACCAGTGGTGCCCGGGATTCCGACTGGGGTCTGCTGATTACCCGAACCGACCCGAGCGTAGCCAAGCATCGCGGCTTGACCATGTTCTTTCTTGACATGCATAGCCCCGGCGTGGAGATCCGCCCTATTCGCCAGATGAACGAGGACGCGGCCTTCAACGAGGTGTTCTTCACCAATGTAATCGTTCCGGACCCGCAACGCCTGGGAGCCGTCGGACAAGGCTGGACCGTGGCATTGACGACCCTCATGAACGAACGGATGTCGATCGGTGGCGGTATGCCGACGGGTTTTCCCGAATTGCTCGAGTTGTGTGCCCGGATGCAAACGGAGAGCGGGGCCGCTATCGATGACCCACGCGTCCGCTCGCGTCTTGCCAGCTTCGCTGTGCGGGCGAGCGGTCTGCAATACTTGGCCTGGCGCACCATCTCGGCGTTGTCGCGGGGCGAACAGCCCGGACCGGAGAATTCCATCGGCAAGCTCGTCGCGGGCGCGATGATGCAAGACATCGCCAAATTCGCGCTCAGTCTTGAGGGCGAGGCGGGACTTATCCTTGATCCAGAGCTTGCACCGGACCGCGCGCGCTTCCAGGCGATGCTGCTGCGCTCGCCCGCCACTCGTATCGAGGGCGGCTCGGACGAGATCCTACGCAACATCATTGCAGAACGCGTGCTGGGACTTCCCGCTGATATCAGGGTCGACAAAGATCTTCCGTTCGACAAGATCCCAAGAGGGGACCCGCATTGAGCCGGGCAGCCCCAGGAGAAGCTCGATGTCATCCCCGCTAATCATCGAGGTGGACGGCCCCGTTCTGCGCGCCACAATGAACCGGCCCGAGCGTCTGAACGCCCTCGATCCGGCACTCGTCGAGGCACTGCGTGAATTATTCAGCTCACTGCATTGGCGCCGGGACATACGGGTCGTCGTGCTGGCTGGCGCCGGCCGCGCGTTCTGCTCGGGACTGGATCTCAAACTGGACAGAAAGCCGGCCAGTGAACGCGGTGTGACGGACGTGTTGGTGGGCCAGCGGCGGATCAGCGAGATCGTCATCGCAATGCGCCGCTGTCCGCAGCCCATCGTCGCGCTGGTCGATGGTCCGGCAAGCGGTGGCGGATTTGCGCTGGCGCTCGCGTCGGATATCCGCATCGCGACACCGCGCACGAAAATGAACGCAGCCTTCATTCGCATTGGTCTGTCCGCTTGCGACATCGGCGTCAGCTACTTTTTGCCGCGGATGGTAGGCAGCGCCATTGCCGCCGAATACCTGCTGACCGGGCGCTTTATAGATGCCGAAACGGCGCTGGCGCTCCGGCTCGTGAGCCGGCTCGTCGGTGCGGAGCAAATTGCTGCCGCGGGCGACGAGATCGTCGCGGACATGCTGCGCGCGACCCCTTTGGGGCTGCGTCTGACCAAGGATGCGCTCAATCATGCGATCGACGCCGGCAGCCTAGAGGCCGTGGTCGCCATGGAGGATCGCAATCAGACACTCTGCTCGCAGGATCCGAATTTTGCCGAGGGCCTCGCCTCGTTCCTGGAGAAGCGCAGCCCGGTTTATCGCGGCCTCTAACTAAAACAGGGGCAACAAGGTGGACATCGACCGACTGTTCGACATACGCGGCAAAACCGCGCTGGTGACGGGGGCGTCGGGCGGGATCGGCTACATGATCGCCGATGGCCTGGTTCGCGCCGGCGCCAAAGTGTGGATCTGCTCGCGCAAATCCGCCGACATTCTGGCCGCGGCCGAACGCCTGCGACAGTTTGGTGTGGTGGAATCCATTGCCGCCGATCTCTCCAGCGAAACCGGCATCGCCGCAGTCGCCGGAGTGATCAATTCGGCGGGGCCGCTCCATATCTTGGTCAACAATGCTGGTACGACCTGGGGCGCGCCTATCGCGCAGTTTCCGCGTGCGGGCTTTGAGAAAGTACTGAAGATCAATCTGCTGGCACCCTTCGAGATGATCAAAATGCTGCTGCCGGCGCTGCGCAGCGCCGGCACTCCGACAGACCCTGCTCGCGTCATCAACATCACATCGGTCGACGGATTGAAAATCCCGCGTTGGGAGAGCTATCCCTACTCGGCGAGCAAGGCGGGACTCAACCACATGACGCGCCATCTGGGCAAGTACCTTGCCGGCGATCACATCAGCGTCAACGCGCTGGCACCCGGTCTGTTCCGAACGAAAATGTCGGACTCCGTGGTCGACTTCGAGGATGCGCCCGTATTGGGGGAGGTTGCCTCGCCTTTGGGCCAACGCGTCGGCACGCCGGAGGATATCGTCGGCGGCGTCATCTATCTCTCGTCACGCGCGGGCGCATGGCTGAGTGGCGTGACCATTCCGATCAGCGGCGGACGCGGAACCATCGAATAGATCGCACGCCGCCGCTATTTCCTATTTCAGCTACCAACAAGAGACCTCCCGCAATGCCTCTGCCTACGCTGCCAACCCAGAGCCCCAACAATGTACCGTACCCTTAAAATCGAGCGTGCCGCAGGCTACGCCATTCTGACGCTCAACCGTCCCGAGGCCATGAACGCATTATCGCGCGAGCTGCTGGCCGAGCTCCGCTCAGCGGTAGCGGAGTTGGAACAGGATCCCGAGGTGCGCGTACTCATTCTCACCGGCGCGGGGCGTGCATTTTGTGCCGGTTTGGACTTGAAGGAGATCAGCACGATCGGGCTACCCGCCTTCGGCGAGAATAACGAGTCCGATCCGGTGCGTGCACTGGCCCGCTTTTGCGGCCCCGTCATCGCTGCGGTGAACGGCGTGGCGATCACCGGGGGCTTTGAACTGGCGTTGCAATGCGATGTGATTCTCGCGGCGCAAAGCGCCCGCTTTGCCGATACGCATGCGCGTGTGGGCGTCGTGCCGGGTTGGGGTCTGTCGCAAAAGCTCAGCCGGCTCGTTGGCATCTATCGGGCCAAAGAGATATCCCTGACGGGCAACTTCATCGGCGCCGAACAGGCCGTGGCCTGGGGCCTGGCCAATCGAGTCGTGCCCGATGCGGAGCTTCTGCCCCAGGCGCGTGCGCTGGCCGGCGACATGCTGTCCGTCGTTCCGCACATGCTCACTGCCTACAAGGCGCTGATCGATGAAGGCGCCTCCCTCAACCTGGGAGCTGCGCTCGCCCTTGAGGCCGCACGTGCTCGGGGCGTCAACAGCAAAATCGCTCCGGCAGCGCTCAAGGAGCGCGAAGGCGGTGTGCGCGCCCGGGGCCGTTCACAGGAGTGAACCCTACGCATGGACACCCTCGTCGATTTTGACCAGATGCCGACTCTTGGGGCGATTGCCGTCTATCATGCCCGCGAGCGTCCTCGCGCCATCGCGCTCGCATTCGAAGGCCGCCAGACCGACTTTGCCGAGTTCGACCACCGGACCAACCAGGTTGCTCAGGCACTGCTTGCTCAGGGCATAACTCATGGGCGGCGCATCTGCTACGTCGGCAAGAACAGCGATCATTATTTCGAGCTGCTGTTCGGCGCCGCCAAAATCGGGGTAGTCATGACCCCCATCGGCTGGCGCTTGGCGGCGGTTGAGATCGCTTATATCGTCGAGAACGCGGAGGCGCCGCTAGTGTTCGTCGGCCCCGAGGTACTCGACCGCGTAATGCAGGCGGTCACTCCAAACCGTGAGCTGCGGCTGATCGCCATGGAGCCGGGCGATCACGGCATGCCTCTTTATGAGACCTGGCGAGACGCTGCTGCGAAGATTGCGCCACCCACCGAGATCGAGCCCAACGACGTGGCGGTGCAGCTGTATACCTCCGGCACGACCGGACGGCCCAAGGGCGCCATGCTCACGCACCGTAACATCCTCGCGGGTCGACGCATGGGGATCGATCATCCGATGGCGTGGAATCGTTGGGAACCGGACGACATTAGCCTGCTGGCCATGCCCATCGCCCATATTGGCGGCACGGGGTGGGGCATTGTCGGCCTGCTGCACGGTGCCAAGAGTGTCGTGGCGCGTGATTTCAACGCGCGCGATGTGCTCGACTTCATCGAGCGCGATCGCATTTCGAAAGTGTTCATGGTGCCGGCCGCGCTGCAGATCGTCGTGCGTCACCCGCGTGCGCGCCAAGTGGACTTCAGTCGCCTCAAGTACATTCTGTACGGAGCTTCCCCGATCCCCCTCGATTTGCTGCGCGAATGCCTGGAAGTATTCGGCTGCGGCTTCTGCCAGCAATACGGCATGACCGAAACCTGCGGCACGATTGTCTATCTGCCTCCGGAGGATCACGATCCCGCCGGCAACCCCCGCATGCGGGCCGCCGGTCTGCCAATGCCCGGGGTGGAGCTCAAGATCGTGGACGAAACCGGTAAGCCGTTGCCTCCGCATGTTGTCGGCGAGGTGGTGACCCGCTCCACGGCCAACATCGCCGGATACTGGAGACTTCCGGATGTCACCGCTACGGTCATCGACGAGGAGGGATGGCTGCGGACGGGCGACGCCGGATACCTCGACGACGATGGATACCTTTATATACTGGACCGGATCAAGGATATGATCATCTCAGGCGCAGAGAATATCTATCCGGCCGAAGTCGAGATCGCAATCTACGGTCACCCGGATGTAGCCGAGGTGGCCGTTATCGGCGTGCCGGACGAAACCTGGGGTGAGGCGGTCAAAGCAATGGTCGTTCCCAAGGCCGGTACCCATCCCGAGCCGGCGGATATCATTGCGTTCGCCCGCACGCGCATCGCCAGCTTCAAGGCTCCCAAGAGTGTGGAGTTCATCGACGCCTTGCCACGCAACGCTGCGGGCAAGATTCTGCGCCGAATCTTGCGCGAGCCCTTCTGGGCGGACCGCGAACGCGGCGTGAATTGAGCCAAGTTTCTCCCATTTGGAACCAGGCTGTGCTAGCCTCGCGACCTGACCTCTGCGCCACTACCGATGTCCGACATTTCTGCATCCGGCCGACCGGCCGTCATCCTAGCGCCTCGCTTGACCCCACCCGCTCCTCCGGTGGAACTGGTTGAACGCGCCGAGATCGATACGCAGCTCCAGGCCGCACGGAATGTCCGTCTCGTGCTGTTCTGCGCGCCGGCCGGCTTCGGTAAGACGACGGTCATGGCCCAGTACTTCGATAAGCAGAGGTCGAATGGGATCGCCGCCGTCTGGATCCTGCTGGACGATGCCGACAATGACGTCGAGCGATTCCTCTTCAAGATGCAAGCTGCCCTCGACGGAAGCGCCCTTTTCGGTGACGCGCCGCCCGCGGGAACGTCGGAGGCTACGGCGCCCGGCGCGCGGTTCGACCCGCCCGCCCGCCTGGCGTCGGCCCGTCAGCCGTTCGCGATCTTCTTCGACGATTTCGAGCTTCTCCGCAACCCGGTCGTGCTGGATCTTTTCAAGGAGACCCTGGAAAGCCTGCCCGACCACGGGCAGGCCGTGCTGGGTGCGCGCGAACATTCGAGATTGAATGTCGGGCGCTGGCGTGCGACGGGTAGCATGGTCGAGATCGGCCCCGCGAGCCTGCGATTCTCCGCCGCCGAGGCGCGGGAGCTGTTGGCCCGCAAGAGCGGAGTATCGTTACCCCAACGAGCCCTGGACCAGCTCTATGATCGCACCGAAGGGTGGGTCGCCGCGCTCCAGCTGGCTGCGTTGACTCTGGCGCGCCATCCCGATCCCAGCGCGTTCGCCTGGGCGTTTTCCGGCAGCAATGCGGCCGTTGCCGACTATCTGCTCGAGACCGTGATGTCGGGCCTTTCGCGGACGACGCGGGAGTTCCTGCTGGCCACCGGCATCCTCGACGAGCTCAATGCCGAGCTCTGCAACGTGTTGACCGGGCGAAGCGACAGCCAACGTCTGCTCGACGAGCTGGAGCGTTCGAACGTGTTCCTGGCGCCGATCGACGACGACCGCCGGCGCTACCGGTATCACACCCTGTTCGCGGACTTCCTTCGCAATCAGTTGGTGCGCAGCCATCCCGGAAAGGCGCGCGAGCTGCATCTGGCGGCGAGCGCCTGGTTCGTTGCCGAGGGACGCCCGGTGCCGGCCATCAACCACGCACTGGCGTCAGGCGATTTCCCGCACACCATCGAGCTCCTGGAGGTGCATGCGGAGCACATGCTGCTCGAGGGCCGGTTCCGCCTGCTCAGCCGCTGGTTCGATGGCCTGCCAGCCGAGCTTGTCGAGGCGCAACCCATGCTCGCACTCGTGCACGCCTGTGCACTGGCGCTGACGCGCAGACAGCAACAAGCCATACGCCTGCTCGACCGCGTCGAATCCAGCGCCGCGCTGTCGGCGACGGATACCGAGGGTGCGACCCTTCGCAACCGGGTGGGTGCGCTGCGCGGCTTGGCGTTGGCCATGATGGACAAATCCGAGGAGTGTCTTGAGGTCTGCCAGCGCCATTGCGGAAGCCCGGAACAATCGGTCGAGCTTCCGGTTGCGATGCTGACCAACGCCTTGGCATCGGCGCTGATCAACGCTACGCGCTTCGACGAGGCGATGGTCGTCCTGACCGCGGCCAAACGCCGGCATGCGGCCTCCGGCAGCGCCTTCAACATGGCCATTGCCGAGTGCGTGCACGCCAACCTCGAGGTGATGCAGGGTCACCTGCCCGACGCGCTCGCTCGTCTGCGCGGCGCGATGAGCAGCATCACCCAGAACCGTGACCGAGCGATCGGCGGCCGCGCCATGCTGGGCGTCGGTCTCGGCGCCGCGCTGTACCACAACGATCAACTGGCCGAGGCCAACCAGCTGTTAACCGAATGCCTGCCGCTCGCGAAGGAGACGGGGCCGCCGGACAGCTTGATCGTCAACCATCTATTGCTGGCGCGGTGTGCCCGGGCCATGGGCGAGACCGAGTTGTCCCTCCGGCGCCTGGCCGACCTGGAACTGTTCGGCCATTCATCGTCATTGCCGCGTCTGGTGGCAACGGTGTGGCTGGAACGCTCCAAGTGGGCGCTGATCGACGGTGCAATCGACGCAGCGCGCGAATACCTTAGGCAGGCCGCTTCATTCACGGATGTGTGGGAACAGGCCAAACGGTTCCCGGCGAATGCCAACGACATCAACGATCTCGCCATGGCGACGCTCCGTCTGCAGGTGCGCACCGGACGCGGGGCCGAGGCGCTGTCCGGTCTCAAGGCCGAGATCGCTACGGCCGAGGCCACACGACGCAGGACACGCGCCGCACTCCTCAAGTTGTTGCAAGCCGAGGCGATGATGGCCGAAGGGCAGTCTCGGCCGGCCTTGCGCCGGATGACCGATCTGATCGAGTGGGCGGCCGCCGGTGGCTACGTGCGCCTGTTCGTCGATGAGGGCACCGCCATCGCGAAGCTGCTGGCCGAGGCCCGCCCGGTCGGCGCGACCGACGACCCCATATCGTCCAAGCAGACTGCCTTCGTGGATCAGGTGCTGAAGAGCATGAACTGGTCCGGTCCTGGCACGGTCGGTGACACGATTGCGGACGCCGGCGTCCAG